>Ga0116227_10007899_pt1 | contig 20451 bp, 15 predicted proteins | sample S1TSphgellanicum_FD_89693 | JGI IMG/M metagenome (GOLD analysis project Ga0116227, IMG submission 89693) | Host-associated microbial communities from peat moss isolated from Minnesota, USA - S1T2_Fb - Sphagnum magellanicum MG | ecosystem: Host-associated > Plants > Peat moss > Unclassified...
GGTATGGCTATAAAAATTTTACGATCGTTAGGGGTTGATACTGGTAAATTGCGCCGCTCAATTGAAGATGCCGTTCGCGGCACTTCTAGTGTGACCGTAAATTTGGGCAATATCCCTTTAACCAAACAGGCTGAAAAAGTTTTAAAGATCACTTATTTAGAGGCTAAAATTTTTAAAAGTGACTTAATTGGTACAGAACATCTTTTACTGTCTATTTTACGGGATGATGATAACATCGCTTCGCAAATACTGTTGCAGTATGGTGTTACCTATGATGTTTTTAAACAAGAGGTAGAAGTAAATAAGAATGGTTTCAGAGACGATATTTCAAACAGTGCTTCAACAGGAGGAGATGATGATTACCGTGAAGAAGAAAGCTTCAGTACGCCTAAAAAAGTTTCTGACATCAAATCTAAAACCCCTGTTTTAGATAATTTTGGTAGAGATTTGACCAAAGCTGCAGAAGAAGGACGTTTAGACCCAATTGTTGGCCGTGAGAAAGAAATTGAACGCGTATCACAAATTTTATCACGCAGAAAAAAGAACAACCCAATTTTAATTGGAGAACCAGGAGTTGGTAAATCGGCAATTGCCGAAGGTTTGGCACTCCGCATTGTTCAACGTAAAGTTTCGCGTGTACTTTTTGGCAAACGTGTAGTAACGTTAGATTTGGCTTCATTAGTGGCCGGTACAAAATACCGTGGCCAGTTTGAAGAACGTATGAAAGCTGTAATGAACGAGCTTGAAAAATCTACTGATGTTATTTTGTTTATTGATGAGATTCATACCATTGTTGGTGCCGGTGGGGCATCTGGGTCTTTAGATGCATCAAACATGTTTAAGCCTGCATTGGCAAGGGGTGAAATTCAATGCATTGGTGCAACAACCTTAGATGAATACCGTCAGTACATTGAGAAAGACGGTGCTTTAGACCGTCGTTTTCAAAAAGTAATGGTTGAGCCAGCTACTCCTGATGAAACCGTAGAGATTTTAACCAGAATTAAAGACAAGTATGAAGAACACCATGGTGTAACCTATACTGATGAAGCCATTTTAGCATGCGTAACTTTAACATCCCGTTATATTTCTGACCGTTTCTTGCCTGATAAAGCGATTGATGCTTTAGATGAAGCTGGATCGAGAGTGCATTTGACGAACATTCATGTTCCTCAAAATATTATTGATATTGAAGCTAAAATTGAAGATATCAAGCTGGAGAAAAACAAAGTTGTACGCAGTCAGAAATATGAAGAAGCGGCTAAACTTCGCGATACAGAGAAAAATTTAATTGAAGAATTAGATAAGGCTAAAGCAGAGTGGGAGGCTGAAACTAAAACCAAGCGTTACGAAGTATCAGAAGATAATGTAGCTGAGGTGGTTGCAATGATGACTGGTATTCCAGTACAGCGTGTAGGTCAAACAGACAGTGCTAAACTGTTGAATATGTACGATAAAGTTGCAGAAAAAATTATCGGACAGGACGATGCAATTAAAAAATTAACCAAGGCCATTCAGCGTACGAGAGCTGGATTAAAAGACCCTAAAAAACCAATTGGTTCATTTATTTTCTTAGGTCCAACCGGTGTTGGTAAAACTGAACTGGCAAAAGAACTGGCCCGCTTCATGTTTGACAGTGATGATTCACTGATTCAGATTGACATGAGTGAGTATATGGAAAAATTTGCAGTTTCCCGCCTAGTGGGTGCGCCTCCGGGCTATGTAGGTTATGAAGAAGGTGGTCAGTTAACAGAAAAAGTGAGAAGAAAACCTTATGCCGTAATCTTATTAGATGAAATTGAAAAAGCCCATCCTGATGTTTTCAATATTTTATTGCAGGTTCTGGATGAAGGCCAATTAACAGATAGTTTAGGGCGTAAAGTGGATTTTAGAAATACCATTATCATTATGACTTCTAATATTGGCGCACGCCAGTTAAAGGACTTTGGTCAGGGTGTTGGTTTTTCTACATCAGCAAAAAATAACCAGGCAGATTCACATAGCCGTGGGGTAATAGAAAGTGCTTTAAAACGTGCTTTTGCACCTGAGTTCTTAAACCGTGTAGATGATGTTGTAGTATTCAACAGCTTAGGCAAAAATGAAATTTTCAGAATTATTGATATTGAACTGAAAGCTTTATTTGGGCGTGTACACAACCTTGGGTATGAAATTTTATTAACTGATCATGCCAAAGATTATATTGCCGAAAAGGGATTTGACAGTAATTTTGGTGCCCGTCCTTTAAAACGAGCAATTCAAAAATACTTAGAAGATCCAATTGCAGAAGAAATATTAAAAGGTGAGCTAACTGAAGGCGATATATTGGAGATTGATTATGATAAAACAACGGAATTGATTTCGGTAAATCATAAAAAAGGAGAGAAGAAAAAAGAAGCACCCAAAAAGGAAGAAGATTCTTCCAGTAAGTAAATAAAAAACTCCCGATTTTCATCGGGAGTTTTTTTATGTACATATGCTGGCTGTAAATATTAGCCAGATTTTACCATAGTAAACAATGTAATTTTTGACTATTTTTATATTAAATAATCCTATGGTTATGGAAAGTAAGTTATTAGTATTTTTTATGATCATCATATGTTGCCTGTCATGTAAAAAAGGTGGCGATTCAAATGTAATTACTGATCCTGTTATACCTTTGCCTATAGCCGTTACAAATATTAATAATGATTTGCTGTTAAGGTTAATCAATGAAAAAAGAACGGCGGGTTGCAATTGCGGGCTTACAGTAATGCCTCCTGTAGCTGCACTTAGTTGGAATAATGCATTGGCAGTTGCCACATCTCGTCACAGTACAGATATGAATACGTATGCTTTTTTTTCACATACCTCGTCTAATGGGGCTACATTGAATGACCGTATCAATGCAACAGGCTATAAATGGACATCATTAGGCGAAAATCTGGCTAAGGGCCAAACATCCGAACAAGCTGTTGTTGATGATTGGATGGCAAGTGAAGAGCACTGTAAAAACATTATGAATGCTAATTTTAAAGAAACTGGCGCAGCAAAAGCAGGTGTATATTGGACACAGGATTTTGCTAAACCCCAATAATGTTAAAATAGACTGGTTTGTGCCGTCGGTATTTTAAATTGGTTGCGGTTTAACCTAATTTCTTGCTGGTTTAATCCATTTAATCTGCAGTGCAGTTTAAATGTATCTTTAATCATTTGAGAAATATTGCCTATACCGTGCATCCTTTCACCAAAGTTACTGTCATTTACTTTCCCTCCATGGCAGCTTTGTATCATGTGCCATACTTTATCAAAGCGGTCTGGAAAATTTTTACGCAACCAGTCTTCAAATATTGAACCGATTGCACCATTTAGGCGAACTATAGTATAGCCGGCACTTATTGCACCTGCATTTGCTGCTGCTTTTAAAACTGCAGGAATCTCATGATCGCTTAAGCCGGGCACAAGAGGGGCAACCATAACCCCTATCGGAATACCCGCTTTACTCAATTCTTCAACAATTTTTAAACGCTGCTTGGCCGTTGTGGTACGTGGCTCCATTGCTTGTATCAATTGTTCATTTAAGCTGTTTATAGAAACATAAACCATACATAAATTGTGCTTGGCCATTTCTTTTAAAAGATCAATGTCTCTTAATATCAGCGCATTTTTAGTAATCATTCCTATTGGCTGTTTATAAGCCAAGGCAATTTCCAATAATTTACGTGTAAGCTTAAATTTCCGCTCGGCAGGTTGGTAACAGTCTGTATTGCCAGATAGTGATATTGTGGTGGCATCCCAGCCTTTTTTTTCTAAAAATTTTTTAAACAGTTCGGGAGCGTCTTTTTTTACAATAATTTTTCTTTCAAAATCCAAACCTGCACTATAACCCCAATACTGGTGTGCATTCCGTGCATAGCAATATGTACATCCATGTTCGCAACCTTGGTAAGGGTTTAATGAATAGGCCATTCCTACATCCGGACTGTCTACTTTGTTTACAATGGTCTTTGAATGTTCAAGAAGAAAAGTTGTTTTGTGATCGCTTTCTTCCCAATCATCTATTCCCTCGTGGTGTTCTTTAACATAAGCGTCTTTTAAAAACTTGTTATGAGGATTAAGTTGCGCACCGCGGCCTTTAAAATAGAATTGTTCATCAGTAGTTTCCATAAGTTAAAATTACTAATATTTTTAGTAATTTATATCTTGTATTTTTCAACTAATTCAAAAAATAGGGATGACCTTGTTTAATAGGTTTATTTGAGCATGGTTAAAGTGATATGAGGCAATTTATTTTTTGGTTAAAGGCACGTAATCCATCGGAACCATATCTGCAACTTTTTCATAGGCCCAGTATCCTTCATACATAATGCCTCTTGAATCGTATATTCCCCCATTTTCATAAAAGCGAACAGGTGCTTGCATTAAGTTAACCAATGATATTTCATAATCAGGTATATCTAAAGGCCTGAAAATCCAGAAGCCAGTTTTTGAATAGGCTAAAGATTCCCGTTCTTTTGTATATTGTATACAAAGTGCATCCGTATAATTTAAATATTTTAAATTCTGATTGTAGTAATGAACCAGCGTATCTGTTAACACTTCTGCCCGGCTAAACTTATCAATATATCTGGGCATTTCAAGTTGTTTCTTCCAAAAAGCAAGCTGTGCGGTATCTATTTTTTCACCTGTTTTTCTGATGCCTGTTTTTTCCCTTAACGTTTTAAGTTTACTAATGTTATCATAAATAACCTGATCAGGATAACGGTTTGGATTGGGTACTTTAATCATTTTATTAATAATAAAGCCCTCTTCTTTCGTGGTATTTTGATAAAGTGATTTAAAAAAGTGCTGGGCAGAGCCATAATAAGCAACTTCTCTGTTGTTAATATATTTTTGCCTTTTACTGCCACTCGCTTTTAGCTCTTCAAATGAGGGATGGCCGGAGTAATAAATGATATGGGTGCGGCTGTTATATTCAAAATGATCGAGCATATATTTTAGACGGTAACCTAAAGCCCGGTTTTCTACGATTAAAAATTCATTTGTTTTTACAGTAAGCGTACTTTGTGTCACGTCAAAATCAACAATTAAAACATTAGGGTTTAAAATTTTGCACTGACTGGAATTGGGTGATCTACCAATAAAAAATTCCTTAAACTGGGCAATATATTTTGCGCGGTTTGGATCTGCACGGATTACAATTTCATCAAGTTGTACGGTATTCTCTTTTAAAATAAGTTCTACCTGAACAGATTTATCAGAGATAATCACATTTTTTGAATAGGGTAAATAGCCGACCATCTGCACCAATAGGTCGTAATTTCCTGGCTTTAAATTGTTGATTTTGAATTTGCCGTCATTATCAGCAACAGCTGCGATTTTATAGCCACTTATGTATATGCCGGCACCGGGTAAACCATCTTTTTGATCTCTTACGATACCCGTTATCGAAAATGTATTTTGAGCGATTGCCTGTATGCCACAAAAAACAAAAAATAGGGCAACAAGCCAAGTTTTAATCATGATTGCGAATGTAATCAATCAGCTGCGCTTTATTAAAAAATAGAATAGATTTTAACGTTTTTAACATTTACTGATCCGCTGGCTTTGTTGCATATGCCTATTAGTTTAACAGCTCCTTTGCATTTTCTATTGCTGATGCTCCAGGATTTTTTCCGCTTAACATTTCGGCAATAACGCCAATTCTGTCTTGCTGTTTTAGTTTACGGATATCGGTAGTCGTCTTGTGGCCATCATCATTTTTATAGACGAAATAGTGCGATTCCCCTTTGGCGGCAATTTGTGGTAAATGGGTAATGGAAATAACCTGCATATTTTTGCCCAGTTCGGCAATAACTTCACCTACTTTTAAAGCTGTTTCTCCAGAAATCCCTGTATCAATCTCATCAAAAATTATTGTCGGCAAAGCTGTATATTTTGCAAGTAGGGTTTTGATGGAAAGCATTAAACGGGATAATTCACCACCAGATGCAATTTTATTTAAAGGGGCAGGGGCCTGTCCGGCATTGGCAGTAAAAAGTAAAGTAATCTCATCCTGTCCGTCTTTATTTAAATCATCGGAGGTCTTTTGTGCCAAAACGAGTTTTGAATTTGGCATACCAACTTTTTGCAGGGTATTGCAGGTATGTTCTTCAACCAGTTTAATCGCATTTTTTCTATTTTGACTTAACTGTACTGCTTGTGCGGATAGTGTTTTTTTCAGCAGTTCTATTTCACCTTTTAGCCGTTCTATCTTTTCTTCTGAAGAAAAAAGCTGATTTAAATTTTCTTCTAGCTGATTTTTAATATCTAAAAGGCCATGGTTATTGGCTACACGGTGTTTTTGTTGTAACGAATATAATAAATCTAAACGCTGGTTGATCATCTCTAAACGCTCTGCACTGTGTAAAGTATTTTCCTCAATTGTAGAAGTTTCTGTAGCAATATCTTTTATCTCAATAATTGTTGAGCGCAGGCGCTCGTATAATACATGTATGTCAGAATCAAATTTTTCTATATTTTGTAATTGCAACTGTGCTTCCTTTAGCAGCTGTAGTGCTGATGGTTCACTGTCATTGATTAGACCGGAAGCAGTAAGTAAAGCTCTTTTTATGGTTTCGGCATGGGTTAAGCGCTCCATTTCCTGCTCCAGCTCTTCTTGCTCATTTGCTTTTAAATTTGCCTGCTCCAGTTCATTGAATAAAAATTGTTCATAATCTTGCTTGTTTCTGGCCTCATCAGCATCACTAATGAGTTTTTTTAGCTGAAGGTTGTCTTGTTTTAATTTTTTAAAACCTTTTCTATAATCAATTAATAATTCATTGTGGCTGGCTAATGAATCAACAATAAGCAGTTGGAAATCGGCATCATTAATTTCTTGTGTGGCATGCTGAGAATGGATGTCAATTAATCTTTCGCCAATCTGCTTCAGCGTAGCCAAATTAACAGGCGTATCATTTATAAAAGACCTTGATTTTCCATCTATGGAGATTTCCCTGCGAAGCAGACTTTCTTTATAAAAATCAAGATCATTTTCTTCAAAAATGCTTCTTAGTTCTTCGTTTGCCAATATAAAAGTTCCTTCAATCACACACTTTTTATCCTGATTAAAGAAATACTTACTTTCGGCCCGTTGTCCTAATATTAAAGATAATGCACCTAAAATGATAGATTTACCTGCCCCAGTTTCTCCAGTTATAATATTTAAACCTTTATCAAACTCGATATCAAGGCCATCTATTAAGGCATAATTACGTATAGAAAGTTTTTGTAGCATAGAAGATGCTAAAATACTAAAAAGTTATTTTAAGAATAGGGTGTTAAATAAAAACAGCGAAGATTTCTCTTTGCTGTTTTTATGAAATTCAATATAAAAATTTATCCTTTAATATTTTTCCGTTTTAACTCTTGAACATCTTTATCAAATTTTTCTTTTAATTGTTGATCATCTAAAGAATTTTGAAGTTTATTGTCTTTGTTTTTCAGTTTCAGTTCGGGAGAATTGAATTCGACTTTTTTAAACTGTTTTTTAATTTCTTGAACCTGTTTTTTCCACTCAGCTGAATTAAACTGTTTTTTAATTTCTTCTGACTGTTTAATAATATCCTCCTGCTGTTTTTTCCATTCAGGAGAATTAAACTGTTTTCTAATTTCTTCTGACTGTTTAATAATTTCTTCCTGCTGTTTTTTCCATTCAGGAGAATTAAACTGCTTTCTGATTTCATTGGCCTGCCTTCTGATGTCTTCTTGCTGTTTTCTCCATTCAGGTGATTTAAAATGCTCCTTTATACTTGCAAATACCAATGTATCCATTTTAAAATTCAGTTTTAAAGAATCAAAATTGATTTTAGCGTTAAATGCAAAAGACTGATCATTTATAAAATCTCTTTTCAGGCTATCAGGCATTTCCTTTAAAGAGCTATATTCAGTCTTTTCGCCATTTTGATTAATGGTAACAACCTTAAATTTTCTTTTTTTAAGGGTATCTGAAAAAATGAACGGTTTGATGTTTTCAAAAACATTCTTTGTGCTTACCATAATGGGTTTCGACAGCTTTTTGTTTTCTTTTTTTGAGCTAATGGGGTTGACCCATGCAATACAAAATAAGCATGCGATACCTAGTGTTAACGCAGCCATTTGTTGTTTAACATTTAAATAGTTAGTTTTCATGTTTGTGATTCTTTTAATACGCTGATATAAATTTTGACTTTTCCCAGTAGCGGCTAAGGCATAAATAGGAGCTGTTTTATCTTTTAACAGCTCTAACTTTAGTAAAGCTTGTGCATAATTGAGCGGTTTGCCCATTATTTTTAAAACCAAATCATCACAGGCATGTTCACGTTCAATAGTTATAAACCTACCGGCCATCCATACAAATGGATTGAAGAAAAGCAGTGTCTCTATTAGGGTTTTAATAAAATTCAGTAAAAAATCATTTCGTCTGATGTGCGAAAGTTCATGGATCAAAATGGCTTCCACTTGTTCATTGCTCAGTCCATTTATTAAAGAAATAGGAAACAGCACTACAGGTTTTAAATATCCAACAACTAATGGAACATTTACAAGCCCTGATAATTTAAATTCTATCTTCTTATGAAAATTAAGCTTACTTAATACCTGTGTAAAAACGTTTTGCCAATTTTCGGGAATTTCGCTTAAACTTTGTTTTTTTAGTTCACTAAGGCGGTTATACCCTTTAGCTATAATAAAAATTTGTAAAATGATACCGATCACATAAAACAATACAACAATAGGAAAATAGGATTCTATACGTTGACTAAAGCTTTGAGCTCCGTTATTTAAAAGTTGATCAACTTTAGTGCTGTTAAAGTTTAATTCAGCAGTTTGCTTAAGAGAAATTTGTATAATTTGATGAATCATATTATAACCAAAGCAAATCAGCATTAGTACAATCGAACAAAAAGATAAATTGTGCCTGTATTTAGAAGCAAGCTTAGGTAAACTAAATAATACTATAAATAAAATCCCATAAATCAGGGCGCTTTGCCAAAGAGAGTTGAGCATGCTCCAGCCAAAAACTCTAATCAATTGCGGTACAAAATTTTCCATATCTGTTTAGTATTGTTGCTTGTTATTTTAAGTATTGCTTATTTTAAGCTGTCCAGGTATTTTTTGATTTCTTCAATTTCGTTTGCGCTGGCTTTGTGGTTCCCTAATGCCTGCATAACCAATCGTGCGGCAGAGCCGTTAAACACATTGTCAATCATTTTATTGACAAGTTGCTTTTCTATCTTATCCTGATTAATTATTGCTTTATATATATGTGTTTTCTGATTGGTATCACGTTCAACCATCCCTTTTTCATGCATAATCTGCATAAGTTTTAGTGTGGTTGTATAACCAGCATCTTTTTTGTTCAGTGCTTCGTGTACTTCGCGAACGGTGCAATGACCTTTTTGCCATAGTACCTGCAAAATTTCCATTTCTCCCTCGGTAGGTTTAATATTGGTATTGATCATTTGAATACGAATTGTTTCGTATTCAAATGTACGAATATATTCGTAAGTTCCAAGCTGATTTCAATAATTTATATGAAATACATGATTCAGCATATAAAGAATGTATTTTATTGGAAAATTGGTACTGTGATTAATTTAATATGGTTGATTAGAAAAAGTAATTATGGCAGATCATTAGGCTTAATTTTTTTTAAGCACTTCATATTTTCCAATATTTGCTGGGTCTATATCTACCAGCATATTATAAGCTTTGATACGCTCCTGTACCGGTAGTTTTGAAAGTACATTTGAAACTTCCTCTGCTTTTGAGGCGAAATATACATTTGGAAAAATAGAACCTAATTTCTGTTTATCCATTTGCTGAAGTGCCGGTAGGGCAGACGCAATTTGAATTATGCCTTTGTCTTGATCAGTCAATTGATCCAATCCGTTCAAATGATAGATATAAATGAAATTGCGTAATTCAATAAAAATAGGGTTTAAAACATTTTCGTTAAACCAAAAACGGTTGCGTAGGCCATCAGCTGCCTTCCAGCCAGAATTACCGGAAGCCTGTGCTAGGTTAATTATATTTTGTGCCTTTTTAAAATAAGGTGTTCCTCCCAGTTTACTAAAACTGTCCTTATCCAGGCCAATAATGGTATAAGCATAATAAGAAAGCAGAGCACTGATGTTCGAAATGTAATTTTGATCAGAAAAATCTATAGTCGAACCATCATTATAATTAAAGTCAAAATTTTTATCACTTATATTTAACAATGTACTATTGTATGAACTGTTAAAAACAGGTCTGCTGCTTTGAATTTGTGCTTCAGCAGTATAGCCTGAACCTCCATCCCAGGAAGTAATGGTGATTATAAAGTTGCAGTCAATTCTTTCCTGTGGCTTAAAACTTTCATTGCTAAATTTATTATTGTTTAAAAAATCTCGGATTGTTTTTTGTAAAGCATCTAATGATGCCCTATTGATGTTGGATACCTGAGGAGCTAATAATTGAACTTTGGCGTTGAGTTCCTGTGCATGTAACTGCGCAAAATAAAAAAACAGAAATAAACAGCAAACAGTCCTTTTTATCATTTTACAAGTTTTAAAATTTCAGTACAAATGTCTTTAGCTACATCTGTTTTGCTTTTCATTTCAAATACAGTACGTTCTAATGCCTTGTTAAAAATAGTAATTTTATTTGTATCTGATTTAAATCCGGCACCTTTATCATTTAAAGAATTTAAAACGATTAAATCCAAATTCTTCTTCACTAACTTAGCCTGCGCATAGCTTTCTTCATCATTGGTCTCCAAAGCAAACCCAATAAGAAGTTGGTTTGTCTTTTTTACCTTACCTAAAGAGGCTAAAATATCGGCCGTTTTTTCTAATTCTAAAGTTAAGTCGTCTTCTTGTTTCTTTATTTTTTGAAGTGCAATGTTTTTTGGACGGTAATCGGCAACAGCTGCACACATTACGGTGATATCAGTTTCATTAAAAATACGGGTACAGGCATCCAGCATATCTTTGGCACTTACTACATCAATTCGCGTTAAAGGTTGATTTGCTTTTTGTGCTGTTGGACCGCTTATCAGTGTAACATCGGCGCCCAGTTTAACAAGTTCATCAGCAAGTGCAAAGCCCATTTTTCCAGATGAATGGTTGCCGATAAAACGGACCGGATCAATAGCTTCATAAGTTGGCCCTGCCGTAACCAGAACCTTTTTTCCTGATAAAGGTGCATCTTTTTTAAGTACGGCTTCAACAAAATCTATGATTTCTTCTGGTTCAGCCATTCGGCCTTCACCATATAGGCCACTTGCCAGTTCTCCACTTCCTGGTGAAATTACTGTAACCCCAAAGTTAGAAATAGAATGAATGTTCTCTTGTGTACTGGCATGTTTCCACATGTCCAGATCCATTGCTGGGGCCACATAAACCGGACATTTAGCAGATAGGTAAACGGCTGTTAATAAATTATCGCAAATGCCTGTAGCAAGCTTAGCTAAAGTATTTGCACTAATCGGGGCAATGAGAATTAAATCAGCCCAAAGCCCAAGCTCCACATGGTTGCTCCATACACCGGTTTCTTCTTCAAAATATTGAGTATAAACAGGATTTTTGGAGAGTGTAGCAAGGGTTAATGGTGTAATGAAATTAGCACCATCAGGTGTGAGTATAACCTTAACGTTTGCACCAGCTTTAACCAATAGCCGAACTAAAAAGGCCGACTTATAAGCGGCAATGCTACCGCAAACACCAAGGATAATATTTTTATTTTTAAGCATAAGCTTAGAGCATGTGGCATGTTATGTAATGCATAAACGCTTTGCTCTAAACGCTATGCGTTATGCAATTTTATTTTTGTTCTTTTGCAGGATTTCTATGATAAACTTTCTCGTTTAAAAATTCATCAATAGCAACTAAAACAGGTTTAGGCATACGCTCGTAGTGCTTGCTGATTTCAATTTGTTCTCTGTTTTCGAAAATTTCCTCTAAATTGTCATTGCTAGATGCGAATTCTGCAAGTTTACCATGCAATTCCTCTTTCATGTTGTTCGAAATTTGGTTAGCTCTTTTCGCAATCACAACCAAAGATTCGTATAGGTTATCTGTAGTTTTATCTAAATCGTGTACATTTCTGGTAACAGTTGTATTCGGTACAACAGGTTTGTTGGTATTCATGTGCTACTTGTTTTTTATGTTGGTATTAACTGAGTCTTTTGTTTTTGCAGATTTTTTTAACAGCTCTTTATACTTTTCTTGCTGTGCATTAAAATCAGCCATTTCTTTTTTAGATAAGGCTAAACCTGCATCTATATCCTCTTTTAGGTCTTTGGCATCTTTTGTAAATTTACTGTTTGGATGGTTGTCAATAAATTCATTATATAAGGATGTAGCTTCGTTATAGCGGTCTTCCTGACGTACAATATAGCTGTTTTTAGCATATAAATACTGAGACTTGATCATTAAAAAATCCATCTCTTCAGCATATTTAATATCTGGATAATCACGTTGAGCATTTTTCAAGGCAATTACGGCCGATCTGTAATTGTCAACATTACTTGGCCCTGTTGTTAAATATAGCTTAGCGTTTTCAAAAGCTTTATCTTCTAGCTTTCCTCTTAAATCAGCAATATATTTAGCAGCAGCGGCAGCTCTATCACTGGTTGGATAAAGATTGATGAAAAGTTGTAAAGCATCTATTGCTTTATAGGTGTTTTCCTGATCCAAAGAAAAAATTGGAGATTCTAAATAATAACAGTAGGCCCCCATGTAACGGGCCTCTTCTGCATTTTTACTCGCTGGATAAGTGTCTGCAAAACTTTTAAACTGGTACCTAGCAGTGGTATAATCGCTTAATCTATATAGAGTGTAAGCATAATAATAATTTAAATCTTCAGCTTCAGCACGGCCACGGTATTTCTGAGATAGATCTTCAAAAAGGACTAAAGCTTTGCTATAATCTCTCTTGTTGTATAACCTAAGCGCTTCCTGGTACTTTTTTGCCACATCATTACTGGCTCTAAGTTTTTCGAAGCGGCTTTTACAGCCCGCCATACCCAATGAGGCAATAAATACTAAAATAATTAAGTGTTTAACTTTAAACATTCTGCAAAGATAATTAATAATACGATAACATCAATAAAAAACAATTAAGCGCTAAGCTAGCTAAAAGCTTAGTTTTCATTCAAACACTTAACAATTTTTAACATTAGTTAATTGTAAACTGCCTGTTAATCTATTTTAAGCCTATGGAGATTTATGGTAGTTGGTTTAGACCCATCTAGCTCCAGAATCTATATCGGCTATTCATCCTACAGTGTTGTATATTTTTTATAAAAGACCAAAACTCGTTAAGCGTTTTTGGGTTTAAGCCAAAAAATAGATAATAATTATCTAACCGAAATACATGGGAAAGCCAAAAAGATGTGCTCAGTTACTTAACTGAAATTGCAAAAAAAAAGCCCTAGATTTTTTTAGAAAAAAAAGTTAAATAACTAAAAGTAGATTTGGTGTTTACCTGTGTGGCTAAGTTTATAAAATATGGAAATTATAAACCTATTAAAAGGATGAGACAGAAACTTGATGCTTGAATAACATTAATCTTGCAATTTTATCGGCTTCGTTACTTAAACTGACGCTATGAATCATAAATGTGGTGATGAGTAAGATAACGATTGCTGCAGCAATTCCGATAATGGCTTTCAAAAAATAATTTTGCTATTCTTTTTATGAACGAAGGGCGGTTTTTATCCATTTTTTTAAAAAATTTAAGTATGAATTATAGGCTAACAGCTTCAAGATCTAATCACGTAAATATTCTGGCCAGACATGGATGACAACAGGAACCTGATGTTTATTGACGCCATCTGCTTCGATCGTCATTTCACTTTTGTAAATGGAAGCAATAGGATATTTAACCCCAAACAAACCCACCCTGGCGCAAGGTCTTAGTGCTAACATGAGCCAAAGCCTGACTTGTGCTTATTCTATTTTTCTTATTACAAAACTTCTATTTCCAATAAACCTTTCTGCATAACAGCAAAAGTCTCCTTTCCCTATTACCTTACCCGCAGAAGACTGCGCCAGACGATGCCAAACGCTACCAGACACTTGAAATCTTAATTAAATTGAATAAAAAGAACAATCCATTATTTAAGCAAGTCATGTATATTTAATTCACAGTCAATTTAATGGTTGCAAGATTTTAAGTAGATGCTTAACCAATAGTAAACGGGATTGTCAAATTAAATACTAAAAAATCAACCTATGAAAAAAATACCCCCCTGACGCAAGTCTTAGTGCTAAACACATGAGTCAAAGCCTGACTTGTGCTTATTCTATTTCCTCTTATTGCAAAACTTCTTTCCAATAAACCTTTCTGTATTACAGCGAAAGTCTCCTTAGCCTCTTATGTTTCCCTCAGAAGACTTGCACCAGACGGAAAAAAACGCGATAGTATTATCGTCTACCAAATAATAAAAGCACAACAATAATAAAATATAATAATTAAAATTTAAGGATATGAAAAAAACGTTATTTCTGATCGCGGGATCCCTGATCTCATCTATAGTTTACGGGCAGCTCGGTGTCAATACAACCACGCCTAAATCTACGCTTGAAATAGTAGCAAAAGAATCAACCGGGACATCTTCCTCTCCCGAAGGCTTACTCATTCCCCGCGTCGATAGGTTGAGAGCAAAGTCAATGACCAATGTTGAAACGTCTACACTTATATACATTAATAATGTGGCTACAGGAAACCAAACCGTTTCAGCAAAAAACATTGGTGCCGTTGGATACTACTATTTTTGATGGAGTTGTGTGGAACAAACTAAATTCAGGAGCTGCCAATCTGTACAATGTTGATGGTATCCTTTTAAATAACAGAACAGTAGTACAGAATGATAAAACATTAGCTTTTAAAGGATCTTCTGTAAATGCCTTCTCTGTAGATGAAAATACTTTATCTGTAGATGCAGCAAATCATAGATTGGGTATAGGTACCTCTGCACCAACAGCTAAAGTTGATATTAACGGTAATCTTAAAATCCGCGACACGGAGTTCTTATCTGCCTCAAATGTTTCGCCTCTGTTTGTGGATGCTAATGGGCTCATAGGAAAGTCTACGGCTCCCAGTGATACCAAAGTTGCATTTTATTCTTCGAGATTTACCATTTTAAATGCAAATGCAGGATCTGCATTGCTAAATTCAATTAATAACGGCGATTTGCAAGTAGTACCTATTCTTTCGCAGCACCAAATTATTAACACATTAGCAGGTACTACAGTTACAAATAACGTACTAAATATTAAAGAGGAAGGATATTATCAGATAGGAGGAGGAATAAATTTTAGCCTGACCTTAGCAAAGGATCAAAGGTTTTTTGTTGCGATAAACATTCAAAAAAGCACTGATAATGGTTCCACCTGGACATCAATATCAGGAATAAGGCCAATTATAATTTCAGCTGCTACTACAGCAACACCTGTATTAATTAACTATCCACAAGTTATTTCCTCGGTCATTGAAAAATTAACCCCGAATGATTTATTAAGAATGGTCTATTACAGAACCAAAGCCTCCGAAATTCTACAGGGAGATTCGGCAACAGCATTGGGTATTAGTAGTATCTCAGATTATGGAATTTTATCTTACACATTCTCTATCTCTAAACTCTAAGTCTTAAAAATTATACCAATCCTATTTGAATTTTCACTTTTGTAAATGGAAGCAATAGAATATTTAACCCCAAACAAACCACCTTGGCGCAAGTCTTAGTGCTAATCTTAGTGCTAACATGAGTCAAAGCCTGACTTGCGCTTATTCTATTTTTCTTATTATAAAACTTCTATTTCCAATAAACCTTTCTGCATGACAGCAAAAGCCTACTTACCCTTTTATCTTTCCCTCAGAAGACTTTGCTCCAGACGGGGAATATAAAAGCGAATCATTCCTTCTTCTACGAATGAAAGATAGTTTTCTAATTCTCCATATTCTAATAATATATATTTTTTAGGATAAACTTTTCTTTTGAGTCGTGAAGAGAAGAAAAGCCAAATCCCCATCAGGCATACTGACAAGTTTTTCTAGTTGTTTTCTAATAAAACCCATAACGTATATTCTTCACCACAACAAATTGCAGTTATATTTTGCTCAATTATTTTTGTTTTCCTAAAAAAGATGCTACTTCTTCTACAATTCGTTTTGATTGTGTGTGATGTAAATAATGAGAACCTGGCAATAAGATTAGTTTTCCATTATTAACACTATTAGCTTGCTCCTGGTGTAATTCTGTCCAACCTTTGACAGCTGAGTTTTCGTCTGCAAATAATAAAACGGGCAAATCTTTCGGAAAAGCTAGTTTTTGAGCATCTTTAAAACTATTACTCAACGAGGTTGCTTCTCTGGCCAAAGTATTGTTTCCGGTTACTTTCATCGTAATCATGTGTTTTTGTTCGAAACGATGTGCTTCCAATTCGTCTGTAGGTTTTTCGTCTCCAAAAAACTTTAAAAATGTACGCATTACTCCTGCTTTGGCTAAAAAATCCAAAGGTGCCGAATTATAACCTGGCCAGGGCTGTGTTGGTACACTGGTATCAATACCGATAAAAGCGGTTGCTTCACCGGGATATTTGTTGATATATGCCAAACTATAAAGCCCAGCAATAGAATGTCCCATTAATATAAAACGTTTCACATTTAATTGCTTCAGCACTTCATGAATTTCTTCGGCCATATTATTCAAACTGCGTTCACGATTTGTTTCACTGCTTAATCCATAACCAAATGGTTCAATCGTGATCACCGTATATTTTTTATCTAACTCTTTGATTAAGGGTTCAAAATCTAACCTTGGGCTCGCTGTTCCAAATCCGGTGAGTAATACAATCGTGTCTGCACCGTGTCCATCTATGGTCACATTCATTGTGCCGTCAAAAACTTTTATTTTTTGCCCATAATCTTCAATTTTATCGGCTTCGTTACTTAAACTGACGCTATGAATCACAAATGTAATGATGAGTAGGATAACGATTGCTGCAGCAATTCCGATAATGGCTTTCAAGAATAATTTTGCTATTCTTTTTAGGAGAGAAGGGCGGTTTTTATCCATTTTTTTTAAAATTTAAGTGTGAATTTATAGGCTAACAGCTTCAAGATCTAATTACGTAAATATTCTGGCGAGACATGAATAACAACAGGAATCTGATGTTTATTGACGCCATCTGCTTCGATCGTCAGGTTATAAAATCATCTGCCACAATAGCAACATTTTTTAAGTCTTTTTGTGTCGCTTTTATCTTAATTATAAACAGTAATTTGGCTCCTTGCTTAACTTTAGGCCAAACTAATGATTTGAATTTTTTGAAGATTTTTATTTTTTAATGCTGAGCAGATATGCTTTTGCTGCAGGAATTGTTTGTGCATAATTCTTTCCAAATACAAAAAAGGATAATAGAAAAAACAGACAGAATCTCATGTTTTTAAATTAAATCTTTCGTAAGCTACATTTCAATTGGAAAAATGATTCTATAAAAGTACTTTTTCAATCACTATTGGATGTTAAAATATTGAATTTAGGTGTAATTATAAAATATATAAACCCCAGCTGTTCGCCATGTTCCAAGGAGTATATCAAACTTATTAATAAAGGTGGATTTTTAATCCACACAAAAAAACTATAAATAGATGACTTTAGCCTATCGGATATATAAGGTTTTAAAACGGATTAGAAATCCTATTTTATTTTCGAGTTCAACATGCCCTTCGGAAATATTGAATTAGTTGAACAACAGAAAAAGAAATGTTTTGATGTAATGAACTGTGGATATTCAAGCTATTTTTATATCCTAATTAAAACATCTTAATTGAATACCTCGTGGGCTTGCCCACGAGGATTATTCAATTTTAATTAGCAGACACTTTATCGTTTTGAAATATCATTAACGCAAATCCTAAAAACATAAGATCTTTTAGAATAAAAAAGTCTGTTACAGGTACGCCGTCTACAACTTTCCAAATTCCAGGAGTTGTAAATAAATAACTCAATGTGGTAAGGAAAGTTACGATCATCCCTATCGCAGCATATTTTCTTAAGAATGTAAATTTCAAACTGAATATTAGAAGTAAAGCAATGACAATTTCTATCGTTCCGATAACATTTGACACTGCCTGAACGCTCATAATATCATATACATAAAAAGTAAGAAAATGATTTTCTACCAGTTTCTTTATTCCGCTAGCTTCAGAGGGCGTAAATTTGAAAATTCCGATCCAAAGTAAAATAAGAACTGTACCAAAAAATGAGAGATAATAACCCGTTTTGTACATTGGTAATTCTTTGCTTATTGATTCTGATGTTCTTTTCATCTTTTTAAGAGTCTTATGATTATTCAACACTACTAGGGTGTGCTATAACAGGGCAATTAATCATAAGATTTACAGGACGAAGACCTGTAAAACTATTTACCTCTCCAGCATCAGCAAGACTAGTTAAATAGCCTTGTGCAATTAAACTCTTCTGATCTTCAATAGATGTAATTCTTCTTACTTTGTTTTCATTAAAAGCTTTAGAAGTCCATTTAGATACATGTGCATCCCAAAGTGGGCTGTAATTATTACTGGATGATGAGTCGTCATTTTTTGGTGCAAGCGGAAATACATTAATAGGATCTACACCTCCATTACGGATCGAATAAGCAAATCCCTGACCTTGCCCTGTAGAAATATCAGTAATTCCGTTAGCATTAGGAGAAAAACCTAAAAAAGCAGATTTGTCTGTTGGTAATGACTTTCCAAAAGCAGGTATTTTTGCTAATCTCGGAGCCGATACCCCTTTCTCAAGAGTGGCAGGTAAGTTATCTGTTGCGTCGGTAACTAAATGGAAAAAGTATTGTTTTCCTCCTCTGAAGCCATCTAAAATAGACAAAGTTACACTCATTTTACTCTTATCAATTGACACTAAACGATCATGATTACCAGACTCATTGCTTACAATTTGAGCGTTTAATACTTGCCTACTAGGAAGTACAACAATCGAAGACCACTCCGCATCAGCTACAGCTCCAGGCGAGAAAGATTGTGGTGGAAAGTAGTCTGGGGCATTACCCGCAACAATGGAAAGGTTTGGAGAAAAATCTACATTTCCTTTAAATTTCATATGTCCATTTTCGATAGTTACATACTGCTCGCCTCCACTACCAATAGCATTTACAAGTTTAGGAGCATAATTAACACCCATTTGTTTGGCGGTATTAAAATCAGAAGCCTCCGTAATAATATAGTATACAGTCTTACCATTAGGAGACAGCCCACTGAAAAGAGGTAATGTTACGTTTGCATTAGTCTTAGTTAATTTTATTGCCAAAGCACTTTTTACATAAACACTATCTTGAGCTCTAAAATTAACCCCTTTGCCAGGTTCATACATAACTCTTCCCCCTTCCTTAGCTGATATTTCGAGTAATTGTCTAGCTTCAGCCTGTTGAGCTGTTTCCGGAATAGAATTGTTTTTATTTTTAGAACAGGATAAAAACATAAGACTTAAAGCTAATGTTGAGAAACTTAATAATTTTTTCATAGTAGATAATTTAAAATGTTTAATTCATATTATTTAAAAGGCCTAAATTAAAAAATTGATTTTTAAAAAATCTACAAGTTTGTTATAATGAACAACTTGAACAAATAGTAAACTCATAAAATTGAGCCAAAAAGGTTTTTGATTACATCGTTTGCATTTGGCTCAATGTACAGGATCGCTATTGTAACAACGATTACACAAAAAGCCCAAATCCAAATAGCTAGGTTATCTTTAATAAAAATAGTCATCATAAAAGTAAGTATTGCTATCTATGTAATCCTTAGCTTTAAACAGCGTGTAAGTTAATATGCCTAGCATATACCTTATATATAACCAATAATTTAGGTTGTATCCCCGAATCTTAGCGATATTTTTAATTTTTTCTTGCTTTAAACCAGTGGTTTATGAGCCCACCTGCAGAATAAAGAACATCATGCTTGTGTTTCCGGTTAATTTTTTCTACTTTTGCAACCCGCTTCGGAGGAAGTGTAATAGATGTTTAAGGTATTGTGGGGCAGGAAAAAGGGCTTAAATTATTTTAAAATAAGTCTTGTAAGAATGCTAAATATTCTTACCTTTGCAACCCAGTTCGGAATGGACGGGAAATAACACTGAAGTATTGGGAAGAAGGTTTATAAAATGAGAGATAAGCGTGGATGATTAACCTTTAAAAGAATGAAAAAATAAAAATTATTTTATTTGGAGGTTGAATAAAAAATTCTACCTTTGCACTCCCAACGGAAACGAAAGGAAACAAAAAAACCGGAACGGCGGATGTCGGAAAGGATAAAAAAAGATTGAAACGGATAAAGCTCATGCTGGGCGAACAAGACCAGCATCAACTGAAACCCGAAGATATATAAAGATCGGCCGTGAGGTTACCAGATCGATAAGTTCTTAAAAGAGATGTCAATGTATGCGCAAGCGAGGTA
>Ga0116227_10007900_pt1 | contig 20449 bp, 19 predicted proteins | sample S1TSphgellanicum_FD_89693 | JGI IMG/M metagenome (GOLD analysis project Ga0116227, IMG submission 89693) | Host-associated microbial communities from peat moss isolated from Minnesota, USA - S1T2_Fb - Sphagnum magellanicum MG | ecosystem: Host-associated > Plants > Peat moss > Unclassified...
AAAAGGTCAAGGTACCAACATGGGTGCTGGTTCACCCTGGCCAACTTGCGGCACCTACACTGATGACTGGTTGGTCACCTTCAGCTTTCCTTTGAAAGTGTTTTAAATGATGCCACGTGGCACCCTGAAAATTTAGATTGCGTTTTGAGCCCTCAGGCCTACGTCCACTAAAGATCAACCTATCTCTTAAACCTCTCAACATTGCTTGAAGGATGTCAAACAAGAAGATGGGTGAGAAACCTGGAAAAGCACCAAACATAGGAGAGGCCTCCTCAACAACAACTTGCTCAAGATGGAGGTGCCTTGAATTTTTTGTAGAGCCACCAAAGTGCAAATTTGACACAAAAGGCCTTCCGGAGCCCTTGGGTGATTACACCATATTAGCACATCAATGGAAAAAGCGTTGACCTATTGATGTAAGCACCCAAATATTACTATAACAAGAGAGAGAAACACATATTAGGATGTTGAATGTGATATAGCTTGTCCTTGGCCTAGGTCACAATTATCAAGTACTTCCTTTTATCATAATTTGAGATGTCATCTTGCTTTCACCCACCTTGAATGAATCATCCAAAAAAGTACCCCTAGTTTATAAATGAGGGTACAAGACCTGGTTGAAATCAGTAACAAACAATTTTGGAAATATTTCATATAGTTGACAATGAGAAGGTTTAACATACATTTGGGGGGCGAGCTTACTTTTTTTTCTTTTGGGATTTGGGGTTGTGGTGAGGGATTCTTTTATTATGTTCCCAATGTGTTCCAAAAGGGTTCCCCAAGTTCCTCAAGCACTCACCACAACATTCCCAATAGCACCTCAAATTTATCCCATATTGTTTGGCCAAAGTGCAATCTCCATGAAGTGTAAAGGGTTGTGGAACACAAATATATCTATGGTTCTGTGTTTGGGAGGGCAGCATAGCTAGTCTTTTATGTTGGGGAGTGCCCAATGTTCCAGAAAAATTGGTGATGGGCTAGTCAATGTGGCTCCTTCTGACAAAGAAAAACTCACACCCACAACTGTGGGTGCACCCCTAATCTAATGACAGTAATACCTTTTCAGTTTTGGTGATAATTAAATTATTTGTTTGAAATGTTGAAATTTAAGGAAGGGAAAAATACAAAATTTGGTACATACCTAAGTTTTTCCCATAAATTGCTACAAGTTCATAAATTATTTTTTAAACTATTGAAGTGAAGTTTTAGAAATAAAAAAATTATTTGGCACCTAAGTGCTGCACCTGAATAGGTAGTACAATAATACAAAGATGGATAAGTACCCACAATGAATAATTGAATTCATGTTGTAATTGTTTGATGCATTCTTTTTTGCCTTAACTAATGTGGGCACCAAGATTTTTCATTTCCCCCACCCCTGCCCTTTTCTTGAGTATTCATGGATCATGAGTAAGCAAAACTATGGATATTATTGACCAAAAGTAAAACCTTGAGTGATAGTCACATTTTTGTGGTAGGGGATATCATAGCCACTTGCTGAGCCTACACCAACCTAATAGAAACTAGAAACCCTAGTACCTACCTAGTATGTTTTTGGCTTTCTTCTTCTCCATGGACACCTTTAGATGGTGGCCTATGATGGGTTTGGAAGGCAAAAGGCAAAATTGTATTTGCAACCTCTAATTGTATTTTGTTTTCTTTTGTTGCCACCATGCGAAAGCTTGCCACAAAAAGTAACATTTGCCTTTGTTAGATGTTCTCATGAAAATAATTTAATGTGGAGAATTAGGAACTTTAAAATATACATTTATGCATGATAAGGATGACAATCACATGATATGACCATCAGCCCTATAAAGTTAGTGTTGCAAGTGGGCATATGTATACTTCAAATATGGACAAGTGAACATCAGGATCCAAGGAGAAAGAAGTCAGCCACTTTCACGTATGTTAAAAGCCCTCATTGTGTGACATTCCCAAAATAAGCACCCCCCCCATCGAAGGGTGCATATTTTGGGAATGCCCTACTTCCAGTGTTACCATACATATTCAAGCATGACAAATCTTTCTTTTAGTATCCTAAATTTCTTTTTCCCCTCCCATGATATCCAACAAGTATCTAGTATCATGGGGGATAAAATAAATAAATAAATTTCAGCCATGTTTACATTAGGTTAAGCCCTGAAAGTGTAAGGTTCCCAAAATAAGCACCCCCAATCGAGGGGCGCATATTTCTAGTATGCCTCACTCCAAGGGTGTTACCCTAAAACATTCAAGCCTAACAAATTTTGTTTCTAGAATTGTAAGAAATGTGCTTGAGCACTAAAGTACTTGAATATGTACTTGCATGTATAAAGGCCGATCATAGTTCCGAACTTCCCTTGAATCTTTATTAACGTACCTAATCAATAGGGAAACTATCTAGGTTCATCTCTCAATTGTGCCCTCTAAAACTAGTTGACCCTTGCATAGTGAAGAGACCATTTTGTTTGTGAATTTAACATTGTTGTGTGGTATATCTTTTACCTAGATATACCCATCATGTGTAGATAGGATATATCATTTATCCTAACCTATTGTTATAAAATTTATATACATGTATAGTGTGCACACCCTTTGGGTGCGTAAATCAGCAAAAGTATACCCTATCCATACCTTTCAGTAAGTGCAAGACATATATGTACATGGGAGAGGATATGTGTGCATATATGCATGTAATTAGGATTAGGGTAAATATGTCATAAAACCTAAACCTAATGACACTCTTATGTGTCACTCATTGTTGACCATTGTTTTGTGCTATTGATGCAATGCACATTACATCATTGCTTTCTTACAACTCGCAATGGCCATTATATTAATCACCACATTTTTTTTGGTAACCATTGTCAATTGATGTTTTGTGCATTTTCAACTTGAATTTTTTTGCAATTATCATATATAACCATCAAGAAGTGGATGTTGTCAACTAGTTCAAGATGTTGAAATACATCTTTTGCCATCTCTACTTGAAGGATAATTTTTTTTCCTACTTGCATTGATTGTTAGAGCAATTTGTTTTTGGTTTGCAATGTTAGCAATTTTAATTCAAGTGAGTTGCTTTGATCAATTTCAAAGTTGTGGTTCATTTCATTTGTAATTTCTATTTTTTGCATGTTGCTAGTTGATTTCAATGAAGGTTCTTTTCATATTTGTTTTTGTGTTTGCTACTTACGATCCTAGTTTTAGTTCATGATTTAAGTTTACCATAATGTTTGTTGCAAGAGGGGCTTCTATCATTGCAAAATTAGAGGTTCCTAAATCAGAATCGCAACTTACAATTCAAGCCCAACCCAAAGAGGGCCATGTATTGTTGTCATGTGCTAATGTTCATGTTGCTTCATTGTCAATTGGTAGATTCATTATGACATCAAATGCTCTTGAACTATGTCAAATGCAAGTAGAAAAGCTTGTTACATTGCAACAACGAGCAATTTTTGGGATTCCATGGGGTTGATGATTTATTCCTTGGGCTTTCTACAAACCAAACAATGAACCCATGATTCTCAAAAGTGAACAAATTATTCATTATATTTTGTGTCATGTGCAAATGTCTTGAGGGATTTTGCTTTGGTATCAAACACCACAAGTAGTTCCACCAAGTCAACTTCCTACAAGATAAAAAATGAGATTTCAGCCATAAAAAAACACATCAAAGGCTTGATGTTGCCCATTTGTATTTTGCTAAGATTGGAATTCAATGCAATGTAATAATTTAGATCTTTTTTATTTAAGAAAAATTTCAAGATATTGAAATTTCTCACTCCATGATCCATGTCACAATTCTTTTGGTAGTACATCACCTTATAAAAAATTTAAAAGAACACTAGAAAACATTCTTTGATGATCTTATTTTTTTGTTGTTGTGGAAGGTTGGTTCTTTTAAACACATTTGAAAGCACATGGATGAGGTGAGTTGATTTGAGGAGGGACCCATGAATGGTATTTCCATCACATAAAGCATTGATTGAAAAGGTATTATCATCTACAATGTGAAGTAAACATTTGAAGATTTTTTTAAAACTCTTGATGAGAACAAAAACATGTCACAATTAATGTCTTTGAGGTGAATAGTACTACTAGTTAAAGTTGGTCTTGTTAATCGATTGTAATGTTTGTTTTAAAATATAAGTTCAATGACAAAATCATTTCTTATGTGCAAGATGAAAGGAAAAATCTATTTACAATGACTATTATTCTTAAACATACTGTTAGTTATGAAAATTTAAAGGTGTTTATTTTAGCCATGCCCTTTCTAAGGCATGTCAATATGCCATTGCCAATGAAACAATAAAATTTGGTTTGCAATTAGTGATCATCAAAACTACACAATATGCAATACATATGTGTAAAATATGGCCCAAAAAATGTGGGAAAGGTAGGATAGAATGGGCTAAGGCTTATTAAGAAGCAAATATTGGACATAAAATTTAAGCATATTGGTGAAGACAAGGTTCATTTCCAGTGGTTATGTTTTAACAAGATTTATAATTTTGGGAGTTATTATTAATGTTTAACATACATTGGTTGCAATGAGGGCAAATTTTTAACAACACATATTTGGACCATTGTAGAGATTTTTGCATCCGCTTTAATTGTTATTGTGTCCAATTGTGTGTTCAATTAACATTATGGTTATTGGCCTTTTAGTGATGCAATGATGAATGTAATCAATATTTGCATCAAATTAACCTATGTGAAATTAATTTTAGGTGAAAATCTAGATGAGTTATGTCTACAAATATCAATTTGGTGCAAATTTGCTTATGTTAACATGTAGGATGTAAATGGAAGTCACATAAATGCTTGCTCCACTTTTTAATTATGTGCATGAATTCAATTTAAACAAGGTTCACATGATGTTAATTTTGATGTTTGACTACAAATTCAAAGATGTTCTTAAAGGCAGTTTACTTTTAGATCTTACTAGCATTGTTTATGGAGGTGGCATTAAGTTTAACTATAATTCTAGAAAGGTCTAATGGTTATGTTAATGCAACTAACTTAGGATTTTGAGGCAATGATTTGGAAAAGATAATGGGCAATTACCACTTTCATAGGAGGTAGTTGGGTGAGACTTGAAATACTTAGGTGGAGAAGAGAGGAGTTCTTTTTTCTCATCTATCTTGTGGAGCATGATGTTGGTGTGTGCATGTGTAAAGAAGTAAAGGAAAAGTGGAGTTTTGAGTTTGGATTTTCTGTTGGGTATGTGCGCGTGTGGTAGATTAAAAATGGTAGGATGGTACTTGACTTGTTGGGATAGCTTATGTTTATTTTACAATCATTACCTAATGGCTTTTCCATTATGGGATTTTTGTGAGTACTGATAGGTAGGTGGCAACAAGACAATAAATTAATTAAAGGATTAGTTGTGTGTGAGTTTTTTTGAATAAAAAAACACACTTACTTTGCCATTTTTTCTTTTGCCTTATATTTTATACTATAGGGGCTATTGTTGGTTCTAATGTTATCTAGACTACATAGGTGCTTAATTATAAATTTTTTTGGATGAATTAACCATTACCACCTACAAATATAAACAATTTAGATGAAATTTTCAATTTGAAGTTTGTTAGCTTAAAATTCCTCGTGCATTTTTTAATGTTTGTCAACAATTTTAAATGTTCTTCAAACTTAATAATCATTTCCATTAAATAGTTTTAAATATTATTCAATTTACATTTTCAAATTTATTTATTGTGAGTGAATATGTGGGAAGGGACAAAGTCATAATTGCAAAAAAAATAAATTCAAAACCCCTAGTTCCCCTTTTGACAACGATTTTCCATAAAGTAAATATGTTGGCAAATCCAAGGCCAAATTTTGTTGCCCAATAATGATGATTGCCTATGTTTGCAATAGGACTATCTCCAAATGATATGATAATTGAGCACATAATATCAACTTCTACATTCACAATTCATTTCAAATTTTTTGAAATTCTTGATTTCCTTCATTTATGAAATGCACTTGTTCATATAACAAAAATTGGGTAAATTTATTTTTTCTTTGATTGTAGGTGAAATGGGACTTGTCTTGTTTTCAATTTTTGAAATTGATTGTAGATTTCTATTAAGATCCTTTAAAATGGTAAAAAGTTCATGAAGCCCAATTTCATGAATTGTTGAATATTTACCTTGACAAATCTTGGATATTGTGAAAAGTTAAATAAAAGCCAAGTGGATTTTCTATGTTGCTAGGATTTTTACTTGCCTCTGCAAATGTCAAATTGGAACTCAAAATTTAAATCAACTTATGCTAATTTTGATGAGTTAACCAAGTGTTTCATGCTTTGGTTGCAAAAGATAAATGGTGTCAATTCCCTTAAAGAATTTGGGGACATCAAAATAGATATGTTGGAGTAGACATGAAGACAAATTTGAAAACTAGTTAGAAAATCTATTGAGCTTTACAACCTCATGAAAGAAGATTGTAAATCGTATTCATGTATGTGGCAGATGTGAAGTGAAAATGTAATAAGGTAGATTACATGTTGATTGGTCTATACAACTAGATTTTGTTGTATCCATTGTGTTTTGCACCCATAAATATGTGTGGGCTTTAGGAGATGATGTAGTGAAGAACCAAATTTGGACTATTGTTCAAGTTTATTTGTGATTTGGGTACCGTGAATTTTCCTCATTTCAAGTATATATGTTAGGAATGAAATTGGTGAATGTTTCCAATGGATAGTTGTTAGTGTTTCCTATTTTGCCAATATGTTGCATGATTTGCTTGTGGATATTTATCATGGAAGGTTGTTGGTGTTTCCAATTCTACCAATCTACTAGTGTTTCCAATTATTTTAATATGTTGGGATGTGGGGTCCAAAACAAACCATAGAGCATGATGGCCAATGCTAAACTTGAAGTGAATGTCTCATTCACAAATGCTTCACAAAATTTCTTAGTTGTAGGATTTTATGTGTGTATGTTTAACATTAGGCAATCAAACTCCATATTTCATTGAGAAAAATGAAATTTTTTGTATGTGTTTGTGAATATTTGTACTAAGAGATTAATCAAATATTTTGATTTTGCATTTTGACATGGGATTTGTGCACAATCCCATTGTGTTTGGCCTTTGAAATCTATTTCAATACCTCCAAAATGTGGATTAATAATATTAATAACAACAAATACTATATACCTGATTTTTATCTTAATAATGGGGTATATGATAGTGGCACCCAGACCTTACCCATCTACCAAAACCCACAATTTTCATACACCCATACCTCACATAATTGGAAAATTTTATGTTATAATATACTTTTACCCAACGGGTAAACTCATTGAAAAAATTGATGTGCCTTTACCCAAGGATATACCAAAATATATATACTTGAACAACATGGATGCCATGACCCATCACCCACTAGTGCATTAGTTGGTGGATGAGGTCATTGAAGTTGTTTTGGGATGAACCCAAACTAGCTTTTTTTCCCCTTACTCCACCCTACCCCCCAATTTGAAATAAAATTAAACACCTGTATGTGTGGGAAAATAGGTAGGGCAAAAAGACAGAAAAGGGGTGTGTGTGGCAACATGACAAAAAGAGGGAGAGAAGGAGAGTGTGTGGGAGTAGGATAGGAAGGGTAGAAGTAAGGAAAGAAAGAAAGGGGTAATAGGACAAGCATGCCAAAAAGAGGGAGAAAAGAAGAAGGGTAAGAAAAAGGAAAAAAAGGGAGAAGCAATAGGATAAGTAAGACATAAAGAAGGAAAGAGGGGGTGGGGTAATAGGACAAGCAAGGTAGAAAGAAGGATTGAAAAGGATGAGGTTCTTGTTGACCCCATCTTTCAATGCAAATTCTTTTATGTTAAAAAGGCAAAGGTTGCATGGAATGTTATTTTGTGAAGGCAAAAATTTAGTAATTAATCCATCTGAATCAAAAGAGATGCAAGTTTAAATCCATGATTTCCACATGTCAAAGATGATGAACATGAATGGTATGTGTTTTAAAATCCTTCCATTAATTTAGATTCAATTGAAAGCTCCAAGTTTGAAACTATTTTTTTAATTGTGATTTTAGTTGTTTGGAACCACAAAAGATTGGTTGTGGTAGATGTAGCTCATCCCGCCATAGAACACTACTAGATGTAACATACCATCACACAACAAGGGCGTTCAAGGTGGTAGAAGCTTACCACCAAGCTTTAGGCTTTATTGATGATGGTCTTTGAATTAGACAAGTGATTTTTTTGTAGCTGTTTGTTACATTGATGCGGATTAGTACATTCTCCATGAATTTTTTTGGCACTTGTCAATATAATTTTTCACAAGTTGTATTGAAATTCATTTTTTGTAACCATGTTCTGTGATGTAATATCTTAATTTACTAAATCTTCAATACATATGCAAAAAAATGGTTCCACAATACTTTTATAAACATAGGAACCATCAATACAAAAGATGCAAATGTTCATAGTTTCGATGTTTATTTGCCACTGAAATAAACACAACATTTGCAATACTCACATTGAAGTCACAAAAACAAAACAAGATTAAAGGCATGTAAACTACAATACTTACATTAGGGTCACAAATTAAATTGGATTGAAGGTATTCAAAATATAATACCCACATGGCATTCGTAAATCACACACTGGGTTTTTCATCTTCAATTGTAATACTTGCATAAGGGTCATAAAAACCTTTTGTATTACTTGCACTCAACCAAATATGTCACAAGTTTTACTATAGTTATAGATTTTTATCTTAATTACTATAGGTAATTTGGGGTAAGTCTAGAATTAGTTCCAATGTGAACAAGATTCTAGCTTTTTAATGTTTAGAATAAGTAAAGACAGTGTGTGATCAAAATCCATTTTTTTGGATTTTGAAGCACATCGTAATTTTGTTGCATATTGCTATGTTTTTGTGCTCTTGTTATGCAAGGATTTTGTTGGTACTTGGATTCCTGTGTTTTGCAAGTGAGTAGAATTTTGAAATCCAGAAAATTGTAGTTAATTTAGTTTGATAATGCTAAAGCTAAATTTATGGTTAATTACACTAAATTCCTGGTTATTTTGTTTGTTGTTGCACAAGATTATGGTGTTTGTTTTTTTGAGCTTTGCTCAAGTGTCAAGTGACGTGACCTTTTATGTTCTAAAGTTTTGTAACTCCCCGGAGAGTTGAACTCCACATGGGCCATGACCCCAAAGTTAGTTTTATATTTATTTTATTTATTTATTTTTCTCTCTTTTCTCTCTCCCTTCTTTCCCCTTCTCTCCCCCCCTCTTCCCATTATGGTTTTTTTTGGTGGTGAGTAGGAGCTGGTGTTACTTTTGGTGGAGTGAAAGGAGCTATGGAGTTCTAGTGGATGAAGTGAAAAAAAAAAGGAAGGAGGAAGAAGGACGATGGTTGTGCACTCAAAAAGGAGAAGACGGAAAAGAAGGCAAGCTTGTTGCCACAACTCACTAAAGAAGGAAAGAGAAAAAGAAGGAGAGGAGGAGGAAAATAAGAAGGAAAAAAAAAAAGGAAGAAGGGGGGAAGAAAAGGAGCTATTGTTGCAACTCGCTACTGCTACAATGCGTTGTGCAAGCCACAAGTGTGAATGCATGAGCTCACGATTACCATTGCCATGAGTTTCAACTTGGCAAGGCTCAGGCTAAGTCGGCGTAATGTTGTTTCGTCCAACTTGGGTGAGGCCTACGATAAGCAGGGGCCAAGGGGTTGAATTTGAACGTCCCTCGGTCCTACTTTTTCATTTATTTATTTATTTATTCATTTTTTAAATTTCAATTTTCAAATTGGAAGTTCAAGGCCTAGGGGAGGTTCAAGAGGTTTGGACGGAAGTTTGGGTAGGGGGCAGGTCTCGGTCCAATCCAAACTTGCTATTTATTTTTCAATTCTGAACTTAATATCAAGTTTGGCACCAACCCAAATCTAACATGTGTCAAGAATTTTTTTTAATTAAAATATATTTATTATTATTATCTGGTTTTCATTTGAATGGAGGGTTTTCATCCCCCTTTTTTTTTAATCTTTTTTTCATCCAAATTCGGATGATTTTTTTTAATCCATTCGCGATTTTCAGCAGGCCATAACTTCCACATACGAGTTCAGATTTCAGCGATTCTTGCGTCATTGGATTCGTCTTAGCAAGCTTTACACACTAGTGGGCTTGCAACCACATTTTTGGAAATTATGATTTAGGGAATCGAAAGAATAATTTTCCTATTTTTGGGATTTATTTCATATAAAAGTTTGGAAAATTGATATCTCTCACATAGACGTTTGTTTCAGGTGTTGTTTTCACCATTGCTCTTATGGTGAAAAAGGCTATCATTTTAAGAGGTTTTAGCCAAATTAATGGAGGGCCATTTCCCAACCATTTTTTAGTGGTGCGGTGCAAGGGGTGTAGTGAGGCATGAGGTGCACAAGAGGGCATAGAACACATGAGTAACACATGGGGCTTACTTGTAAATATTTTTTATAACAACAAGTAGTGGAGTGCTAGGCCATCAAGTTGCCTCACCAACTTTTGAATTTCTACATAATTTTTGTCATAAATCTCCAAGCAAAGCTTACAAGGGTGGAGTTGTGTATGTGTTAAAGAAGTTTTCCCGCTTGTGTTGTGGGTTTTTACACTTGTTTCATGTGTCTATGTTTGGGATTATCAATTCTTTATCAAGGGGTAGGGAAATCTATTAGGTTGTGTGTTTTCGAGCTACATCACAAAACAAACATAAGCTCATGTGATGATCTCTTGCAGATTTGTGCATATTGTTTAGTAAGAAACTTTAGGTAAAAGGCTACAAGCCTTCTCACGTGTGTTGGTTACAACATGCAACGAGCCCAAAGGTTGTAGTTGGTGTGATTAATGGCTTGGTATGGGACAAGGTTACCACCCTACTCTTATTATTGAATAGGTCTTCCTTGACCCCTAATTTGCCTAGACATAGATATAGGGTTTAGTGGCAGGTAGGTTATACTTGGTGTTTGTCTTTGTTGTTGAATGAGATCAAGTTGATGACTGATAAATTTGTTGTGGTGATAAAACCAAAGTAATGACTAGTGAAATCGCATTTGTTGTTATACAATTGTGAAAGCCCCAAGTGCATGTTTGGTGTTGTAAAACATTTTTGTGGATGTGAATGCCCTAACCATATATGTGCAACAACCTTAATCACCTTTTTAGTGTGGGGGATTTTAAAGTTAAGGTAAGTTACAACAAGTTAGCATCCCTGTAGGATTAGTTGAGCCTGATACATGTGTAGCAATCCTGGTCACAATGGGGGTACATGATTTCAAGGTTACAAAATTTAGGGTCACAGGTTTAAGGTTTTCAAGAAACCCATATTAAGGTTAAGTTTCATCACGGAAAGGTGTTAGGATTTAGATTCTGGAGATACGTTTGTTGAAGGATTTACTAGGTGAGGGGTGCGATTCTGATCACCCATTCCACCTACATTAGCATTTTAAAAAAATCTTCAAATTCTAAGGTAGAACTACCATTGGTAGTGTTTGTACCACTTGTGTGGGACATGGAGGACATGTATGGTGTTTCCAAAGGGCTCGATCAATTTTCAAGGGTGGTTGGCACCATTGAATTGGATGATTTCATCCGAGTGTTCAATACTTGGTGTGATATGTAATAGCTTTGAAATCCACAACAATTTACACCTTTCTTGGCATGGAAGGGTTTATTCCAGCATTTGGAAGGACCGTCCATGGATGATTATCACGAGTTTTGTGATGCCCATGAAATTAAAGTGCCAATATTAATCACCAAATTATTTTTCCATTGCCAAGGGTCGGCTAATAATGTTAACATTTACCCCATTGACCACTATCATAGGGCCTAGTATAGGTCCTTCCATGCTTGGGGTAGTGGCAATGGTCCGATTGTCAAGGGATGGGTTCTTCCTGCTTTTAACCTTGTCACTAAATTTTTAAAAGAACATTGCACCATTTACCAAGGTGTGAAGATTGAGAAACTTCATACATTGTAGAGTTCAATGCCAGCCCCATGAGAGTTTGCAAGAGGCGTACACGTGGATGTAGAGGTTGATCAATGTAATGAAGGGGCTCATAAAGGCCCATGTTATCTAGTTTTGGTATGGGATTTTGGAAAAGGATTTGAAGCGACAAGTGCAAGACATAATTTTCACCTAGCCTACCTAGCCCATGTTGGCATTGGTTTTCTAAATATATGAGTGCATTGAGCTCAACATGGTGAAAGAAAAGGTTGTCACCCTAAGGTTTAGTAGGGAAACCCTAAAACATTATCCTATTTCATCGACTCAACAATCATGTGGTCAGTCATTGAAAATTGCACCACAAAAGGGTAAGGGGCCTAAATAGGAATCCAGTGGGGGTTTTTCATCCTACTTGGCAAAACATGGGGGATAAGACAAGTGTTGGAGGTGTGGTGGGCCACATTGGAACAAGGATTGCCCTAATCTTCTTTAGGCAACCACTTCCAACCCAGATCTCAACCAACCTTACTCCCATTGCAAGGTGTATAAACATGATGTAAACCATTGTGTCACGCTTCATTTAGAGTTGTGGCAAGGTCACTCCCAAACGGGAAATGTGGGGAAGTCCCCAAGTTTAAGCAAGGGCCAAAAGGCAAAAGGTGTGACAAATAAAAGGTCGACCACCAAGTCAGCTTTGAACCAACCCAATGCCATAGAGGCATGGTTTGCACATTTGGAGGCTCTAGTGACAAATATAGCATCTAGCATGGCGTCATAGGTGAAACCCATAACACTTGTGCCAAATGATTTTTCAACTCAAGGTTTTGACCCTGGATTTTTCTATGGGGTTGTATTCTCAAGGCCATTAGGTTTAGATGAGATTAAATTGGGTATTCCTAATGATCATGTTTTAAGGGTAGTCGGTGACAAAACCTTGGTTTGTTTTGATAGCTACACTAAATATTAAGGCATGTGTTTAAGTGCAAAAACCATGAGGTTGTGACAAACGATTGGATATTTAATGTGGGGAGATCGAATGTCAGGTTCGTTTACCATAGTCCTTTGTGTTGATCAACATAGTTTACACCTCAATGGATGCATCCGACACTTGTAGGGGATCGGTTACAACCACTAGATTGTTCGATTCCATTTTAAGAACCCAAGTGCCCAATAATGTGTTGGGGGCAGCTAGGTTGGTGTGCTAGACACCATTGTTATCCACTATGACTTTGGGGATGTTTGATTTCGACCGGTTACAATATTTTGGATGGTAGCCACATTATGTGATGGTATGGATACACTAGGGATGGTGGCTACACCTATCAAGGATTCTCAAGAGGTCTTATTCAATCAACCACTAATCAATCAAATATTTGTTGGTGACATACTTGTTGACTGCTTACATGTTGACCTACTTGTTAGTCCGTTTGTTGATGGACTACTTGTAGGTAGGATACTTGTTGGCAGATCACTTGTTAACCAACCATTTGTTGGCCAACCACCTTTTAAGGTGGTACCACCTTGGCATGCTATAGTAACTAATTTTAGGAACTTCCAACATGCCCACCCATCGATCAAACATGGGTTCTACTTGGTGTAGTGGTGGTGCAAAATTAAGAAGTTATTTTTCAAATGAAAGGGGGCTTGGGACAATATTACCAACCCTAGAGGATATTACTAGATTTAGGAGTTGAACCTTTGATGTTGGGCAAAGTAGTAGTGGTGGGTCTAAGGTTGACCGATGTTAATTCGGAGCCATGCCCGTATCGGATTTTAACATCGATGGGTAGGTCAAAGAAAGCTTAGGGTATAACTAAACATGAGGTTGTCATTCAAGTTAATCCCATCAGACTTATAGATTATACCACGATTTGTGCTAAGGCAGTGCTAATGCAAGTTGCCTTGTATGATGTGTTGGTTAAGGGGGTAGTTTTGTATCCCTTGGGAGTCACCTTGGGTTTTTGGGAGGAGATTGTTTATTATCGACTAGGATGGCAGACAAAAGATAGTTGTAAAGATTTTCTATCATTTACCTTTGTTAAGGGGCATGTAAGAAAATCCAACAATTCGACATTGTTAGTAGGATTTTCAAAGCTTCCCCATGGTTTTGATTTGTTGGAGGGCAATGTCCATGCTATGGATAACCCCCCTACTTGTGAATTGGACATACTAAGTGTTTAGGTTGGGCCATTTATTCATGGCTCATCACGTGATCTTCCACCATCCTAGGGAACATTGTTGGAGCTTCAAACTTCTACCAAACATGATATTCATCAAGCGTAACACATTTTACCATCACTAAGCCCACAAGTACTTGTAGATCCATGCCATGGACCACATATTTTACAACCTTTGGATTCTAGGGTTATTTGGTGGCATATTTTTGAGGATGGGATTTGTTTGGTAGAGTTTTCTAGAGGTATTAGTTTTGGCCTTGCAGTGGTCTTTCAATTCAACATCAGGGTTCTTCGATATTATTATGTGAAGAAGGATCTTCAAGCATGACAAGCCTCCATGCACCATATTATGATCTTGCGATAACCTCCTTAGTTGTTGCCTACATCCACAATTTCTGGTTACCAACATGCTTTATCGAGTAACATCACATTCTTGGGGGCATATGATTTAAACAAGATTGGACCAATGGACATGGTCATATCAAGATGGCGATGTTAAGGTTTATAGAAGTTGGCATAGGGTAAGGACTTTCAGGCCCTAGATCAAGGTTATTCTAGGAGCTGAGTTGAATGCTACAATATTTGTAGACCTTTTAGCTATGCTCATGTGCATATGTGTTAGACAATGTCCCACCTTTGGGGGATTCTCGACTAGCTATATTGGTAGCATGGCAACAAATTAAGGCTTGGATTGAGGAGCCAATATAGGTGGATGTTGCAGTAGTTGGTTTACATGCCCATCGTTTTTGGTGGCTATGGATTAACCTAGCTCCACCAGAGGTACTTCAAAAGCACATATTGGCTCATTCTAAGGTCACTTGCATGCTTAGTGAATGACATTTTGGATCCATGACAATATTCTTCTATCGTTTAGCATGATTATCGACCACCTTTGGCTGTGGTCAACAAGGTCGGCCGACCTTAGGCAACACTACCTACTCTTTTGAATTTTTTGCATTATGCATTTTGGGATGGCAATCCAAACATGATTTGGGACACCAACTCATCCAAGATGAAGGAGCGCAATGTTGATGAAAAAAAGTGAACTATGGGATTTCACATAGGCACCATAGTAGTGTAAGGGATTTTTGAATGTGTTCGTAAATAGATATTGGGACAAGTTATGGATTTTACTTGTCTTACATGGATCTTTAGCCTTTGTTGGGTTGAATAGGTTCGATTTGCATAATCTTTCTTGCCCACCCACCCTTCTTCTACTTTTGTTGCACCTACATCTGGGTAAACTAAAGGGGGAATCATCCTTGGCATTTATGGGATCACAAATTTATGGGTAATGGGAAGGAGGTTTTTGATGTGGGGGTTGTTAGGGCATTCTGGTGTTATGCCACGTTCTGCATAACAATCACAAGTTTTGCCTTCAACTTTGAGTGTTAGGGATGTTCAATCATCTTAACCTAAGGTACAAGTGACTATAGAGACATGGGAGCCATATATTGGTCTCGTGGTTATAGGAGATGAGGTGTAGGAAGTATGATAACTATTGTAAAATCATGTCGGTTGTTTTACCTTCAATTTGAAAGAATTGGGACAATTGAGAGGATAGGAGGTCCAAATTATATTGGAGGATGATAATGCTATTTTTAGACAACCTTATGGGTTGAATGAGATGGAGAGGGCCTTAGTTTAGGCTTAGACAACAAAGTTGTTGGATGCAAGTTTGGTGGAACCATTGAGAGATGAATATGCCTCAACCATAATGATGCCAACTAAGAAAGAAATTTTTGGCAATCGGATGGAGTGGCACATGTGTGGGGATTATCGTCCAGTCAACAAGTGCATGTGTTTGGAAAAATATGCCATGCCCTTATTAGAGGAGATTTTTGATGCCCTTGGTCAAGCCAAGACTTTTAGTACCTTGGACTTGAAATTTGGTTACGATCAATTGCCATTAAAGGAGGGAGATAAGGTCAAGATTACATTTTGGGGAATCGATCTTCATGGGAAGGATTGCTTATATCAATGGCAATTTTTGTCATTTGGTTTGAAAAATGCCTTTACAGAATTTCAAAGGGTCATGGATTGGGTGTTGGCAAGACTTGGTTTTGCTAAGTGTTACATCAATGACATGATCAGTTTCAACCCCACATTAGATGATCACATGCAACATCTGTAGGAGGTATTTGGAAGATTTAGGGATCATATCCTTAAACTTCATCCAAGCAAATGCCAATTTTTTTAAACATAAGTAAAATACTTGGGTCACATGATTTATGCAGGTGGATTGAGGGTATATAAGGCCAAGGTTGAGGGCATTTCACAGGTACCCGAGTTGACAGATGTTAGCCAGTTACGAGCCTTTTTAAGCTTGTGTAATTATTACCGAAGATTTGTTAAAAGATTTAATAGCATTGCTAAACCCTTAATTAGTTTGATGCAGATCAACCATGAGTATGTTTGGGGTGAGGAATAGGAACAAGCATTTTAGGAGTTGAAGGTTTGGCTTTCTTTAACCCCCATTTTAAGGCAAACCATCGAAGATGTCCTTTTCAATTGCATACTAATTGAAGTACTTTAAGGTTAAAAGCCGTGCTTACCCAATTGGATGATGATGGTCAAGAGTTCGTGGTGGTGTATTTTGGTCGGTCCACCAACAAAACAAAGGCCAAATAGAGCTCATATGAAGGGGAATGCCTTGCTATTGTTTGGGTGGTTTCTTCTTTTAAGTGCTATCTATATGGTAGCCTATTTACTTTGGTTACCGATCACCAACCCTTGAAGTTTTTTATGGAATCAGATCGATTCACAAAAAAATTGGCTAGATGGTAGTTTATCCTTAAGGAATACGATTTTAATATTGTTCATAGGGTTGGTAGGGTTAATTATGATGTCGATGGGTTGACTCAAAACCCAAGTTTTAGTGAGGAAGATACCACATGTGCTAGGTGGCATGGAGAAGTGGATTTGGAAGCAATACTAGGATGACATGTTTTAGCATACCTGTGTACTTTGTTGGGATATTCTAGGGATGTACCCTAAGGTAACATGGGTAGTGGGAATTCCCACAATGATGATGATGAACTAGAAGGCAATAGTGCCCTAGACATCCATTTATATTTACCTGTTACAACATATCTATAGGTAGGTGAAATTACAATGGGATTGACACCCAAGGAGTGGGATCATGTTGTCCATACGGCAAAATGGTTTCGACAGGAAGGTAATTCCTTATTATAGGTATGGACAAATGGGTGAGTATGGGTAGTACCACACCCAAAGTAGTGTGAAGGCCTTGTACAACATGTTCACGAAGAGTTGGGCCATTTTGGGGTCCAATTGACCTATAGTTTACTCCAAACATAGTATTGGTGGTGTGAGATGCAACTATAAGTTCAACAATTTGTTTCTTGGTGTGCGGTGTGTGATAAGTATGGGCATCATTCAACACACCAACACCCAAACTATAACCCCTATTGATTATGGGGTTGGATTATCGATGGAACTTGGATTTTGCCAACCCATTGAGTTTGACATCATGACATAACCACTATGTTTTGGTTATGATCGAACACTTCTCCAAGTGGTTAGAGTTGGTGCTTTTGCTAGTTTGTAGTAATGAAAGAGGTGCATATGCATACTTAGATAAAGTGCTCAGCAGGTTTGGTGCTCCAACCGTAGTTCTTATCGACCAAACTACAAAATTTTGAAGGGATTTCCAGGATTTGTGTGAAAAGGCATTGATAGATCATTGGACTATTTCATGAAATCATCTTGAGGCAAATAGGTTGGTTAAACAAATGGTGCATACGGTGAAATGAAGGTTGTACAAGTATGGCCTTTAGAAAGGCCACATTCAAAATTGGGACTTGTAGTTACTATGGTTGGCCATGGGATATAGGTTCAATCAATAGGCCTCATTGGTGTCTTTTTCACCATACTTTTTATTGTTTGATTGGGATCCCGAGCTACCAGCCTCTATTCGAAGTGATGTTATGATTGTGATTAATCTTGATGATCCTTTAGTGTGGGTTCAAGCATGTGAATAGCGGGCTACTTTCTTCAGGTGGGTGATGCTTATGGTTATGGAGAATCTGGTAATTATTCAACACCAAAATTTAATATGCCATAATTTGTGGAAGAGGATATCAACTTTGAGTTTGTAGGTTCGAACTAAAGGATTATGTTTATCTACAATAGACAACACCCACCGTATTAGATGTGATTGAAAGTTGTGTGATTTCGCCTATTCAAAAGGTTCTACCTTATTGAGTATTGTTGTTGGAGGGACAAGATGGTTAGACATGGAAGGACCATGTGTGTAATTGTGTGCCATGTGATCTTCCCAATGTGAATGGCCAAATTAACCCATCTTTGGCTATTATGCTTGTTGGTTTATGGTGTAGTGTTAGGTAGTCCATAGGAACTACCACTATGTTGGTTTGTGATTGGTGTTCAAGAGCATGACACATGGCATGTTTGACATCACCTTTGGAATAGGTACCGGTTGGTAAATGGTTTTGCCCTCAGTGCACCCAGTAGACATGGTTCCCATAGTTACATAGTAGGATTAGTCTAATATTTTTCCTTAAGATGTCTCACATTTGGTTGAAGATTTGAAGGATTCCATATACGTGATTAACATTAGGGTTCACATTTACACCCACCTTAATGATCTTTTTACCTTGGAACTAAAGGATTCACCCTGGTGGACTGTTGGCGGTAGTTTTTTAATGCAATCTAGCTTTAGGGGACCTCAATCTTAGATAAGGGGCAGTTTGGACGTGGTGTACCAATTAAGGTATTTTTATGTTATGTGTTGTGAGTATGGTGACAATGATAGTTGTAGGCATTGGCCTTGGAACACATGATAGTTATTAAGAGTTTTAGAGTAATTATAAATTTGTATCATATTTATTGTAGGTAATTTGGGGTAAATAAGTTTGGAACTAGTTACAATGTGGACAAGATTCCAACTATTTGGTGTTTAAGATAAGTAAAGATGGTGTGTGATTAGAATCCAATTTTCTAGATTTTAAAGCACATCATAATTCTATTATGTTTAGTTATGTTTTTGTGTTCTTGTTATGCAAGGAGTTTGTTGAGGTTTTTGTTGGTACTTGGATTCCTATGTTTTGCAAGTGAATAAAACTTTGGCTTAGATGTGGTGTACCAATTAAGTTATTTTTATGTTATGTGTTGTGAATATGGTGATAACAATAGTTGTAGGCACCAACCTTGGAGCGCATGACAAATATGAGTGATGCAAGTATTGCATTTTTATAATAAAGATCCATTTAAGGGGGGCTTCGCCCAATAGACAACATTTTGGACAATGCCCATGTGAGGGTATTTCAATTTTTATCAAATTGTTTTAAACCTAATGAAATTATTATTAATTAAATAATAATTATTAGAATTAATAAGAGCTAAAAATATTGAAATAATAATAATAATAAAAAATAGTTAGCCTAGGTTAATTACTAGCTAATTACAATAAGTATTATTATGACTTGGGCTCCATGGTACTTTGCACTATTAGTGACAATTAAATAATTAAAAAAAGGTTATACACTCCCCAATGGTACAAAAAATATTTCCAACAAACTTTAATTGAAATTTTATTAAAATAATAGTTATTTTTATATTTTATTAATTATAATTTAATATACCCTTATTTATAATTTAAAATATTATAACCATTATTTAATTGGAATTACCAATATATATATATATATAATTACCTATTAAAGATTATTATTTATAATAGGTAGGAGGGAGAGTGGGTAGGTAGGTAAAATATAAATAACATATGCATGTAAGGGTGGGTGTGTAGTTAGGTGGTAGGCATATAGGTGGGGGGGGGGGTTGAATCTAGTTGGTAGGTAGTGCCAAAAAGGTTGGTAATATGTACTTATGTAGGTTAGGTGAAAGTTAGGGAAAAGAACTAGCACAAAAAAGAAACCTAGATAATGGTCAGTACCAAAAAAAATAAATTGTGGTTAATGTAGATTCAGGTATTAAATGAGAAATCCCTCCGAAAATCCATCCCCATGTAGTGTACAAAACGCCCAATTGGTGCACTAGTGGATGCTGGTTCATGCTGGCCAAATAACATTGAAATTTACTTAGGTTGTTTAGAATGGGGCATGGCAAACTTCCCATGGTCTCCCCTACTTTGAGGATGATAGCCCCAAGCAGGGTAACTTGAGCGTGTAGGTTCAAAATTAAATTAAAGCCCACAATTGAGGCCTTTACTGAACATATATTTCCTCCCATATTTTTATTCATTTGTTTTTTTGCTTGTTGTGCTTTATGGGAAAATGAAATGGGGGGGGGGGGGGGTGGCCCGGGGGTTCCAACAAAATTTTCATGCCAAGAGGATCATAAAAA
>Ga0116227_10007901_pt1 | contig 20448 bp, 15 predicted proteins | sample S1TSphgellanicum_FD_89693 | JGI IMG/M metagenome (GOLD analysis project Ga0116227, IMG submission 89693) | Host-associated microbial communities from peat moss isolated from Minnesota, USA - S1T2_Fb - Sphagnum magellanicum MG | ecosystem: Host-associated > Plants > Peat moss > Unclassified...
CGCTCAAAAATGGTAAATATCATTTCGCCAGCAGAAATACCGGTACGCCGGAAACTTACTCTATCAGCGGTACTGCGGTGAAAGAAGGTGGAGAAAGCGAACAAACTGCAGGTACCAAAGTATACCGTTTACGTCTGGACTTCAACAACGCTGCTGCTACTGTAACTGAGTTAACGACTATCGGTCTCTGGTTTGCACCGGATAATAAATTCCTGTTCGAAATCAGTTATGCCGGTAACGGCACCTGGAAAGCCCAGAGCCAGCTGATCACCTTTAAGCAGGAATCATGGGGTCGTGATGAGCGTTACAAGTTCCGTATGAAAGTGATAGATGCCGATGGTGTTGCCGGTGAAGAATGGTTGGGCAGCGCTAACAGCGACAACAACCGTCCTACCGCCACTACGCCGCTCAGCTTCTGGGAACTTCGTCCTATTGCGGGCAACGACCAGTGGGGTTATTGCTACAAATTTGCTACAGAAGCGGATACCAAGAACTGTGACATCAATATTTATTTTTCAACGGACAAGAACTACACCCACGAAGTCATCGTAAAATAATAATCGCTATGAAGCTGATACGATATTCTCTTTTATTGCTCTCCCTGGCCTTCACTGCATGTTTGAAAGAACCTGTAGATGATGGCCCGGGTCCGGGTGCCAACAAGGCGCGTTATGTTTTCGACTGGGCACAGATCGCAGACTCTTCCCTGCAGGGCGTTACCGGCAACTTCTGGAACGCGGAGAAATACTTCAACGCCAACAGCAGTGGTAGCGCTACCTTCAACTACTGGCCCAATGCACACGCATTGGATGTACTAACGGATGCCTATATACGTAAAAATGATCCTGCCATCAAAGCCCGTATGGACGATTTGCTGGCTGGCATGAAAGTAAAGAACGGCGGCACTTATATCAACCATTTCTATGACGACATGGAATGGATGAACCTGGCCTGTTTACGCGCCTTTGAAGCCACCGGTGATACGAAATATAAAGATGTAGCCGTGCTGCTCTGGGCTGATATCAAGGGCGGCTGGGATGACGTTTGGGGTGGTGGTATTCACTGGAACAAAGACAAATCCAAAAACTACAAGAATACCCCGGCCAATGCACCGGCCTGTATCATTGCCTGTCGCATGTATGCCGTTACACAAAACGCAGACGATATTGCCTGGGCCAAAAAGATCTACGACTGGCAGAAAGCTACGCTGGTAGATCCCACCAGCGGTCTCGTATGGGATGGGATCAATCAGGACGGCAGCGGCCAGGTAACCAAAAACTGGAACTTCACCTATAACCAGGGTGTGTTCATTGGCGCCGGTGTGGAGCTGTACAAGCTCACCGGGCAGAACATCTACCTCAATGATGCGTTGAAAACCGCCAACAATGCGTTGGCCGGCGGTTTTACCAACGCCAACATCCTGAAGGATGAAGGCGCCGGCGATGGTGGTTTGTTCAAAGGTATTCTGGTACGTTACCTGATGTTGCTTATCACGGATGGTAGTATCAGCAGCACCGATGCCGCGAAATATGCCGCGTTCCTGCAATTGAATGCAGAAACTTTATGGCAGAAAGGCACTACCCGGCCGCAGGTATTGTTTAATAAAGACTGGACCACCACGGCCACCAGCAGTGATCTTACTACCCAGTTGAGTGGCGCTATGCTGATAGAAGCAGCCGTGAAACTGAAAACTATGGGACTGCTCAAGTAACGAAAATGAGAAGGAGAACGACGCTTACTTTATGGTGTTTACTGGCTGCCGGCAGTGTATGGGCCCAAAGCAACCGACAAAAGGCCGAGGCATTGCAGCAAGCGGTAGATAAGTATCTGTATGAAAGCAAAACAGGCTTATACATTCAAACCAGCGACCGCACAAAGAATCATAATCCACATGCCGATTTGTGGGGCCTTTGCGGCCTGATCCAGGCCGCCAATGAAATGGAGCGGATGCTGCCGGGGAAAAGCTATATGGCGCCGGTGGTAGGCGCTATTAATCAGTATTATGATCCCATTCCACCTGCACCGGGCTATGCCTCGTATGTGGTGAAAGAAAGAAGGGAAGATCGTTATTACGACGATAACCAATGGATCGGGATCGCTTACCTGGACGCCTATACGCGAACCGGCAAAAAGTGGTACCTGGAGAAAGGAGCGGAGATCTACCGTTTTATGATGACCGGGTATGACACCGTAAGTGGCGGTGGTTTGTACTGGAAGGAGGGAGATAACACGACTAAAAATACGTGTTCCAATGGTCCGGGTATATTGCTGGCGTTGCAATTATATGATGCCACCCATCAGCAGTCGTATCTTGATACTGCTTTATTGTTATACAACTGGGTAAACCGTTACCTGCGCAGCGCCGATGGCGTTTACTGGGATGCGATCAAGCCCGCGGAAAACAACCGCATTGACTCTGCCGCGTATACCTATAACACAGGTACTATGCTGGAAGCCAATGTAAAGCTGTACCATCTTACCAAGCAGGCGTCTTATTTAAAAGAGGCGCAGCAGATCGCAGAAGGCAGTTACCGCCGTTTTTTCCGGAATGGCCGTTTTCATTCCTCGTATTGGTTTAATGCGGTATTGCTCCGGGGGTATGAGGCGTTGTACAAGGCCGATAATCAGCCTAAATACATTCATGCCATGCAGGACTACGCGGATAAAGTGTGGGTGCAGGACCGTCATCCGGGCAGCAACATGTTGGGCAATCGTCCGGAAAAGGAGTTGCTGGGACAGGCGGGTATGATGGAAATTTATGCAAGACTGGCGATTATCCGTTAACGCCTGTTTATATTGAAAAGCCCGCAACGATCATCGTTGCGGGCTTCTTATTTTAGGGGAAGCGTATTAATATCTTGTCACCAGCGCGATACCCTGATAGGCATTGAGCGTGTTTTCATCCATGAATACTACTTTGCCGCCTTTGCTGAGAACCGTATCTATCACCATCAATGATACATCTTCGGCGTCCGGTTTACCGGATGCGGTTACCGTACCATCGTCGATAGCGCCCTGGAAGAAGTAATTCTTTTCCAGGTATAAGGTTTCGGCAGATCCGGCTTCGGCTGCGCGGTAAATGTCGCCCAGGTCGGCCAGCACGCGTTGTTTGGACTGTGCCGCCTCGATAGCGTTGAGGTCGGCCAGTTGTTTATCCGCTATATGTTGCCGGATCAACGGGAAGGTGACCTTTAGTATTTCGTGAGGGGTGGTATCGTCGTAGCTGCCTGCTGCGGTAGCGATCACTATATTTTTGATATCCATTTGTTCCTGGTAGTAGGCAATACTTTTGGAGTCGCCCACAAGGATCACCGGGAGTGGATTTTCGTAGTAATAAGGTTTAAATCTCTTATCCGCCACATTGAAAAATTCTTTCAGGAGGTCGTCTATAACGGAATCCTGTCCCAGTTTCATGGGGTCGGTGGTAAAGTATTGGTTCGTAAAGGGGAAGTCGGCGTTGCTGATCTCCCGGATGAGGGTATCATTATACGCTTCCAGCAGCCGGATTTTTGCTTTGGCGATGGTCAGGATATAATAATGCTCTTGTTGTTGCGATGCTTTCAGTAAGGGTCTTATTTCAAACCGGTCGCCTATCACTACCCGGTCGGTGGTGGGAATGGGCAGTTTGAATACCTGTACGCCGTCGGTATTGGCGAAGATGGCCAGACTATCAAGGTTGTGTTCGTGGTCGATATCTGCCTCTGTGGCCTTTATTTTATCCAGTACGGGCCATACCTCCCTTTTGTCGTAGCGCTCATAAAGCCTGGTTTCTGCTTCCGCAATCAGTTTTTTGAGTTGTATAACATCCTGTTTATTGTCAGGGTGTGTTCTATGGGTAGATAATAATATAGTCACTGCCGGTGCTCCGTGGTATTGACTCAATGTCATAAGTGCTTGTTCCATGATTTCCGTTTTTTATCCTTAACAAACTGTTGAATACAATGTTTAATTCGTTGTTAAAGGTAAGACGGAAGGGTAGAGGGATACCTGATAAAGGTCACCTTAACAGGTGATATTGATCATTTTGGGTTATTATTTTGCTATAATATTACATAATTCCTTAATTTTAGGATATTTATCATTAATTTATCTCCGGGAAAAAACATTCCTGACCATATAAAAGAGAAGAAAGACAATCTATCCTATCCTATGAGGCTGATGTTATTGCTGCTTTTTGCTTTCGTGCCGATGTTTGTCTGCGGACAAACAACCGTGCCGCCGGCTAAAAAGGGGAATCGTGCAACGGAATTTCAAATGAAGGAGGGTAGCTACCTCGCCTTCGCCCAGGTAAATTTGAGTCTTGGTGAAATAGGTTTCCGGGTAGAAGTTGCCTCCGAACACAAAAAGAGTAATGCCCGCTTAGAATTCCGGATAGATAAACCCAAAGGAAAAATTATTGGTACGCTGGACATTCCCTATACAGGCGACAGCACTTATGCGTTGAAGTTAACGGGTAATCTGCGTCATGCAGAAGGCGTACATGACCTGTACCTGGTGGCGAAAGGCGGTATGCCATTCAGTATTACCGCATTTGGTTTCATTTTTAATTATTAGTGTATCCGTTTCCGTTATTTTTTTGGAAAAAAGAAATAGGTGATTATCTTTGCGCTCCCTGACACGAATATCAGTTGCCCAGATGGCGAAATTGGTAGACGCACTGTGTTCAGGTCGCAGCGCCCGCAAGGGTGTGCTGGTTCGAATCCAGTTCTGGGCACTAGGAAAGGTTGTCTCTACTGAGTAGAGACAACCTTTTTTGTTTGTGTCAATGTCGTTTTTGTCCGGTTTTTTTTGCACTACTCCTTGTCCGCGCTTACCAAATATTTTTTCCAAATCAACTACTGTATTTTCAATTTCCTTTATTGGAAAGGTTGCAAATGGTAAAAATCAGTTGGGGTGAAAGCAAACAAAGAAAGTACCTGTTTCGCCCGTTGGTTCTACTACATAAGGTTTGGTCAATTGCCCTATTAAAAAATATTTGGGCAAGAGAATAGCATTTTCGTTATCTGTGAAATGTTTGTAGGGGGGCACCATAATGAAAAATCAATTTCATACATCCGTCCGGAATAATGGTGTTTCTTGTAGATGTTGTTTCGTTTGGGCTTTCCAATGTCCAATAACATTTGACAAGTTGGGCTAAATCCTGGTCTGGTTCAAATATTTGGTATTTCATTGGATATTCAGTTTGTTGAGTGTTGCTTTGCAATTATTCATCAATAGTGTGGCAACATATTTTAGATAGTTAAATTCACTCCATGTTCTTTCCTCGATAACAACAAAATTAAGAACAATAATTCCTTCCTGCGATTATATATCGGTTTCTTCCTTTTTTGCGACTTCTTCATTTACACTCACCCCCACCTTACTTTTGTAATAATGAATTTCCTGTAATGAACAAACCTAATTCTTTACTGTTATTTGGATTAAACAACAGACGATAATTTAGCATCAAAACAATCTTTATAAAAATTAAATAAATAGTATATGCTTTTAAAACTATATACTTTCAACATCTTTAAGGAACTGTATGACTATGACAAATTCTGTGTTGTTTTCTTCTGGGGAGAATGGTGTGGTCCTTGTGCCAAAATGCGCCCAGTCATGGAAGATCTGGCTGGGGAGTATGCCGGTAAAGTAAAGATGTGTATAATAGATGTGGACGGGAATCCCGGGCCTCCTAAGTACTACCGTATCAAGGGCATGCCTACGATCCTATTCTTCAGACATGGTAAACCAGTTAACAAAATAGTTGGCATCAAACCCAAAGATTATCTCCAAAAGGCCATCCAGGAATATCTCGAATCACCAGATAAAATCAATGAATCCACAGTGAGAGAATATGAAGCAATAGTGAAAGAAAATAAATGGAACCGCGAGTTTGGCCATTTTTGATTGGGGCTGGCCCAAAAGTGAAATTGAGCTTTACAGATGAAGTGTCTTTTGAAAGCTTTTGTTGTGTGTTTTTGAAGGCTTTTTCATAGTCAGGGTGTCAAATTTACCTATAACTTAATTTTTCAAGCGAAAAACCGGCAATACTGCCTCATTGATGTGCCAGGTGAGGTCTTCCGGCCTTACGAGGCAGATGGTAAGTTCACCTGCATGCATTGCATATTTTACTGCAGGAAATTGGTTATGGCAATATTTGAACATCAACATTTGCAGATGATAATCGCGCATAGAAACCTCTCCGTTTTCCGGGGAAAGGATATTAACACCGGTTACGAGTTTGCATTCAGGATTGGCAGCGGTAGCAAAAGCCATGATGAGGTTTTTGAAGAACTCCACCGGTTGCTGGTTCCTGTTAGCGGTGGTTTGATAGCGCATCGTAAATTGATCATCATCGATATTCCATTTCTGATGATTGGCCAGCAGTATTTCATCATAGAATTTCTTACCGCAGGCGGTGATATCTTTGGACATTAATACCGGGAAAAGAGCTTCTATCAGATGCCAGGAGGTGCTGTCATCTTTCTGTTGCTGCAGGCTGATAAAGCGTTTATTGAGATCATTTGCTTCTGGTATAGCTACCGGGCAGGGAATGCTGCCAAACATGCATTCTATATAGCTTACGTTTTCTCTGATGGCTCGAAGTTTCATCTCTTTCATACCTTCTTCCTAGGTAGGGGTTACAGCAATTCCAAAAGCGGCGAAGCTGTCAAAAAAGAGTTTATCTGAAGCCGTGCTGTTATCATAATCTTTTGCGGACCATTTCTGGAACAGTTTCTCTTTATAATCCTCCAGCAGTCCTTTGGATTTAAGTGCAGAAAACTGCCACCAGTCGTCCATATTAGCTTTGTTCTCTGCTACATCAAGTGTTTTTATATTGATGTAATAATCTTTGTCGATTACATAGTTGATATATGTTTCGGCATAAACGGCACCGCTGTAATGATTGTGCAGATCTCCACCTTTGGGCATTCCATTGATAAAAGCGGTTAACAGGAATTATTGTTCCTTACCTTGTTAAAATAGGATTCAGCGTTTTGGGCCCATACTGCTATGCAGCAAAGCAAGATGACAGACAAAAGTGTTATGCGTTTCATTGGATACGTTAAGGGGTTGAGAATAACTTTATAGTTTGGAAGATACATAATGTTTGATAAGGCAAAACATGAGATTATGCTGCAGTTGTATATATAAAAATGATTTATATATTAAAGAAAAAAGAATAGTACTGTTGCTTTTCACCTTCTTTTCCACTTATACAAAGTGGAGGAATATGCAACGTCATCCTGTCATTTTTTATAAAAGTTCTTACTTTTGCCCTGTCACCGTGCCGCCCAAAGAGGGGTAGCGTTAAAAAGAAAACATCGGTTTATTTAAAAATATTGGCTCACAGGCGGCTCACAACTGTTTAAAAAAATTGGAAATCAATAAATTACGGTTCCAGTTCTGGGCACAAAAGCCCCTGTAAGTTATAAATTTACAGGGGCTTTTTATTTTGTCAGACCCCAACTTTTGCCGGTGTTTTCTGCTTACTTCCACTCCCCAATGCCCGGATATGGATATGATGATAAGCGTTCCGGAATATCACCTGCCGGTTAATATATTAATAGTCTGTTAACACACGAGTACTACATTTAACCTGCAAATACATGTGATGTCTACAAACACTCTGATGAAAGAAAAAATAGCCGCCTGGGCTGGAGGTGCTGATGAAGCATTCCGGTCCGTTTTTGATTATTTCTACCCGCGGTTACTGGCAGCCTCACAAAGAATCATACAAAATAACGAGGATGCCGAAGAACTGGTCATGAATGTACTCCTGAAAACCTGGCAGTTCAGAACGCAGTTCGCTGCTATTGAAGAGCCGGATGATTATATTTTTGGTATCATGCGTCAGCAGATTGCCGGCTTTATGAGGAAAAAAGTCATCGTTGCCTCCCCTATAGAAGACGTGCCGCTGACGAAGCTGGGCGTTACCCGTGAACCTGAAGTTACCTTGAGAGAAATCAGGGAGAGATATCAGTCAGCGTTACTGAAATTATCCAGTCAGCGAAAGAAAATTTTCCTGATGAGCCGCGAAGATCAATTGAGTCACCAGGAAATCGCTGGTCGCACAGGGCTTTCTGTGAATACGATCAACAACCACATCAAAGCGTCCCTTAAAGTACTGCGGGACGAGTTTCAGGGAAATATGGAAATCATTGGTTTCCTGTTAATCATCTCACCATCTGTATTCCTCGCATAACCTTCCTGCTTATTATAATATAGCATGGATACTCCAATGTTAACGGCATATTAACTTTGTCATCCCGGATAGCTGTTGTTTACACTTCCCGCATTGTTCTTTCTATAGGGTGCTTGTTAAGTACTTGTAAAAAGAAGAGAATGGCAACATTACATCGTCCGGATAAAAAGGTATTGATTCGCTATTTTAAAGCGGAGAGTACTCCTGAAGAAGTAGCATTGATCGAATTGTATCTGGCACTGGATATCGATCATGAATTTGTAAAGCAATGTTTAAAGGAAGCACAACATGGTTTCGACGATGACAGGAGTCTGCATCTTAGCCAGACAAAGCTGGACATTGCCTGGCAGGAATTCCAGTCGCGTAAAGATCCGGTTGGCAGATATACCCCAAACAGCATCTACTGGAAATACGCAGTAGCAGCGGCTGTTACCATACTTTTTGTGAGTATGCTCACCATCTGGCTGGAACGGCCATTAAGCTTCAATACAGAAGGCCGGTATGCGGCGATTACGTCTTACCAAAAAATAGAAGCACCCAACGGAAGACTCAGAGAAGTTACGCTCCCGGATGGTAGTAAGGTGACGCTATTTCCTGGTACCAGCATTAGTTATCCCAATACCTATAATCTAAAAGACCGCTCCCTGATTGTAACGGGAAAAGCTTATTTCGATGTACAGCCGGGCGTCGATAGGCCCTTCTATGTATCCAGTGGTGAAATGACCACCAGGGTACTGGGAACGGCTTTTGAAATCAACACCACTGCCGGTGGAAACAGGCAAACGGTTACGCTGAATACCGGTAAAGTAAAGGTGGAATATGGCCCGCATGAACTAGGACTTTTAACACCGGATGAACAAATGACCATCAGTGCCACCGGTGATTTTACCGTCCGGAAAATCAATACCACACAACATGTTGCCTGGATACAGGAACAGCTGAACTATGAACTGGTGCCGCTGGCGGATATATGTGCAGAACTGGCCCGCTGGTATGATGTAAAAATTGTGATCAATATCTCCTCACTTAAAAGTAAAAAATTAACGGCCAGCTTCACCAGGCAGCCTTTGAGCAACGTGCTGGATATCTTATCCAGAACAGGCGCCTTTAAATATAAGATAGACAATAAATCCGTGATCATTTACTGATAGACGTCCGTCTCTGATTTTCTAACTATACCAATTTGATGTATAAAATAAACACATGCGTAAAATTTTATTAATTCCATTCCTGGTATGTGTAGCATTCATTCATACTGCTACTGCCCAGGTTTTATCGAAGAAATTAAAGCTGCCGCAAAGGGAGTCTACCGGGCTATTGCTGATCGGCTTCATAAAAACGCAAACGGGTGCAGTTGTAACCTTTGATGAAGCCACCAGCAAACGCTTATCTAACGTAGTGCATATACGAAAAACGGACGCATTGGTCCGGGAAGCATTGGAATGGATGAAGACGGATATCGGTATCCTTTTTCAGGACAAAGGCAGCTACATTATTTTATCTGTTCCCGGTCAAAACCGCATCAGTGGCGCCGTATTGGATGCCGATGGTAAAACCGCTTTGCCCGGTGTATCCATTAAAGTAAAAGACACCAACAACGGCACAGCCACCGATGGTAATGGTAATTTTTCTATCTCCGTTCCTGATGGGGGCGCCACGCTGGTATTTAGTTACCTCGGTTATCAACCCCATGAAGTCCGCGTCAACGCGTCTTCCAACAATATCAGGGTAACGTTAAATAATGCAACGAAAACATTGGGAGAAGTGACTGTGCAGGCGCGGCGTAATATGCGGACGGAAATTGCCGTGCTAAACGAACGCAGAAATGCCATGATTGTACAGGATGCTATTTCTGCCCAGCAAATTGAACGGACCGGCAGTATTACCACCACGCAGGCACTGCAACGGGTGTCCGGCGTTACGGTAACAGACGATAAATATGTAGCGATACGCGGATTAGGTGACCGTAGTGTGATCGGACAGTTGAATGGCGTACGGCTGGCATCTTCTGATCCGGATCGCAGCACCATCCCATTGGATTTGGTGCCGGCCTCTTTGCTCGACAATATCACCATCTATAAAACCATGACGCCGGATAAACCTGCCGATGCGGCTGCAGGGATTGTAGAACTGAAAACAAAGTCTGTCCCCGACAGTCTCATTGTAGAAGCGATTGCGCAAACGGGATTTAACTCCAACATCGGTGCTGGCGGTAGTTACAATAGCTTTTGGAACAGTAGCATGGGTTTTTTAGGTCAACGTATCAACGACAAAAAACTATCTGCTGATTTTAAGAATCTGGCGCAGCAATATCCTGATGGTGTAACAGGTATACATAACATGATTGCCAACAGCAATTTCAGTACGCAAGCCTACAAAGAAGTAAACCGTATCAATAGCATCATGCAAAGCTTTGACCCGGTAATGACTACACGCTATCAGCGTGCACCGTTGAATCAACTTTACTCGGCTACATTTGGTAACAGTTATACCGTATTTGGGAAACATAAAATTGGCGTGATCCTGGGCGGAAATTATTACAGTCGTACCACGGATATTTCCGGCGGAGACCTCACGCGTTACAGCATTTACCAGGGCGTGGTGACAGGCAACAAGGACGTTTACAGTCCGCGTAATATACCCAATTATATTACCCCCAATAATCTGCAGATGGGAAAGTACCTGACCTATAAAGAAAACACAGGCACACGCACGGTGAACTACGGTACGCTGGCAGGCGTTACTTATCGTTTTTCTCCACGTCATGAAATCAGTGCGCAGTACTTAGGAAGCTGGGGGGGCGAAACGCAGGCTACGCAACTAGCAGGGTATTATGAGTATACGGGTCTTCCAGGTGATGTAGCCAGTACTACCTATTCATTGCGGCAAACATATCGTACGCTGAATACTTTTAATCTGCAGGGAGAGCATAAATTTATTGCCGGTGAGTATTCGCCGCGTCTCAGCTATAATATGGCGACTTCCAGTTCTACCCAACAGGATCCCGATTACCGCTTTGTTTCGCTGGCAGATTATGCACCGAGAGGCGGCGGTTACTATCAGGATAATTTTTCCCGGTTTATTTATTCCAAACACCTGTACGCGCTTACTTCCGGTTATGTGAACGGTTTTGGCGCCTATGGTATTATACAGGCGGAGCCCAATGGCCGCCGCTGGCGCAATCTGGATGAGAAAAATTATAACTACAAAGGAGATCTCACCATTCCTTTTCCATTTCTCGGGCAACACCAGGAGCTGAAACTCGGTGTGAACTATCTCTTCCGGGAGCGCAACTTTTCGGAGAACCAACTTTTTTTGCCAGGATCTAATTTTTCCAGCAGAGGAGCGCAGACCTTATACGAGGTGGAAGGAGATTTGAACCGCCTGGTGGGGAATAGTGTCATTGGTGTAAAGTTCCCGTCGGCAGGACAAAGCGAAGGCATGATGCCGATTGGGGGATTCCTATACAATAGCCAGAAGTCACCTAATAATTACAACGGCTATTATACCACCAATGCATATTATGGCATGCTTGCCCTGAAACTGACCAACAACCTGCGTATCGCAGGTGGGGTACGTTTCGAGATGACCGATATCGGGTCGGCAGTAGACACGGTAGGCGTATTCCTGGACCCGTCCCTTACGCTACCGGGAAAAGATGGGAGTCTTATTCCGCAGGTTCCCACTACGCCGAACTCGGTATATAAAACTGCTTACAAACCTTATTATTCTGTGAATGCAGTCTATACCCTCAATGATAAAATGAATTTCCGCGCAGCGTTTAATACTGCGCTGGCGCGTCCTGAATTAAGGGAGATTACTAACGTATTTGAGTTTGACGCTTTTCAAATGGGACTCGTAGTGGGAAATCCAAACCTGGTCAATCAGCAGTCAAAGAATCTCGATTTTCGCTGGGAATGGTTTCCTCAATCCGGTGAAGTACTGGCGGTATCTGTGTTTGGTAAACAAATAGAAAATCAGCTGGTGAAAGTATTCAATCTTAAAACGGATGGACTGGCAGCTACCTATCCTGAATTTCCTACTATTCAGTTTCAGAACGATCCTAATATCGGTACTGTGGGGGGGATTGAGCTGGAAGTTGTAAAGGATATGGGAACACTCTGGCAGCCGATGCGGAATTTCTTCCTGGGATCGAATTTATTGCTGGCGCAAAGTAATATCCGTAAAAGTGCAGCGCGCTATGCCGCCAATAAATCGCTCGATCGTTTTACGCCTAAGAACAGTCCCTTGTTTGAACAGGCGCCTTATTCCGTTAACGCGTGGCTGAATTATAATAATAAACAATGGGGAACAGATCTGACCATGACATTCAACATGGTGGGAGAGCGTCTTATCCAGATTAACCTCACAGGCGAGCCAGACTTGTATACAAGGCCGGTAGCTTTGCTGGACTTAGTATTCAGCCAAAAGCTTAACAGGCGTTTGCTGTTTAAGGGATATGCGAAGAATATACTTAATCCGGCCGTGAAAACGGTGTATGCCAATCCTTATACCGGCGGCAAATGGTATGGCAATGAATACATTAATCGCAGCTATAAACGTGGTAGCGAAATTATGTTGGGTTTCACCTATAATTTGTTTTAGTTATGAAGAAGATATTAAGTTTACTCGGGTTCCTTTTCATCATTTTTATCTCGTGCAAAAAAGAAAAATTAAATGATCAACGGGATAATAGGGTGACGATTAATAACCGTACACTGTCCAATGTGCGCATCATCAATTTAGGTGGATATAACCAGGTAATAGCCAATGGGAATGAACTGACGAATTTTGTTTTCAAGGATGCCAATGATCCGGATGTCGGTAAATACCCGGGTACTGATTATTTTCCAACAGACGGCCGTTTGGGTGCTATGTGGCAGGTGCCACAGGATTTGTTTGATACAACCGGCTCTTTACAGCTGAAATTTACGCTTCCCGGTGCAGGTCTCCATAATCCTGTATTGCAACTGAAAGGTGACAGGGTACAGCCGATGGATTATTATCTTCTCCCCAATATTACAAGCGAGGGACAGCCGGAATATGTTGCCGTGGAGAGGGGAGTGGCCCAGCCAACCAGGCCTGATTATTTTAAGATCCGTGTTATTAATCTGTGTGCAAGGTATGATGGGGGTATTTTTTCTCCCCGTGGGCCATTGGAAGATCTGGTAGGGACGGTGAATCTGGCTTATGCAGATGGTACGGAGGTTGCTCCGGGAACGAGTAATGTTACCCTGGAAAAAAGGGTATCTGAATATGTGGAATTGCCTTATGGTACTTATCAGTTCAGGGTGCTGACACCAGATGGGCGGCAGTTTCCCGGCACTTCGCCGGTAGATCCGCAGCATAAAAATATTGATCCACCTACTTCGACAATTGCTATTGTCAGAAATGACGAGATTGTTTCTACTAATCTGACTTTTGCACCGATTGGTACTTTTCAGCCGGGTGGAGTTTATACGATTGTTGTAGCGCCGTATGATTTCAATTATAATACTTCTCCGGACAATGAACAAAATGGCGCCATTCAGAATGCCTTCCGGGTTATTACAGATGTGAATGCGGGCCCAAATCTCACTTATAGCCGTTTACAGGGGGTAAACGCCTGGACCGGCAAGCAGACCATCGGCTTTCGCGTTGATGGCGCAGAATTGGCTGAGAACCTCACTTTTGGACAGGCTTCTGTCTACGCTAATTATGTACAGGGAAGTCATATCATTGAAGCGATCGATGCGTCGGGGAAAGTGCTGGCTACTACCACACAGGTGCTTCGTCCGGCACAAAATTATACAGCCTGGTTATATCCAACAGCAGCGGATACACCATCCCTGGTATTGGTGGCCAATGACCTCAGTGGCACAGTATATAATGGCGGTGCTGGCACAGATGATCCCAGTGCCACCGTACTGGCTGCCAACTTCTTTTTTAACCGGCGTTTTCTTAACCTCTCTCCCGACAATCCGTACATCACCTTTACACAGGACAACGGAAAGCTGATCCCACAGGGTATTAACCTGCAACCAGGTCTGCCATTATTACAACAACCTTACGCAGGGGGCATATATGGACAAACAGCCTTTCAGATAATGGCGTATCGCTCTGCGCCGGGTCTGGTACCAGGTATCTGGGCCTCGGATATTCCGGTATTGACGGGGCAGGACTTTATTATACGGAAAGCACTGTATGAAGATGCAGGACGCCCTTTACCGGATCAGGATCCAGGCGTATACACCGTTGCCCTTATAGGACGTTCAGGGGGAAATGTGTCTTCATCAGAAAAAGCAAGAATGATCATTGTAAAACATACTAAATAAATATGAAGACAAAGCTATTTGTAGGCTTTCTGCTCCTGGTAATGTATAGCTGCAGCAAGTCGGAATATACGCTGATCAAAGACCCTGCTTATCTGCGGGTGTTCAATAATCTGAACTATATACTGGCCATGTCAGAAAAGGACAATAAAGTGCCGTTTCTGTGTATGATCATCAATCCAACATTGGATGCATCCGGGATGCCCATAGGAGGGGAGGTAGTGGAGAATTTTCTGGATCAAAGGGATTCCTATGCACCACCATATCCTTCGCAGATCGGCAATAGTACGTCCGTCAATAATCCGGAATATCCCGGTAAAAGAGATGTGTTGGTGGGGCCGGTGCTCAATGGCTTTGATCTCAGCAGTTGGGCACAGGTGCCTTCCGGAAAGTTGAGGATCATGTTCCTGTATCGCCCGCGTAATGAGGTGCCCTTTTTTCAGCTGGACGAAAAGCTGAAGCGGGATGTATTACTGGATACGACGATTGACCTGGCTGCCAAAGAAGTGTATACGCTGCATATACTCCAAAAAGATTTTGTCACCAAAAGAGTAGGCATGGTATTGCGGCAGGAAATTTTTTATAAGATGCCCTTCTCTGACTCTATTGCTTATGTCAATTTCTATAACTATAGCGCGAAGGGATTCTGGCAAGCCGATAATAGCCTGAAACCCGCAGGGGCGGAATTAAGATCTTTCCGGAGTGGGATTAAAGACAACATGAATATCTACCTGACACTTTTTAAAAATCAACAGGAGCCTGTGGCGGCTCCTGCGCTGGAAAATTATCGTAACCAATATCTGGGTAGCCTGCAACGGGATAGCGGCACTAATACAGTGAGCCCTTATTATAGTTTCCCTTTATGGGCCGATGTAACCGCCGATGGTATTCGTACAGATATATGGGAGCGTTTTGAATTTTTGCTCCCGGGCCTCAATGTTAACAGTAATCCCTACAACATACCAGGGAATGGTACTTTTCAGACTTTCGGAAATTTCGCAGCCATCAATTGTCTGGTGAATGGACATCCACCATCCATAGGAATTTCCTATAAGAATAATGGATTGAACCTGCCTAACCTGTTGGTGAATATTCATTCAGGGATCTACAACCCCCGCACATTTGCGACGGTCAGTACGATTGAGATAGTGAACAGCCGCGTTTATCTCACCACCGTTCAACGGAAGTATCCTGCGCCGGTATATTAGTCAACAGGTATCTGCCTAAAAAAATCAAGATATGAACATTCAACATCCATATAAAAAATACTTGCTGCCGGCTTATTGTTTGATGTTTTTCACGGGTAGTATACTGTTTTTCTCCTGTAAACACGCAGATTTAACCTTGCCCAAACCTTCAGAAAACCTGCGGCCCGCCGCTGATTTTCTGAAGAATAATTATGATTTTAGTCTGTTCTATGCGGCACTGGAGTATACGGGTTTGACAGATACACTTAACGGCAAAGGACCATTTACTATACTGGCGCCCGATAATCAGTCTTTCAATGAACTGGGGATACAATTCAGAGATGATTTTCTTCGCCTGAATAAGGATAGTCTGCGGCAAATGATGCGCTATCATATTCTTTCAAGACGTTTACTACAGGCGGATGTACCGGTGAATGGGGTGGACGTTCGTTATATGACCTTGTCCGGGAATGAACTTTATACTTCTTTGGCCAGCTATGCCCCCGGCAACGAAGCTTATCCCTACAATCAATTGTATTTCAATGGCAGTTTGGCTTATCGTAAGGATGTGCCGTTGGCGAATGGGGTATTGCATGTATTAAATAAGGTGATGAAATATTATCCTGGGAAAACAGTACAGGATTGGCTGTCGGCCCATGCAAATTACAGCATGTATGTATCAGGGCTGAAGAAATTTGGCTTATGGAATGAATTAGCCGGTGAGGGGCCCTTTACCATCTTTCCTCCCAATAATAACGCCTTTGCGGATGCTGGTATCAGTCAAAGTGATATCGATCAGTTAGACCCTGCGAAATACATTGGCGCCCGTCTTTTCGGGGTTTATATCCTTTATAAAAAACGCTATTTTTTGTCGGACCAGATTGTGTTCAATATCATTAACAATGAATCATTCTATAACACGCAGGTAAGGGATGATAATAGCTGGATGAGTTTTCAGACCAATCAGGACGGAATATATCCAAATAATATCCCCTTCTATGCTATTACCTGGTCGTCTCCCAAAGACCCTTCGGTACCATATGATCCCAATCAGGTATTTACAACGGTAACAGGGAGCATACAGAATTCTGCCAGCATGGATCATCTCTGTGGAAATGGGGTGTTACATGATATGACTGGTATATTGGTAACACCGGCACAGGCCTCAAAAAAATGATCACTCTTTAGTCTTTGTGTATGAAAAATTGTATACTTATTTTTTTACTTGCCATCTTGTTTTGGAGTTGTAGAAAAGAGGGATTTATTCCGCCTGCCGAAGGAGAAAAAGTACCCTATACAGATACGCTGAAAGTGTCGCTGGCGGATGCACTGAAACAATCCGGCGCACAGCACTTTTATAAGGCGTGGCAGCGTAGTCATCTGCAACACATCCTGGATTCCCTTAATGATGGGAAAAGCATGTTTACCATATTGGCGCCCGGCGATGCGGCTATGGAGGCGGGCGGTTATACCCCATCCGTACTGGAAACGATGGATATTCGCCAACTGGATAGCCTGCTCCTGTTTTATGTTATTAAAGAACGAATTACCAAAGAAGACCTGATCAACAGATCGGATGCTTACCTGGCCATTAGTTTATTGAACAAACCAGGTGTACGTACCGCACCGTTGCCGAATCCCGGATCCGGCAACACACCTTCCGCTCCCTATAATTACCGGCATTATCTGCAATTGGAGAATGGTAAAATGATTGTGAATGGTAAAATGGCGGGTACAGGGGCGTTTATTGCAGCGAAAGACGGATATATCTGGTTGTTGGATCAAATGATCATCCGGCCGGAGAAAAATGTACTCGAAACACTTACGGCAGACGGGCGATTTACGCTGTTGCTGGGCATTCTGCGCGAAACGCAGGATGTGTATGCAGATATTTACAAAGCAGCATTTGGAGTTCCTCCAAGTGGTTATAGTCCATTATCCAATGATTTTTTTCAGACTTATAATTGGATACTGAAGCCTGATCGTCCTTTTTTGCCGAAAACAAATCCCAATATTACGTTGTCTACTTTTTTTCTACCTGATGATGATGCCTTCAGGGCAGCCGGTTTTAACAGCGTGGCTGATTTAATGGTATTTAACCGGCGTAAGGGATTGCCATACTATGATCCCGTTACCCGTGGATGGAAAGGCTCATTTGCTACCAACGATTTACTTGACTATCATCTTAACTGGGGACTGACCATCAACCGTCGTAATAACTTATCTCTTAATAGTACGATTGTTTTTTATAGCAACATGCTGAATAGTAGTGTAGTGGCTAATTACCCGATACTGGCTGTTTCTCTGGATCCCAATGACCCCGCCGGTGATCCCGGTTATTATATGCCTTATAAATTTACCCGGGATGCTTCCGGCAAAACACAGATGCAGGTAAAGGATACTACTGCGCCGGTAGCTACGATTGTAGAGGGAGATATTAATACCCTGATGGGGCCTGTTCATGTACTGGACCGGTTACTGATTCCCAAAGGTTTTAAAATTGATTAATCATGAAGAAAATGGCAAACAGTTTTTATATCAACCCGGTTGCTTTGATAGTATTTGCTTTATTGTTTTCAGTAGCCTGTACGAAGAATACGTCTGAAGGGGTACGGATAGATAATAACCGCATTACGCCGGTGTTGGCAGACAATTTTAATCTTTCCCTTTTCAGTGCTGCGGTGAAGCGGGGAAACATGGGCAAGATATTGGAAGGCGAAGGACCTTTCACCGTATTAGCACCATCAGATGCGGCCTTTAACCTGGCTGGATATGGTGCGGTTACCGGAATCATAACGGCGAATACCGACCTGATGTCAGCATTGGTAAGTCATCATATCATGGATGGTCGTTTAGCATTGGAGAAATTACCTTATCAGTTTAACAAGGAATTTCCAGGCCACAACGGACAACTGTATATCACACACTGGATAAAAGGATTGGATACGGCTATTACCATTAATGGCGCCCGGGTATTGCGAAGTAATATTGCTGCTTCGAATGGATATATCCAGGTGATCAACCGGGTATTACAACCTGCTGCAAACACCACGCTGGCCGATGCGTTGGCTTCTGATGAAACCCTTACACTGTTTGCACAGGCGATGAAAGTGGCCGGCTTACTGGATACGGTGGCCACTAAAGGCCCCTTTACCATTTTTGCGCTGGATAATAATGTGATGAAAGCACAAGGTTATGCCACCGTTCAGCAAGTCAATGAAACAGATCCTGCCACCTTAGAACAGTTCCTGCGCTACCATATCCTCCGGGACAGAAGATTTATCTCGGATTATATCCTCAGCGCAGATGCCACTGATACCAATGAACAGGTGATGCTCGACGGGAACAAAGTAAGTATTGGATTATTGGCCGATCCCGGCGAACCTGGCGGATATAGCGGCATTTACCTCACCGGAACAGGTAATACCGATAATGTATACGTACAGAAACAGGATCTGCTGGCAGGCAATGGCGTGCTGCATATCCTGAGTGATGCACTACTGTTGGCGCAATAAAACCAGTCCTGTTTTTGGAAAGATATTTTAAGCATGAAAAGAGCCTGATTAACATGAGTAATAATTACCAGAATATTCGTTTATCCTTATCTGTTATTATCGCCGGCATGATGCTGTTACTTTTTCCGCCCTTGCTTTGGGCACAGGAAACCAGTGGCGCATTAACCGGCCGTGTCAGCAATGCAACCGGCGAAGCTTTTCCCGGCGCTGTCATTACCGCAGTGCACACACCATCCGGCACGCGTTATACATTGCCGGCGGCAACAGACGGCCAATATTACCTGAGTAACCTGCGTATTGGCGGACCGTACACCATTACTGTCAGCGCCATGGGCATGGTCACCATCACCACCGAAAATATTATGGTGAGGTTAGGCGCGGCACAGCAGCTGGATTTTAAACTGCAAAATAATGTGCAACAACTGGGAGCCGTCACTATTCAGGGACGCGCTGCCGGACAACGGGCAGATAACTATGGCGCAGGAAAAAACATTTCTGCCACACAAATAAAGAACCTGCCCACTGCCAATCGTAGTATTACCGATATCACCCGGCTGGTGCCGCAAGGCAGCCGCGATAACAGTTTCGGCGGTACTAACTTTCGCTATAACAACGTGACGATCGATGGCGCCATTAATAATGATGTCATTGGCTTTAGTCCTTCGCTGGGCGGACAAACCGGTACGTCCGGAATGGCAGGTAGCAGCACCCGCACTAATCCCATCTCTCTGGATGCTATAGAAGATATGCAGGTATATCTCGCTCCTTATGATGTGAAAATCGGCAACTTTACCGGCGGCAGCGTAAACGCAGTGACCCGTAGTGGTACCAATACCTTTACCGGTTCGGTATATGGCTATGGCCGTAATGCCTCCATCACGGGAAAAGATAAAGTAGGTACGCTGGGGAAGATGTCTGCCGACTTTTATGATTACCAGGCAGGTATCCGTGTCGGATTCCCCATTATAAAAAACAAATTATTCTTCTTTAGTAATGAAGAAATTACCCGGCGGCAAGATCCTACCCAGTTGATCGTGGGCACGGCGGAAACCGCACATATTCTCACGGAAGCAGATGCGGCGGCTATTGCAGGCGCTGTGAAAAGCCGCTACGGAGATATCTTTGACGCAGGCACAGCGGGCAGTTATACCAACTGGAGCCAATCGCAAAAATTCTTCAACCGGCTCGACTGGAATATCAACGATAAACATCAGCTGGCGCTACGTAACAATACCATCTTTAGTAAA
>Ga0116227_10007903_pt1 | contig 20443 bp, 23 predicted proteins | sample S1TSphgellanicum_FD_89693 | JGI IMG/M metagenome (GOLD analysis project Ga0116227, IMG submission 89693) | Host-associated microbial communities from peat moss isolated from Minnesota, USA - S1T2_Fb - Sphagnum magellanicum MG | ecosystem: Host-associated > Plants > Peat moss > Unclassified...
AGCTGGACGCGGTGCCGGGGCGCATCAATGAAAAGGTGCTCTTCGTGAAGGAGCCGGGCGTCTATTATGGCCAGTGCAGTGAGCTGTGCGGCGCGCGCCATGGCTATATGCCCATCGTGGTCGAAGCGCTGGACCGCCCGCATTACAACGCCTGGGTGATGACCCATGCGGGCGCCAAGGTGGATGGCGCGCCTGTAGCAGCCCCTGCCGCCGATGTGACGCCCGCCACCGCGACCGCCGCACCTGCCGCTGCTTCCGGGGCCGATTCGGCCGCTGAAGCCGCCTCTTCAGTTTAAGGATCGCTCATCATGGCCACGATCCCTCACGATGACTTCCTCTCGCACGAGCATGAGGATCATGCGCATCATGACCATAAGCCGGGCTTTTTCGCCCGCTGGTTCATGTCGACCAACCATAAGGACATCGGCACGCTGTACCTGATCTTCGCGATTTGCGCGGGGATCATCGGCGGCGCCATTTCCGGCATGATGCGTGCGGAACTGGCGCATCCCGGCATCCAGTATCTCGGCTGGTTCGCGACGCATATCTTCGGCGAGACCAACCCCAGCTTCGACCAGACGCTGCATCTGTGGAATGTGCTGATCACCGCGCATGGCCTCATCATGGTGTTCTTCATGGTGATGCCCGCGATGATCGGCGGCTTTGGCAACTGGTTCGTGCCGCTGATGATCGGCGCGCCCGACATGGCCTTCCCGCGCATGAACAACATCAGCTTCTGGCTGACGGTGGCGGGTTTCTGCTCGCTGATGATCTCGCCCTTCGTGCCGGGCGGCACGGGCAATGGTGCGGGCATCGGCTGGACGGCCTATGCGCCGCTCTCCACCACGGGTTCGCAGGGTCCGGCGGTCGATTTCGCGATCTTCTCGCTGCATCTGGCGGGTGCGGGCTCGATCATGGGGGCGATCAACTTCATCACCACCATCTTCAACATGCGCGCGCCGGGCATGACCCTGCACAAGATGCCGCTGTTCGTGTGGTCGGTGCTGGTCACCGCCTTCCTGCTGCTGCTGGCGCTGCCGGTGCTGGCCGCGGCGATCACCATGCTGATCACCGACCGCAACTTCCACACCACCTTCTTCGACCCCGCTGGCGGCGGTGACCCGATCCTGTTCCAGCATCTGTTCTGGTTCTTCGGCCACCCCGAGGTCTACATCATGATCCTGCCGGGCTTCGGTATGATCAGCCAGATCGTCTCGACCTTCTCCAAGAAGCCGGTCTTCGGCTATCTGGGCATGGCCTATGCCATGGTCGCCATCGGCGTGGTGGGCTTCGTGGTCTGGGCGCATCACATGTACACCACCGGCCTCTCCGAGGACGTGAAGATGTACTTCACCACCGCCACCATGGTCATCGCGGTGCCCACCGGCATCAAGATCTTCAGCTGGATCGCCACCATGTGGGGCGGGTCGATCAGCATGAAATCGCCGATGGTCTGGGCCTTCGGCTTTATCTTCCTGTTCACCGTGGGCGGCGTGACCGGCGTGGTGCTGGCCAATGGCGGCATCGACGACAATCTGCAGGACACCTATTACGTGGTGGGTCACTTCCACTATGTGCTCTCGCTGGGCGCGGTGACCTCGCTGTTCGCCGGTTTCTACTACTGGTTCCCCAAGATGAGCGGGCGCTGGCATTCGGAATTCCTGGCGCATCTGCACTTCTGGGTGTTCTTCGCGGGCGTGAACATGGTGTTCTTCCCCATGCATTTCCTGGGGATGCAGGGCATGCCGCGCCGCTATCCCGACTATGCCCCGGCCTTCGAGAAGTGGAATCACCTCTCCACCGTGGGCTATATGGTGATGAGCGTGTCGATCGTGATCTTCCTGGTCAACATCGCCTATGCCTTCATCGCGGGGAAGAAAGCCGCCGGCAATTACTGGGGTGAGGGCGCCACGACGCTGGAGTGGACTCTCTCCAGCCCGCCGCCTTTCCACCAGTTCGAGACCCTGCCCAAGATCGAGGACAATCATCACCATTGATGGCGATGAGAGCCCCGCGCTTCGGGCGCGGGGCTCCCTCCGGTCAGGCGAATTTTTGATGGGAAGGCGTGCCCCCATGGGTCAATTTGCCCTAGGCTCCCCCTCTACTGGTGCTTTACAAGCCGGCGCGCTTGGAGGAATGGGGCTCGGCATGAGCATCCCCCACTCTCACGCTGCCGCTTTGCCCGCCAGTTGGCGCGATTTTTTCGCGCTGACCAAGCCGCGAGTCATGACTTTGGTGATCTTCACCGGGCTGTGCGGGCTGCTGGCGGCGCCGGTGCGAATCAACCCGGTTGTCGGTTTTGTCGCCATCCTGTGCATCGCGGTGGGCGCCGGGGGCGCGGCCGCGCTCAACCAGTGGTGGGAAGCCGACATTGACGCGGGGATGAAGCGCACCCGCAACCGCCCCTTGCCTTCGGGCCGGATGGAGCGGGAGAGTGCGCGCGACTTCGGCGTGATGCTGTCGGCCGCCTCGGTGATGGTGATGGGGCTGGGGGTGAGCTGGCTTTGTGCCGCCATTCTGGCCGGCTCGATCTTTTATTATTCCGTGGTTTATACCGTGTGGCTCAAGCCACGCACGCCTCAGAACATCGTGATCGGCGGGGGCGCGGGCGCCTTCCCGCCACTGATCGGCTGGGTCGCGGCGACGGGTCATGTCAGCCTGATGCCGGTGCTGCTCTTCACCATCATCTTCATGTGGACGCCACCACATTTCTGGGCGCTGGCCCTCTTCGTGAAGACCGATTACGCCAAGGTCGGCATCCCTATGATGCCGGTGGTGGCGGGCGAACGCTCGACCCGTCGGCAGATGCTGGTCTACTCGATCCTGCTGCTGCCGATCACCCTGCTGCCTTGGTGGGTGGGGGATACGGGCGCGCTGTATGGCATCTCCGCCGCGCTGCTTTCGGGCGCCTTCCTGATCTTCGCGATTCGCGTCTGGCTGCGTGAGCGGCAGGGCGAGGAGGATCGCATGGTCCCCGAAAAGCAGATGTTCGCCTTTTCGGTCTTCTATCTCTTCGCGCTGTTCGGCGCTCTGGTGGCCGACCGCTGGCTGGTGATGCCGGGAGTGTTGCATTGACGGATAAGCCCGAACCCTTCGACCCCGCCGAAGAGCGCCGCCGCATCATCGCCGGGCGTAACAAGGCGCTGGGACTGACCCTGCTGGCCTGTGTGGTGCTGTTTTTCGCCATCACCATGGTCAAGATGAATCTCTGATCGCATGAGCACCGCCCCCGTCGCTCCGGCCAACAATGGCAAGCTGAAAACGGGGCTGGCAGCCTTTGCTTTTGCGGCGGGCATGCTGATGCTGGGCTATGCCGCCGTGCCGCTCTACCGCATGTTCTGTCAGGCCACCGGCTATGGCGGCACCCCGCGCCGCGCCAGCGAGCTTGAGGCCAGCGGCATGAAGGCGCTGGTTGGCAAGACCATGTCGATCCGCTTCGATGCCAACATCGATCCGAACATGAAATGGCGCTTCCAGCCGGAAAAGACCACGCAAACCGTCACCATTGGCGAGCGCAGCATGGCCTTTTTCGAGGCCGAGAATCTGACCGACCAGACCATCACGGGTGCTGCCAGCTACAACATCTCGCCCGATGAAACGGCGCGTTATTTCAACAAGATCCAGTGCTTTTGCTTCACCCGCCAGACGTTGCGCCCGCATGAAAAGGTGCGCATGCCGGTGACCTTTTTCGTCGATCCCAAAATCCTCGACGACAAGGATGTGAGTGACGTGCGCCAGATCACGCTGAGTTACACTTTCCATATCGCGCCGCCAGCCTGAACGCCAGCCTGACACCAAAGGCCAAGCAACCAACGGCCACGATTGCCGTTGAACAGAGGGCAAGGGCGCGATAGAGTTCTGACAATCAAGCGGGAAGGGGCCAAAGACGCCTCGCCCGCCAAAGGAGTGGGATGCATCATGGCCAGTGGCAAGACGCACGACTATCATATCCTGCCGCCCGATATCGTGCCCCTGGCCACGACCATCGGCGCTTTGACCTTCACCAGCGGCATGGTGCTGTTCATGCACGAGATGCCCGGTGGCAAATTCGTGCCCTGGGCTGGCCTTGCCATCCTGCTGGCCTCGATGTTCGCCTGGTTCTCCAAGATCGTGAATGAGGCCAAGGCGGGCGATCACACGCCGGTCGTGCAGCTTCACCAGCGCTATGGCATGATCCTGTTCATCGCTTCCGAAGTGATGTTCTTCGTCGGCTGGTTCTGGGCCTTCTTCGATTTCTCGCTGTTTCCGTCGGAGATTTCCAAGGTTGTCGGCGGGCACTGGCCGCTGAAAACGATGGAAGCGGTGATGGACCCCTTCGATCTGCCGCTGCTCAACACGCTGATCCTGCTGTGTTCGGGCACCACGGTCACCTGGGCGCATCACTGCCTGATCCATGGCGACCGCGACGGGCTGAAAAAGGGCCTGTGGATCACCATCGCGCTGGGCGTGCTGTTCTCCAGCCTGCAGGGTTATGAGTACATGCATGCCCCGTTCCCCTTCGGCAAGAACACCTATGGTTCGGCGTTCTACATGGCGACGGGCTTCCACGGCTTCCATGTGATCGTGGGCACCATCTTCCTCGCCGTCTGCCTCAAGCGCGCCTACAATGGCGACTTCACCCCCCGCCAACACTTCGGTTTCGAGGCGGCGGCGTGGTACTGGCACTTCGTCGATGTGGTGTGGCTGTTCCTCTTCGTCTGCATCTATGTGTGGGGCAATTGGGGCTTCCCCGTCGATTGACCCAGCCGAGCCTCATGTCCGCCGCAGCGCTGGGCCTGTGCCCGCGCTGCGGTCGGCGCACATTGTTTGACGGTCTGGCCCGCTTCGCCCCGCGCTGTTCGGGCTGCGATCTGGACTTCGCCAGCTTCAACGTCGGCGATGGCCCCGCCGCCTTCCTCACCCTGCTGATCGGCACGCTGGCCTGCGTGATCGCGGGCTGGATGGCGCTGAGCATCGATCCGCCATGGTGGGTCTATGTGGTGACTCTGGGACCAGCCACACTGGCAATGATCGTCTGGGGCCTGCGCGCGGGCAAGGCGGCTTTGCTCTGCGCCGAATTCCGCCGACAGGCTTCCGAACACAGGATCGAGCCATGAAGCGCATCCCCATCGTGGCGACGATCATCGTGTTGGCGGCGGTGGCGCTGATGGTCGGGCTGGGCGTCTGGCAAGTCCATCGCCTCAGCTGGAAAGAGGGCATGATCGCCCGCTATCAGGCCGCCATGAACCAGCCTGTCCTAGACTGGCACGATGGCGTACCGCTGGGTGCGAAGGGCGACTACCGCCGCGTGCGCCTGCCCTGCACGCGCTTCGATGGCGAGCATCTTGTCGGCGGTCGCAATGCCTCGGGCCAGTCGGGCTGGGCGCATTGGGCCACCTGCTCGGCGCCGAGCGGCAGCGTAACGGTGGTGGCAGGCTGGTCGCGTGACCTTGCACCCCGCGCGATCTCGCCCGGTGTGGTGACGGGGCATGCTTTGGGTGGGGCAGAGGGCGAGGATCTGCGCATCGTTGCCGATCCACCGCTCGGCCGGCTGGAGGCCAATGCCACCCCCGATCCGCGCGATCTGCCGAACAATCACTTCTCCTACGCCGTGCAGTGGTTCCTCTTCGCGGCGACGGCTCTGGTGATTTACGGGATCGCGGTGTGGAAGAGGGGGAAGAAGGATTAAGCAGGGGGCCATCGCCCCCTGCACCCCCGTTACGTCTTCCGGCGAACCCGCGGTGGCACCCTGACCAAGCGCCCGATCTCTCCACCAGCCAGCGCCGCAGGCAGGAAACCGATAGACTGCGCGATGCATTTTAAAGCCTGCGGCGCTGCGACCTTCCTCAAGGCCGAACCGCTGCCACCAACGCTGACAAAACCCGGGAGCGCGAGGGTGTAACACCCTCGCATTACCCCTTCCAACCCCTTCTTTCTTGCTTCCAGAGCCCACGACCGCTAACCGCCCACGCCAAAGAGGGCAGGAATCTGTAAAGCTATGGACTATATTTCCACTCGCGGTCGCGCTCCGGCGCTGGATTTCATGGGCGCCACGCTGGCTGGTCTGGCGAGCGACGGCGGGCTTTACGTGCCGCGCGTCTGGCCGGAATTCAGCAAGGCCGAGATCGCCGCGATGGCGGGCCTGCCCTATGCCCAGCTGGCTCAGAAGATCATGCAGCCCTTCGTGGGCGACTGTCTGACGCCCGAACGCCTGCTGGAACTGACCACCGCAGCCTATGGCCGTTTCGCGCATAAGGCGGTCACCCCGCTCAAGCAGTTTGACGAGCAGCAGTGGCTGCTGGAGCTGTTCCACGGCCCCACGCTGGCCTTCAAGGATGTGGCGCTGCAGCTGCTGGGCCTGCTGTTTGAGGAATTTCTGGGCCGCACGCCGCAGAACCTGACCATCGTGGGCGCCACCAGCGGCGACACAGGCAGCGCGGCGATCGACGCCGTGGCGGGCCGCGCCAAGGTCGACATCTTCATGCTGCACCCCAAGGGCCGCGTGTCCGACGTGCAGCGCCGCCAGATGACCACGGTGCTGGCGCCCAACGTCCACAACATCGCCATCACCGGCAGCTTCGACGATGCGCAGGCCATGGTGAAGCGCATGTTCAACGACAAGGCAGTGACCGGGCAGTTCAACATTGGTGCGGTGAACTCGATCAACTGGGCGCGCCTGATGGCGCAGGTGGTCTATTACTTCGCCGCCGCGCTTCAGCTGGGCGCGCCGCACCGCAAGGTGGCCTTCAGCGTGCCGACGGGCAATTTCGGTGACGTGTTCGCCGGTTATGTCGCCGCCAAGATGGGGCTTCCCATCGAAAAGCTGATCGTCGCCACCAATGTGAACGACATTCTGCACCGAGCGCTTTCCACCGGCGACTATTCCGCCGGGACGGTGACGCCGACCGCCGCGCCCTCGATGGACATTCAGGTCTCCTCCAACTTCGAGCGTCTGCTGTTCGATCTGGGTGGCCGCGATGGCATCGCTCAGGCCGAGCAGATGGCCGGTTTCGAATCGAGCAAGGCGATGCAACTCACCAACGCCCAGCGCGAAGGCGCCGCCGCGCTGTTCACCAGCACCCGCGTCGATCCCGACCAGATGGCCGAAGCCATCCGCTGGGGCTGGGAAGCCACCGGCGAGTTGGTCGATCCGCACACCGCCATCGCGCTGCACGCCGCCCGCACTTCGAGCATCGATGCCAGCGTGCCAGTGGTGACGCTGGCCACCGCCCACCCCGCCAAATTCCCCGACGCTGTCGAGCGCGCCACGGGCCGCCGCCCCGGCCTCCCGGCACGCGTCGGCGACCTGTTCGAGCGCGAGGAGCGCCTCACCGACCTGCCCGGCGACTATGACGCCGTGGCCGCCTATGTGGCCCAGCATGCCACGCCCAAGGCATAATGGCTGAGCTGATCCTCCAGCCGCAGTTGCTCCTCGGCGAGGGCTGGGGCGACTATGGCCTTGTCGATTCGGGCAACGGACGCAAGCTGGAGCGCTATGGCGCCCAGCGCTTCATCCGCCCCGAACCGCAGGCTCTGTGGCAGCCGCGCGCCGAGGACTGGGACGCCCATGGCGAATTCGTGCCCGGCGCGGATGAGGATGGCGGGGGCCGCTGGTCCTATACCAAGTCCGTCCCCAGCGATGGTTGGCCGCTGGCGTGGCCGAACGGCGATGAAAAAGTGCGCTTCACCGCGCAATGCACGCCGTTTCGCCATCTCGGTTTCTTCCCGGATATGGCCCCCGTGTGGGACTGGATGGGCAGCATGCTGGATGGGAAAGCTGACGCCTCCTGTCTGAACCTTTTCGGCTACACCGGGGTTGGCTCGCTGGCCTTGAGCCGTTTCGGTTCGGTGACCCATGTCGATGCCAGCAAGAAGTCCGTCGCGCAGGCGCGTGCCAATGCGGCACTTTCCGGCATGGATGCACGCCCCGTCCGCTGGATCATCGATGATGCGGCCAAGTTCACGGCGCGCGAGGTCCGTCGCGGCAAGCGCTATGACGGCATCATCATGGACCCGCCCAAGTTCGGTCGCGGCCCCGATGGCGAGGTCTGGCGGCTGGAGGAGCATCTGCCCGGTCTGGTGAAAGAGGCCCGCGCGCTGCTGGACGCCGACAGCCGCTTCCTGTTCCTGACGGTCTATGCCGTGCGCATGTCGTCGCTGGCGCTGGCCGGGCTGCTGGATGAGGTCTTCGCCGAGCTTCCCGGCTTCGTCGAGCATGGTGATCTGGCGGTGCGTGAAGACAACGCCGGGCGGGTTCTGCCGACCGCGATCTTTGCGCGGTGGCGGCGGGATTAAGGGGTTTGGAAGGGAAGATGCGAGGGCCATCGCCCTCGCGCTCCCTTTAATGTCTGGGTTGCGCTTCGGGTTCGGCCTTGCGCCCAGTTTGCTGCGCCGCAGGCAACATTTCTTGCGCAGCCTCTCGGTTTTAAAGCCTGCGGCGCCTTAGGTGGCGCAGGTGGAGAGCCGGGGCGCATCATCGCGGTGCCATCAACCTATCGTCGGAAGACGTATTGGGAGCGCGAGGGGGTAACCCCCTCGCACCTTCCCTTCTTCTGGACTTAATCGGCACAACCTGCCAATCCGCGCTCATCCCCCAACACATGGAATGCACGACCGTGGCCGACAGCCTGATTCTTGAAGTCGCCGATTTTGAAGTTGATGTCCTGACGGGCATTTACTCGGAGGAGACGGGCAAGCCGCAGCCTTTGCGCATCAGCATTCAGGTGCGGCTGAAGCCGGCGGAGCGTTATCTGCCCGATACGCCGCTGTCGGCGTCGAAGAATTATATGGATCTGAAGTTCGCGGCGAGCGGGGCCTTGCCTCAGGGCGTGCATTTCACGCTGATCGAGGCGGTGGGCGACCATATTGCCGAGACGCTGTTCCTTCAGGACGATCGCATCGAGCAGGTGACGGTCAAGATCGTCAAGCTGGCCATCGCCGAGGGCACCGAGCAGATCGGCATGACCCTGACCCGCGAGCGGCGCTGACAAGCATGAGCGATGCCATGCAGGTGATCCGGGTGGATGACCTGCCCGCTGCGCCCCTGGCGGCAGCGGCGCATTTTTACGGCCAGATTGTTCCGCTGATCGAGGCTCAGGCCGAGGGTGCGCTTGGCGTGACTCTGCTGCTGCCTGTCGCTGACGATAACCATCGCGCGTGGCGCGTGGCGGCGCTGGGCGCCCTGGCGCGGGCCTTGGCGCCGGTGCGGATCAATGCGCTGGCGGGGGGCGATGCGGCGGCTTGCGAACGGGCGCTGGTCTTTGTCGCGGGCGCGCCGGGGCTGACGGGGCAGGTGCTGCCGCTGGATGGCGCCCATGCGGCTTAGGTGGTAAAAGGGGCGATGGCGTCGTCGTCTTCTCCTCTGGTCGATCGTTTTCAACGCGCGATCACCTATCTGCGGTTGAGCGTGATCGACCGTTGCGATCTGCGCTGCACCTATTGCATGCCCGAGCGGCAGACCTTCCTCCCCAAATCCGAAGTTCTCAGCCTTGAGGAACTGCACCGGCTGGCGCTGGGCTTTATGGCGCGCGGCGTGCGCAAAATCCGCCTGACCGGGGGTGAGCCGCTGGTGCGCCGCGATATGGTCGATCTGGTTCGCGCGTTGGGTCGCCATATCGGTGAGGGGCTGGAAGAACTGACGCTCACCACCAATGCCACGCAGCTTGCCCAGCACGCCGATGCGCTGGCGGCGGCGGGGGTGAGGCGGGTGAACATCTCGCTCGATACGCTGGATCGCGCGCGCTTTGCGCAAATTGCCCGGCGTGATGCTCTGCCGTCCGTGCTGGAGGGGATCGCCGCCGCGCGTGAGGCTGGACTGGCGGTGAAGATCAACACCGTGGCGCTGAAAGGCCAGAACGAGGCGGAAATCCCCGATCTGATCGCCTGGGCCCACAGTCAGGGTTTCGAGATCACGCTGATCGAGGTGATGCCGCTGGGCGTGGTCGATGGTGACCGTTTCGACCATTACCTGCCGCTCTCGCAGGTCCGCACCGATCTGGAGAGTCGCTGGACTTTGCTCCCCGATACCCATCGCAGCGGCGGACCGGCGCGTTATATGCGTGTGGCGGAAACCGGTGGGCGGCTGGGCCTGATCACGCCGCTGACGAGCAATTTCTGCGATGGCTGCAACCGTGTGCGCGTGACGGCGACAGGACAGCTTTACGCCTGCCTTGGCGGGCGTGAGCAGGTCGATCTGCGCGCGGCGTTGCGCGGTGCTCAGCCCGATGTGGCGCTGCATGAGGCGCTGGATCTGGCCATGGCGATCAAGCCCGAAAAGCACCATTTCACCATCGATCGCCCCGGTGCGGAGCCTGCTCTGGCCCGCCATATGTCGATGACGGGCGGATAAGCATGGCTGTGCGTCTGGTGTTTCTGGGGCGGCTGGCCGATCTGGTTGGCGCGAGGACCAGAGAGGTTGCCCCCGGGCCTTTGTCGGCGGCACTGGCGGGGCTGCCTGACGATCTGCTCGGTCCCCGCGTGAAGCTGGCGCTGAATGGCGCGCTGGTGCAGGCCGAGGGTCTGGTTCTGGCCGAGGGCGATGAACTGGCGTTCCTGCCACCCGTCAGCGGAGGCTGAGATGGCCGTTGATATCCGCCTGCTGGAAGAGGATTTCGACCCTGGCGCGGCCATCGCCGCATGTGCCGTAGCGCATGGGCAATCCGGCGGCGTGGTCAGCTTTCTGGGGCAAGTACGGGGCGGCGACGATGTCGAGGCGCTCGACCTCCAGCATTACGCCCCGCTGACTTTGCCCGGCATGCAGCATCTGGCGCAAACCGTTCTGGCGCGTTGGCCGCTCGATGGCTTGCTGATCTGGCACCGTGTGGGCGAGATGCTGCCCGGCGCGCCCATCGTCCTGGTGGCCGCCGCAGCCCGACATCGGCGCGATGCCTTTGAGGCGGCGGACTTCGCCATGGACCATCTCAAAAGCGAGAGCTGGTTCTGGAAGCGCGAAAAGCGCGGCGGCCAGTGGCACTGGATCGAGCCGCGCGCGCAGGATCATGACGATCTGGCGCGCTGGGACGACTGATCCGGCACTGATGCGGCCTTAGTCCGGCAACATTGTGTGCAGCCGGTTGATCTCCTCATCCTCGGCGCTGGCCAGCGAATCGATATGGGCATAGCAGGAGGATAGCTTGGCCCCCTCGGGGCGGTTCTGCACGCCGTCGCGGGCATCGATCTGCGCATGGTTCTGCGTGTCGGTGACATAGGCCTGCTCGGCCGGGGCCAGCACCTTGCCCAGACGGGCGCGGATGTTCTGCAGATCGGCCAGCGCCAGATTGCCCTTTGACCATGCCGGGCTGCCGGTCGCCGCATTGCCCACGCCCCGCAGCAAGGATTCGGCGCCGGGGCGGGCCTTCTGGAACTCGGCATCGATGCTGTCGGCGGCGGCCAGATCGCAGGTCATGGGTGTGGGCGCGGTGGGCGGCGGGGGCAGAGGGGCCGGTGGCGGCTGATTGCCTGCGTGATCGGCCGACCAGCGGCTGAGCGAAGGGTAGGGCCCTGATGAGCAGCCCGCCAGCGCGAACAGAGCCGCACCAAGAACGAGTCGTGCCACAGGTTGCGCCCGTGCGAATCGCATCATCCGGGTGGCAGGGGCGATTCGGCGCGGGGGGCGGGCCGGGGAGTCTTGCATGCTGACCATGTGCGGGCCATAGCACGCCACACCGCCAGCGCCAGAGCATCGATTGGCGCAGGCCGCGCGGTTTGGCCGCTTTCCCGGGGCTTTGCGTGGGTGGCGGCATGCGCTTTTCACAAGGTGCGGGCCGCCAGCGGATTGACAGGGTGGCCTGCTTCCACTAACGGCGTCGCTTCATTCGAGACCCTGTCGGAAACGATGGGGGATCGGCGCGTCGCCCGCGGTCTGATGGATGCCTTGTTTCAATCAAGGCAACGCCAGACCTTCGGCGGGGCGACAGGCACTAGATTTATTGGATGGATATCATGTTCGCAGTGGTGCGCACAGGCGGCAAGCAGTATCGGGTCGCCGCCGGAGACAAGATCGCGGTCGAAAAGCTGGCTGGTGAAGCTGGCGAGACGATCACGCTGGCTGACGTTCTGCTGGCCGGCAATGACGGGCAGATCGCCGACGCCAAGGGCGTTGTCGTCTCGGCCGAGATCATCGCTCAGGCCAAGAGCGAGAAGGTGACGGTCTTCAAGAAGCGTCGTCGTCACAACTATCGCCGCAAGAACGGCCACCGCCAGCAGCTGACCCTGCTGCGCATCACCTCGGTCGCTGCGGCCTGAGATCTTCGAGGAGTTTGACAGATGGCACATAAGAAAGCTGGCGGCTCATCGCGCAACGGTCGCGACTCGCAGTCCAAGCGCCTCGGCGTGAAGAAGTTCGGTGGTCAGGACGTGATCGGTGGCAACATCATCATCCGTCAGCGCGGCACCCGCGTGTACCCCGGCGTGAACGTCGGCATCGGCAAGGATCACACCCTGTTCTCGCTGGCCGAGGGCAAGGTGCGCTTCCACGGTGGCAAGCTTGGCCGCAAATACGTGTCGGTCGACGTACCGGCACTTGCCGCCGAATAAATCGGATGGTCGATAAAGGGCCATCCACCAGGATGGCCCCCGCCGTGGATATCAGGTTAAACCCCTGAAATCACCGGCCAACAAAGGGAGAGGGGCCAACCCGTCTCCCTTTTTTCGTGTCTCCCTGACCCGTCGTCCGCGTTTCACTTCATGTTCCGATTTGGATCGGAATGTTTCTGGCCATGAACCGGAACGTTCCGTCGCAATCCTCGGAAACCAAACCCCGCCTTCGGCGTTAAGCCAGATGACAGGGGGTTGTGGAGCCCGGACAAAAGGCGTGGATCGGCTTGGTTTTGCGGGAAGAATCCGCTTTGAACCGAATCGTCACCATGCTGTCACCCTATGGCGCTAGGCGCCGCAGGGCCGAGGAATGGAGAGACTACGATGTTCATTCGCAGCGAAAGGCTGTTCTTGCGCCCCATCTGGGCCGAGGACTGGCAGGACCTGCACGCCGGACTGAGCGATCAGGAGGTTGAACGCAACTTCCTGCGCATGGGCTGGCCTTATTCGCCTGAGGGGCTGCGCAGTGGCGCGGGCCTTGATCCTCGCATGCCGCATTTCATGATCACCCTGCCGCGCGGCAACCATGGTGTCGACGTGCTGGGCATGATCGGCATGGTGCAGATCGATGGCCAGGCGCATCTGGGCTATTGGATCGCGCGTGAGTACCGCGGGCAGGGCTATGCCACCGAGGCTGGCCGCGCGGTGCTGTCGCTGGCCCGCACGCTGGGCCATGCCCATGTTGTGGCGCGCCATATGCTGGACAATCCGGCTTCGGGTCGTGTGCTGCGCAAGCTGGGCTTTTCGCCCCTCTCGGTCGATGGCGCGCGCGCCAGTGGCTGCGGCGTGCTGCCGGTGCTGACCAGCTCGATGACCTATGCCATCGATCTGGGCGCGCCGAGCAATTGCGACGATGATCTGAGCGGAGGCTCGGCCCGACGTCGGGCTGCTTAAGCCGGGCCAAGAGTATCGATATCGGTTAAAACCATGCCGGTTGGGGATTCGGTCTCCGCTTCGGCCGGTATGGTTTCCGCCGCAAAGGGCTCGCTTGCTTCATAGGCTGCCAACATGTGGCTGTCGTCGCGATCGAGCGGATGAAAGCCCGGCTTCAGAAACTCCAGCCAGTCGGGCAGGATCCGGCGCAGGATGCCCGGTTTCTGCAACAGATAGCGCAACAGACTGGCCCGCGCCTTCCAGCCCGTGATCCCGTCCTGAGCCAGCAGTTCCAGCGTATCGCGCCAGCGGTGCTCCAGAAAATTGCGGGTCACCAGAATGGCGAGGATGCAGCGCACCCGCCAGCGCCGCCAGCCGCTCCAGCGCCTCGTGGCGTGCAGGAAGGTGTCATAGGCGACCGCCTTGTGCTCGATCTCCTCCACCGCATGCCAGCGCCACAGGGCGATGACCTGAGCATCGGCATCCGCATAGAGGTGAGGCTTGCCGAGCAGATCGCGCGCGATGATCGCCGTCATATGCTCCAGCACGGCGGTGACGATCAGATTGACCATATCCGATTTGACGCGGGTCTTGGCGATGAAGGTGGCCAGCCGCTCGTCAATCGCGGAAAGGTCGTATCCGGCCGCTTCGACATGGCGGTTGAACACCAGATGCTCGCGGCTGTGATGCGCTTCCTGAGCGATAAAAGCGCGAATCTGTGCGGCCAGTTCGGGAGGGGCACCGTCACGAAACTGGCGCAGGGCGTCGATAAAGAAGGCTTCGCCGCGTGGGAAGGTCGATGACAGCGCATTATGCCAAGCCGTTGCGACAGGATTGTTGCCCAGCCACCACCGTTTAATTCCAGAATTACGCAAGAATCGGCTATTGCGTACATTTATTGCGCGGGGTGATAGAAAACCCCCCTTGTCAGCGGTTAATCCCGTCTTTACGCGGGCGGAAAATCGGCGGGTTGCGTTGGTCATGGTCTTTGGATGGGTTAGCCGAACCGATGTCGATGAAAAAGCGTCTTTCGCCCCAAGAGAGCCGGGCCGCCGCCCTTGAAGCGGCGCGCCTGCTGCTGATCGAGCAGGGCCCGCAGGCCGTCACGCTCAAGGCGGTGGCGGCGCGTGTCGGGCGCACCCATGCCAATCTGCTGCATCACTTCGGCAGCGCCGCCGAACTCTGGCGCGCGCTGGCCCATCACATGGCCAGCAATCTGTGCGAGGCGCTGAGCAAGGCGGTGGTGGCCAGCCGTCTCGGCGCGCTGACCCCGCGCGAGCTGGTGGACCAGATCTTCGACGGTTTCGAGTTTCAGGGCGCGGCGACCCTCGCCGCCTGGCTGCGCCTGACCGGTGATGAGCGGGCGCTCGACCCCATCGTCGATGCGTTGCAGGGCATGCTGGAGGAACTGGACGACCTCGGCTCCGGGGCGATGCGGCAGGTGTCTCACACGCTGGTGCTGCTGGCGCTGGGCGACGGGCTGCTCGGCGCCACGATGAGTCGGGCGCTGGACCTGCCGCGCGATTGCGGGCGCGACCTTGCCGCGCGTCTGCTGGTCGCCGAACGTCAGCGCGCCGGCATCGTCATGACCCCGGTGCTGGGCTAACCTCTTCCTCGGCCTGAAGCGCAGGCGCGAGCCATGATGGTACATCGACCGGCTCGATATCGTCGACACGCAGATGGTCCACCGCCAGCTCAAGCTGCGGATAAGCGGCGCGGCGGCGCTCCTCACGCGATTGCTCCAGCGGCACCACCACCAGACGGCGATTGACCTTCTGCCGCCAGTTCATCCGGGCGGTGTTCTCCTGCCCGACATAGCAGCCCTTGGTGAAGCTGACGCCGTTCAGCTCCGCCGCATTGGTCTCCAGCCACAGCAGATCGCCCAGTTCGGCGGCGCCCTCGGTCACGCCAAGCAGAAGGCGATGGGCCAGATATTCGGCATCGACCGGGGTTTCATCCGCAGGCGCCAGCCAGCGCCAGCCCAGCGCGGGCAGCCGGGGGTCCTGCGTGGCAGGGTGCGCAGGCTGGCGTCCGTTCCAGTGCACGGCCAGCGAGTCATCGCGCCGGATCGCGATCTTGCGGCGCAGGCGGTACATCGAGAGGCGCTTGGCCAAGGCGTCGGCATGCTCCGCCTCGCAGTCGATCAGCAGATCCTCGCCATCGGCCCAGACGAAGAAGTCGAACAGCGCCTTGCCTTGCGGGCTGAGCAATCCGGCCCAGACGGGCAGGGGCGTTATCAGCACGTCGTTGGTGACAAGGCCCTGCAGGAAGCTGCGGAGGTTCTCCTGATCGTCCTGAGGGGTCAGGCGGATGAGGGCGCGGGTGGTTAAAGTGGACATGGGTGCAAGGTGGGGATGGAAGAAAGGAAAGGGAAGGGGAAAAGCGAGGGGATTATCCCCTCGCGCTCCCGGAACGTCTTCCGACGAGAGGGCGGTGGCGCCGAAATGTTGTGCCCGGGCTCTCCACCAGCGCCACCTAAGGCGTCGCAGGCTTTAAAACCGTTTCATTGCCTGCGGCGCGGCAAACGGAGCGCGAGTCCGAACCCGAAGCGCCAAGGCTGACAATTAAAGGGAGCGCGAGGGCGATGGCCCTCGCATTAAACCCTCAAACCACCCCATCGGGATGCAGCGCGCAAACCTCCGCCTCACACTCCACCTGGATCGTCGAATGGCCGATGCGGAACTGCTTCTCCAGCGCCCCGGCCAAAGCATGCAGGAAGCCGTCGCCGGGATGCCCGCCGGGGATCACCAGATGCGCGGTCAGCGCGGTTTCGGTGGTGCTCATGGGCCAGATATGGAGGTCGTGGACGGCGGTGACGCCGGGCTGCCCGGCGAGGAAGGCGCGGACTTTCTCCTCACTGATCCCTTCGGGCACCGCCAGCAGCCCCATGTGCACGGATTCGCGCAGCAGCGACCAGCTGCCCAGGCCGATCATCACGGTGATGATCAGGCTGGTCGCCGGGTCGACCCAGCGCCAGCCGGTGAAGGCGACCACCGCCCCGGCCACCACCACGCCCGCCGAGACCAGCGCGTCGGCCATCAGGTGCTGGAAGGCGGCGCGCACATTGATGTCTTCCTTGCTGCCCCGCGCGAAGAGCACGGCGGAGAGGCCGTTCACCGCGATGCCGGCGGCGGCCACGATCATCATCAGCGGCGCCTCCACGGCTTCGGGGGTGAAGAGGCTGCGCATCGTCTCGATCAGGATCGCGCCCAGGGCCACCCACAGCAGCGCGGCATTGGCCAGCGCGGCGAGGATGGAGGAGCTTTTCATGCCATAGGTAAAGCGCGCCGAGGGCGGGCGCTGAGCCAGCCGACTGGCGCCCCATGCCAGCAGCAGCGAGAGCACGTCGGACAGATTGTGCCCGGCATCGGCCATCAGCGCCACGGAATGGCCGATGAAGCCCGCCACGCCTTCCACCACGACGAAGACGGTGTTCAGGCCGACCGCAATGGCGAAGGCCGCGCCGTGGCCGACCTCATGGTGGTGATGCCCGTGGCCGTGTCCATGCCCATGGTGGTGTCCATGATGATGGCCGTGATGCCCGTGGTCATGGCCGCCATGATCGTGGCTATGGTCATGATCGTGCTGCAACGCGGGGTTGGTGGAGTCGGGGTGGCGTCCGTGGGGGGCATCATGAGCCATGAGGGGTCCTTTCGACGCTGCTGCGTTGCACAAATGTCGCACTGCAGCAAGATTCGCGAGCGGTAAAATCAAGGAATTTGGGGGCTTTGGCGGGCATGCGGCCTCAATTTTGCAAGATGCTTACGGGGTGTTTTGTGAATCGATAACAATATTGCGCGCTGACACAATTTTTACAGGTTTTTTATGGAGGCACTGTCAAATACTTGTCACATCTCGCGGTTTAGAAGCGGCCCCAGCGGCGGTATGAGTGCCGCCAGCCAGCGTGGGGGCCGGATTCGTGAGAACCCGTGTCAGCACTGGCTTCGACGTGTCGCAGTACACATAATTTCGTCATGCAGGGGCAAACAAGCATGCGTCCTATTTCCAAGATGGCCTTCGCGGCCAGCACCATCGCCGTGGCCGTCGCGGCCATCGCCACCCCCGTTTTCGCTCAGTCGACCGGTTCGGTCGAGTTCGAAAAGGACATCGTGGTCACCGGCGCCAAGGTCAAGGCTGTCAACGGCATCAATCTGCCCGACACCCCCAAGGCCAAGCAGGTTCTCGATCAGTCGTACATCTCGATGGCCACGCCTGGCCAGTCGATCAACGACACGATCAACATGATCCCGGGTGTCGCCAGCTTCAACGCCGACCCCTTCGGTTCGTCGGGCGGCAAGCTGTATATCCGCGGCTTCGACAACTCGCGTATCTCGGAAACCTTCGACGGCATGCCGACGAATGACACCGGCAACTATGCGCTCTATTCGAACCAGATCGTCGATCCCGAACTGCTCGACAACGTGAACGTCAACCTCGGCACCACCGACGTCGACAGCCCGACCGCCTCGGCCACCGGTTCGACGATCAACTATCGCACCCGCAACCCCACCGAGGACTTCCACGCCCGCATGATGGGTTCGGTCGGCTCGTTCAACTTCCAGCGCATCTTCGCCGTGGTCGACACCGGCAACCTGACCAAGAGCGGCCTGCGCGCCTGGTTCTCGGCCAGCGCCGAGGGCAACGACATCTGGCAGGGCGGCATCGGCAAGGTCCGCAAGACGCAGTTCAACGGCAAGGTCTACCAGCCGCTGGGTGAGAATGGCGACTTCATCGCCGTCGCCGCGCACTGGAACAGCAACCGCAACAACTTCGCGCCCTCGATCTACCCGATCTTCGAGAACTACGGCACGCGCACGGTCGGGAGCGGCCTTGGCACCGTCAACCGCTATCCCAACAACTGGGCCGAAGCGAATTACGTCACCCCGCGCTGCACCGTTGCCGGCGGCAGCCCTGGCGTTGCCAGCACCACCTCGTCGAGCGCTTGCGGCACGGCCTGGGAATATCGCTATAACCCTTCGGACACGGGCAATCTGCGCGCTAACATGCGCTTCACCCTGTCTGACAAGCTGGTTCTGACGGTTGACCCCAGCGTCCAGTACACCAAGGCTAACGGCGGCGGCACCGTCACCGGTTCGGAAGCGAACTGCACCGTGGCCGCAACCTGCAGCGGCGCCTCCACCGGTTTCATCGGCGGCACCTACTACACGGGCGTCGATCTGAACGGCGACGGCGATCGTCTCGACACGGTGACGCTGTCGGCTCCCAGCCACACCCAGACCTGGCGCCTGGGCCTGAACACCTCGCTGCGTTACCAGATCAACGGCAGCAACACGATCCGTATCAACTACACCTACGATCGTGGCCGTCACCATCAGACGGGTGAACTGGGTTACCTGAACCAGAACGGTTTTGCCGCCCAGTACTTCCCGGTCGATCGTCCGATCACCGATGCCAACGGCAACATCATCGAGAAGCGCAACCGCATGTCCTATGCGATCCTGCATCAGGTCTCGGGTGAGTATTCGGGCAAGTTCATCGACAACCGCCTGAACGTTTCGCTGGGTCTGCGTGCGCCCTTCATGCGCCGCGACCTGACCAACAATTGCTTCACCACCTCGGCCTCGGGCTTTGTGGATTGCCTCGGCAACGGCAGCATGAACGCTGCCTATGCCGCCGCGCACCCCACCTATGCCGCGCCGCAGACGCGCATCCTGGACTACAACCGCGTGCTGCCCAACGTTGGCTTCACCTTCAACATCACGCAGCAGGCTTCGTTCTTCGCCAACTATTCGAAGGGCATGCAGATCCCCGGTACGGACAATCTGTATAACTCCTTCTACTTCGCGGCGAATTCGAGCCAGGCACGTCCGGCGGCCGAAACCACCGACAACTTCGATGCCGGTGTGCGCTATCGCTCCAGCAAGATCATGGCTGATATCTCGGGCTGGTACACGCTGTTCCAGAACCGTCTGGCCTCGGCCTATGATCCTGAGAACTCGGTCACCGTCTATCGCAACCTGGGCAAGGTCGAGAAGTACGGCATCGATGCCACCCTGGCCTACATGCCCAACAAGTACATCGGCTTCTACGGCTTTGCTTCGTTCATGAAGTCGCGCATCGTCGCCAACGTCGATGCCGGCACCTGCGCAGCCAACTCGCTGGCGATCACCGTCGGCGGCGCGATCTGCTCGGGCACCGAGGCTTACTTTAGCACCGCTGGCAAGCGTGAATCGGGTGCTCCCGCCAACACCATGGGTGCGCGCGTCGAAGGTCACGTGAGCATGTTCGACATTGCCGCCACGGTGAAGCGCACCGGTCGCCGTTACTTCAACGACCAGAATCTGCCGGTCTTTATCGGCACGACCAAGATCGCTGAAGCCAACGCTCCGGCCTATGCCACGGTCGACCTGACCGTGCGCGCCAACCTGGAAAAGATCGGTGCCCCCAAGGACACCTTCCTGCAGTTCAACGTCGTGAACCTGTTCAACAAGTTCTACGTCGGTGGCTTCGACGGCTCGACGGCTTCGTCCTACGCCGCCACCAGCTACCCCACGAACAACGCCTACCTGCCGATCCCGCGGACCTTCATGGGTTCGATCTCGGTGGCCTATTGATCCTTCGCGATCATTCGGTTCAAGGAAGGGGGCGCTCCGCAAGGGGCGCCCTTTTTCGTGTTGGGGTTAGAAGGGAGAAGGAAGATGCGAGGGGGGAGTCATCGATGGTCGCATTTCTCAAGAGAAATGCTCCGGTCCCTCGCGCTCCCATAACGTCTTCCGGCGAGAGGGCCGTGGGGTGCCGGAATGGTGCGCACAGGCTCTCCACCAGCGCGACCTACAGCGCCGCAGGCAGTCGATGCTTGATGGGGTGTGTCGGCAAACTTCTGTCTGCGGCGCAGCAAACTGAGCGCAAGGCCGAACCCGAAGCGCCCACGCAGACATATGTGGAACGGCCCTTTGAGCAAGGCTTTTTTTCAGGCGCTTCTCCGCTCGGGAACGGTGCGGTCATATGTCCGGCCTTTATGACGCGATCATGGGAC
>Ga0116227_10007904_pt1 | contig 20442 bp, 8 predicted proteins | sample S1TSphgellanicum_FD_89693 | JGI IMG/M metagenome (GOLD analysis project Ga0116227, IMG submission 89693) | Host-associated microbial communities from peat moss isolated from Minnesota, USA - S1T2_Fb - Sphagnum magellanicum MG | ecosystem: Host-associated > Plants > Peat moss > Unclassified...
GAATTATATGGTCCATCAAGCTTGGACTTCTTGTGCAACTCTAGCTCACCTTTTTTTTTTCCAAAATAAATATTGCTGCTAGTGAAAACCAGCATGGAGGTTGTAATTCCAAGACAAGTGAGGTGCATTTATATCTATGAGATTACAGAGGAAACTCCATTAATGCATGTGTGCTATGTCTTTCCGTGCGGAGTAAGCAAACAGGGTTAGTGCTGAAGTTCAGAAACTTTTTTAAAATGTACCATAAACTGTGAAAAAAAATCTTTATTTTGAAGGTATTAAAAATGATGCCACGTGGCGCCTTGAAAATTTAGATTGCGTTTTCAGGCCTCAGGCCTACCTCCACTAAAAACAACAATGTGTCAACAAATGAAGGAGGACCCAAAATCACATTGTTTACATTAAATTGTGGTCTAATAAACATGTTAACATGAATATTTGTTTATAATATGTGATTTCAGAAGGAGATATTCAATTATGAAAAATAAAATAAAAATTGAAGTTGCTTATTGAACAAATTTGTTGACTCTTGAAATAAATAATCACTAAAAATAACATATCAAAGTAATAAATGATTATCATAAACAAATAATCAAATACAAGATTTTGTGGTTGTTTAAACACATGTAACTATTCTGCCATTTGGAGTCATTATGCCATGTCATCAACCATGCCACATGGCATTCCTAGGTTCACAATTACAACAAATTAAATGCCTCCAATATGTGTAATATGCAATTCCAAGCTTTAAATTACATACCAACTAATATTGTTTAGATTGTTCACAAGATGGTTTAATTACTCTCACTACATAATTAAAGATCTTTTTTACATCCTAAAATCGAATGAAACTTGGAAACTTGATGTGAGGTTCAAGGTAAGAATACAATAAAATATGAAAGTCATATTGGCTAGAGGCCATATATTGGACACATGGCATGTAAACAAGAATTTCAACCAAAAATGGCATTAACTAACATTAGACCTAAAGGGCAATAAAGCATTCATAATTACTTGAATACCCATGAAATGCATGATAGGATTTGGAAATATATTTCTTGGTTCTTAAGAAATTTCTAATTGTTTTGTCATTGTAAATGTTCTAAAATCACTAGTCCCATGGGTCAAAGTGTACCAAAAAGGACCATCTCCTTTTGTATCCAATAGACCCCTCATTTCAAACATGTTGTAATTTAATGGCACATTCATATTAGAATTTTGATTTTCTTCATGGATAGATACATTACTAAGGTACTATTTTATGCATAGCATGTCAAATTTGAACAAGTTTTAGGATTCCTACCAAGTCTTGAAAAAAAATCTAGGATTTTGTCTATTCAAGAAAAAAAAGTTCAAGGACTTATAAAGAATGTCTAAACAAAAATTTTTGGCCCAAGATTCTTACCACAAACACTTTAGGTATTAATGTATATAAAATGTATAAATGTGACAAAAACCAAGTGCCCTATTGCAATGTAAAACATTTTTTTAAATGAAATATTTAAGAATTTTGGGCCATTGATAGAACGTGGCCCACATTGGATAAATGTTACTATTCTTACTTTCATAAGTCAAAATAATAGATATTCTAAATGCTTATATAAAATTTGGAACAAAATTATTTCATTTGACATGAGAAAAACAAAGGGAAATCAAAGAAAGGTCATAGGAAAAGTGAGAAAAAAGGTGAATTTGAGTCCTTAGGAATGAGTCTTTAGTGTTTCTAAAGGAGTACCCCAATCGTGCTTTGACCCCCATACGAACAATCCAATAGAAATTAAACAACTTTCAAAAGGCCATTGAATGTAGAAATTGAATAACGACCGTATAAAACTATTTCTTTTGGGAGATGTTTACAACTATCACTAGTAGAAATTAGCCAAAATGTAACCTCTATGTTTGTGACTACATGCGACTTGTAATTGTTGGAAATTAGATTTGAGACTATTTGCAATTATAAGACCAAATTTCAACTATTTTCATCATTTTCACAATTATGATGCAATTATTGCAAACTTCTACCTATTGGTTGGATGAATTTTAAATCTATTTTTGTCCGTTAATACATTGAAATATCCCATTAGTCTCATCCTAAAGGTATTTTACGATGACATAAGGGTGTATTTTTATGTATGTATTAAAATCATATTTACAATATTATATATATATACATATATATGAATGTATTTTGTTCATATAATGAATCTCAAAATTCTTATTTGAATATGAAATTTTCTATTTAAATTCAAAAAGCTTATTTGATTTTTAAATTGATATTTTTACTTTTTACTTTTTTTAATCAAAAAATTAGTATTTTAACTCAGAAGATTATTAATTGAATATAAAAATGGACATTTTAATTTTGATTTTTTTTTTTGAATTCTAAATTATTATTTCAGATCTAAATTTTAGTATTTCAATTCAAAAAATTATAATTGAGTCTAAAAATCAAAATTTTGATTTTTTTCTATATTTATTTGAAATATGAAATTTGAGTTTTAAATTTTAAATTTTAAATTTTCAGAAATCATTTGACTTGAAAGTTGAAATTTGAATTCCAAATTATTATTTTGGATTCTCAAATTAATATTTCAATTCAAAAAAATAATTTGATTTTAAAATTACTTTTTGAATTTTGAATTACTATTTTGGAATCTAAAATTTATATTTTATTTCAGAAAATTATTGATTGAGTTTTAATGGTTTTTTATACTAGTGTTATCCATAATGAATCACTTTTATAAATAATTATAAATAATTCTTTTTATTAATTATAAAATTATGCTAAATTATATTGTTAAAACATAGATTTTTACATTATAAATTTATATCCTATAGTAAAAAAATTAATCATTGTAATTAATCATTTATGATAAATATTTTTATAGTAATTTTATAGTAATTATAGAAATTAATGTTATGTTTAACAAATTGTTATATTTATAGTTAATAATTACCGATATAAAAAAGTACTTGACCAATAAATTTTCTTACAACGATAAATGTAATTATATAATAACTAATGTAATTAGTTTTATTTTTTATTTTTTAAAACCATGTAAAATTTTACTTTCTAATAGCAATTGTTAATTCATTATTTATAATTTGAAAATAAATATTTAAAATATTTATTTTTAAAATTATAGTAATAAAATTAGTTTGAAATTTATTATATTATCTATAATTCAACTAGTTTTTTAAAAGTAATAAAATATTTCTAAATATTTTAGTTATTTAATTATCTATGAGGTATGCATTGACAACTTGTGAATAACTAAATAATTAGGTTGTTAAATATTAAGAAGTTAAATTAGTTATTTAAATAATTGATAATGAATACTTAATATTTGTAATGTATAATTTATTTGAATATATGTAAATTTAATCATTATTATTTCAATGATTATCTAATTATCTAGTGAACCATGTACTTGAATTGCTTAGAAATTTAAAAACTAAGAAGAAAAGGCATGAAGAAAGTTTTGGAATTATAACTTATTTTGTGAGAAAGTTGCAACTTCAAAACTTATCCCATATTGTTTATTCTCCATTCCTATTTTGAACATTATATAAACAAAGGGTGTGGTCATCCAATTTCACATTTAAAAATTTGTGCATGTAGGATGAACTAATCAAAAGGTTTAACCCAAAACAAAAAAACAAATTATGCAGAATTCTAAAACATTCACCTCCCCAACCTACTTATCTACCTATTTAGGTAGGTACTTAGTTTGACCTACCCACCTAAGTTGACCTATGTACCTACTTACCTAAGTACCTACCTACATGGAGAGGTATTTAGCCTAGAGGAAGGTAGGACTTACCTACCTACTTATTTTTTTACCTAAGTAGGTAGGTAGGTAGGTATGTATGTAACCTAGGTTTGTAAACACCCACTTATGTACCTACCTAGGTACCAACCAACCTAGTATTAATATTTTTAATTAAATCCATTTTGAAATGCCATGTGGCATATTTACATTGGGCCACATGTCATAATATAAAATCATCCAAACATTTGAATTGAACATCCTAGATTATTTCAAAATAATAATTATTATCATATTTTAAATAATTAAATATTGGGACACGTGGCAACACATCATTTGTCCTCAATTTTGTGACCAAAATAGTTGCATCTTAATCATAAAGACCAATTGAAAATACCTATTTTTCTTCTAGTGTGTGTATGATTGAACGAATAAAGTTTAATTTCTTTTAATGAACATCTAGGTAGCAATGAAAGTAACCATATTTTGAGTTGGATTATTCATTTGCACCATGTCACAATATCCATATTTAAAACACTTTTTTCGAATGCCATGAGACTTGGACTTGTACCCATCTATAAAAGCAAGAGAACTCAAGACTATAGATATAGAGTTCCAAGCAATGATTGGGTACAAGGCATCTTTTAACCACTTATAGGATTACAAGATATACGAAATGTTGATAAAAATGTTTTTCCCAAAGTTTCTAAACAACTTGTGACAAACTTGTAAAGAGAATCCATAGCCAACACACTTGACAAATCAAAATTATTGAACTTTGTCACATTGAACTTTGTTTCATTGGTAGTGTGATTACCTCCTTGAATTTCAAGCCGACCACAAAATAATTGAATTAATCTTGTAACGAAAATGGCTAGGGAACACTTCTGACGTTAAAAATGATGCATATAAAACTTTAGAACTTGCTTACAACAAAAAGATGGATCAACTGGTGTCAACTAGTGATATTACCACAAGCGAGGTGGAAAGGAGAACTTTCCAACATGCCCAAAAGATGTAATGACAAATTTGGAAGGAGATAATGGATTTGGAAGACACCACATCAGTGGCTACACCAAACTCCACAATGGTTCCCAATGAAATGAACAACCCACCAATGGCACTCAACATGCTTTAATATATTTGAAACAAAGTCTCACAACATCATTCAAAAGAATTAGAAAACCTAACAAGAAAATAATTTCGAATAAATATGGGTAATAGTGAACAACTTTGTGTAAACAAAGAACTTTGAGGCTTTGATGCTCATGGAGATAATTATTGTGTCATGAAAATGTTCGTTGAATAGTAGTGCATTTTTTAATAGAAATAGTAATATGTTCACTATTAAATGAGTACAATATAAGTGGAGAAGACAACTAGTGGACAATCCATTAGTTTTGTGGAGTACAAAGATATATGAAAATGGGTGCCACATTCTAAAATTATTGATAAAAGTGATAACCCAAATTTTGCATTTGATTTCAACTATAATAATACAAGTATTGCATGAAATAAATGTGTGTTATGTATGTGGGATAAAATTAAAATTCTAAGGAGACAAAAGAAACAAAAGAGCTTAGAAGCAAAGTTTGCCGCACTATCAAAAGTGGATGGAATGCTAAGAGCATTTTCAATCCAAAATGTATCATAATTCAATTTTCTCAACTCCAAGGTGGCATGGAAGGCAAAACGCATTGCCTTAAGGCATTCCATGACACTGAGAACAAAAGGGTGAACTTGAGGCAACATGTTGAAAAGATTTGAACAGAACATGTCAAAATCAAAAGTGAGGAATTAAATGGGTGTACAAAGATTGGCAACGTTCCATCCTCGTTAGAAAAGTCACACAAGTCTATGAATGCAATTTTACGATTTGGAGTGACATCGATCAATTTGTTGTTGACCTGAAAATCATTGGCAATATCTAGGAAGTAGTGCTTAATGTCAAGACTATGTTTGGGAAATTTTGGGGAAATTTTCCCTAATGATATTGAATTTCCCAGAATTGAAAATCCATTCCAATCCTTGTGTAGTAGTAATTGAAGCTTGGTAGACAATTCTAATAACATTGTTGTTGTCATCATACACATTGTCCTTCGGAGTATGCACAGTTCCAAGTTGGAAACCAAACATTGCACATAAGCATTTTTAAGTTACATGTGCAATTCCAAACAATACCCATTTATTATTGACCAATATTGGAAAGTGTTAAATTGGTCATCATAAATCTAATGTCATTGAATAATGTAAGATCTTATTTTTGGAAAAATTCATAATCATGATTATGAGAAGGATCAATTTTTCAAATAGGGTCTCAACTATTTTTTCATTCTTCTATTTTGTAACTAAATAGCATCAATGTGAGATTACAAAATGTATTTAGATATGAGATTAGAGACCACAACACCTAAAATTGATCCAAGATTGCTCTATTTGAGCCTAAAACATTAAACAATGTAAACAAAAAATTGAATGGATAGATTGAGAAAAAAAAAATTTCTCAACCTCCTAGTTTTGATGTTGAAAGTAGGAGGCCGAGAGCAAAAAAAACGATTTCGTCCATGTCAAGAGGTCTAAACATAGAGTTTGGAAGTTCAAAACATGGCCAAGGCAAAACATTATATGTTTAGCCTCTTATTTACAACACTGAAAGCAAGAGGCCAAGAACAAAACTTTTTTCTTTCGACCATGCATGGAACTCCAAGCACAAAGCTTGGAAGTTCAAAGCATGGCCCATGCAAACTTTTTGGTTATTAGCCTCCTACTTTCAAAGCCAAGAATAAGATGCCGAGAGCAAAAAAATTTATTCTCAGCCATACCAAGAACTCCAAGTAGGAATCTTAGAAGCTCAAAACATGGCTAAAACAATTTGTTTTTTGTTTGGCCTCCTACTTTTGCTTGAAGTAGGAAGCCAAGACGAAAAGAAAATGATTTCGGCCATGCATAAAACTCCAAGCACAAAACTTAAAAATTCAAAGCACGGCTAAGGCAATTTTTTTGCTCTCTACCTCTTACTCTCAACATCGAAAGTAGGAAACCAAGAGCAAAAAAATCGGTCTCAACAATGCCCAAATCTCCATGGAAAAAGCTAGAACAATTTCCTTTTGCATTTGTCCTCCTACTTTAGGAGGGCAAGAGTAATTTTTTTTGCCTTTGACCATGCCTAAAACTCCAAGCACATAACTTGGAACCTCAAAACATGGCTGAGGCAAATCTTGGTTTCTTTGGAAAGCTCTCGACAAGGAGGGGTGCATGGGCTTGGTTCCATGACATGTGGACTTGTGGTGCAAAAGTTCTTGAATATTGAATGATTTTTTCACTGAAAATTAAATTAAATCATAGCTGAAAATTTTGGAGGAATTGGAATGTGCCTTTGGTGTTGTTGGAAAGATCTTGATGAATAGGATTTAATGGAATCTATTTGGTAAGATTTGGATTCAAAATGTGGGAAATATTGATTTTTAAGTGATTTCTACTGCTAAAAATTCAAATAAATTCCAAAAAACCAGGTTTTGGAAGGAAAAATTAGTTAAGGAGGTGGTAACACTTGGACTGAGGGCACAGGCCACACTAGTATAACTTATAACAGAAAATTGACCCTCCTACCCTTAGCTTGCATAGCTACCGGTTTGGCTTGAGGGTTCAAAAATTCAAACATTATTTTGAATGAGCACTTGAGAATGATTTAGGGTTTATTAGAAAAACTTGCCAAACTTTATTAGAAAAAAAGTAGAAAAACAAAGAACAAAGAAGTGGGGAGAAAAAATGGATCATGGTCATGAATTCCAATACTATGGTCTAAATCTTGGTGACCCAATTCCAACCTAGAAAAATAGCTTTTCATACTCCTCAAGATGTACATGTCTTTCTTCTTCCTCACCTCATTTGTCATAATTGGGATGAAAGAGGAAGCAAGGATGGTTGGGGACCATCCATTGAAAAATGTTAATGACTGTGTTGTAAGTAGTTGTGGGTTCAATTCACTACTAGGGATGTCATATCTGAAGTTGTCCATTGTACAATAAGCAACTCATCTACAATGTGATCATTTGAACAAATGAGTGCCAATTATTTAAAACCTATCATTTCATTCCCAAAATCCCATCCCATATTAGTTTTCCTTCACCTTGCAAGAATGCAATAGCCTTAAGGGTGAAAGAGAGATGTGAGACACTCTAATATTTTCCCCATAACTAGCAAACTTCATTTCATTGCTCTTCTCAATTTTTTGTTCACATTAATAATAATGAATGGAGACATCTGAGACAATCAATCCTTCACATAATTGACCAACTTCATGTCATTCTTCTTCACATCTTTTTGTTGACATGGGTCATAATGAATCATCACAAATAATGATCTAAACAAATGAAGATTGATGCCTCTAAAAAGGAACCACCAATAACCTAGTAGATCACACAAAAACAAAAAGTTCTAATGTATTTGGAAGGCATATTAATAATTGGACATGTTGCCTCCACAAAGGGTGAGGCATTTAAAAAGAAAATGCTCCCTATGTTTTACTTTGGTTAATGTTCTTAGAGCATGGCATTCCCCAAACAAGTAGCTCATTGCATAATGGCTTCGCCCAATGTTATATGACCATGATCAATATTTTATTCCAAAATCCAACTCCTTAGGAAGGAAAATAAAGAATCTTTAGGAGTATGTTATTTTTAAAAATTAAATATTCAAAATTAATTAATTGTTTGGGAAGCATGTGCCAAACCTACTAAGGTACTATAATATACGGAATGTTTGGAATCTAAAATTTTGAAAACTAAAGTGTTTGAGTTCTGATGTGTGAATATTGAAAGCTGAAAACTAAAATTTGAAATTTGTATGTCAAATTTTTGGAATTTGAAAAATTGAAAACTAAAATGTCTAAATTGGGACATGTGAATTCTTAAAGCTGAAAACTGAAAATTGAAAATTGAAATCTCTATGTGAAGCATTTAGAATTTAAATGTGTGAATACTGAAAGTTGAAAACTAAAAATTGAAATTTGAAATCTCTTTATGAAATATCTAAATACTAAAAACTAAAATGTCTAAATACTGAAAACTGAAAATTGAAATGTTTAAATATTGAAAACTGAAAACTAACATGTCTAAATATTAAAAACTAAAAACTAAAATGTCTAAATACTGAAAACTAAAAACTAAAATGTCTGAGTACTGAAAACTGAAATTTGAAATCTTTATATGAAATTTTTGGAATAATAAATTATATTCTACATTGGTAACAAAATAACTTTAATGCAAACCCTACCTTTACAGAGAAACTCTACCATCTTATCTATTTATTTTACTTTCTCATTACTGAATGCAAACATTGTTATATTTCAAAACTTAGTGCATAGACTCCTTAACAAATAAAAAAGGAAAGGTTATTATTACCAATGTCTTCTAAGAGCTAATCTATGTAGGGCATCCAAAGATATAATCAAAGTTACATTAACCATATACGTTTTTTTTTTCTATTTGGTGTTTGTAGTTGAACCTGATGATTATTCACCACAATGTTCCAAAGCTCTTTCAATTGCTCGGGCTAAAAATGTGCACTTGAACTCATTTACAAGCTTGTCCATAATATTGACTGTTGGGGTTTTAACAAGTTCCTGGCACTAACCAAAACATGAGAGGAAGTCAATATTTGGAAAGTCTTCTTCTATCACAAAGTAACACACCAGGTTCCAAAGAAATGGAAATGTTTCTCATACTAGTCATGTCTGTTACAATTTTCACACACATAAATCCACACATGGAAAAGAACAAAGTATGATGTTGAAGGCATGGAGTTTTACATTGAGATTGATGCAACATTGTAATTTGCAAAAGCCAAAACAAAATCCAATAGTTGATTAATGTCATCCTCTTCTCCTATTTGACGAGTAAAATGCCATAAGCAAAAAGTTTGTCAATATTTGGAAAACAAAATTGTGAAATTATAGTTCTTCTCTCTACCTTCACACAAAAACAAAGCAAATCAGGGCAAACAATACACAGGACATTCAATGAATATTCCAAAAATAGGGAACAAACAATACACTAATGAAAAGAAGGCATTGACCAAATTTTTCAAGGACCTTTTCAACCAACATTGGATCAAAGCCCTAATGAAACAAGAAAGTTCAATTTCTCGTATACTTCTCTGTTGGGTTCACTGGGCTACTTGGCCTTTCCCATGTCCTTGTTTTATTAGGCATTTGTGCAATACTCTACTTTGGTTGAAGCACATATGAATAGGATTCTTGCATGTTTAAAAAACATAGTGAAGTTTTGTGAAACTATTACTCAATTTGCATCTTCTTATGACAACCTTACCCAAATTCTTCTTATACTTCACAATGAAGGAAATTTGGAACCAACACCAACAATACTCCAAATGCATAAAACATATAAAAATGCTAGAGATCAAAAGAAGACAAAGAACAACACATCATCTACCAAAAAAAATATCCACTTCTGAATATTACCTTTGTTACAGGGGTTGAAACTATCTAAACATAGTAGTGGGGACAATGTGATTATTCAAATTCTACTTATTGATTTTGGATAAGTCCAACTTCTTGGCTATTAATTGCAAGTTATTTTCTTCTCATGAGTACCATTGGATCTCACTGATCAATGAACAAAATGTACTTGCTAGTAAATATAAATCTCTTTAACAAAAATAGTGGAGGAAAAATAGAATTGTTTGTAAAATCTACAATCAACTATGCAAACATTACACCAAAATGCATCTTAGTTCATTTTGGGTTTCACTACATTTTGAATGAATTTGGACATTTTACCATGATGAAACTAATCAACCCCCTAATGAACGGGGACCAATTGATATGGACAGTGAACCAACCATTCACTTGCTAGTTAATTAACTAAGCAACATGAAAATCAATTAAATTTAAATTATTTGATATATAATATTACTGATAATTTCATTTTTTTAGCCTATGAATTATTAACACGTGTCACTACCTAGGCTAGGTTAAAAACCTAGCCTAAGTACGTAGGCCACGTAATTAACCTAAGCATTTATTCTAAAAAACTAGATAGGAGAATAATTGGTCAACTTACCTTTATTGATCACGCACACACCACTTGTGAAGTTTGATCCCTTGACTTTTAGAATGGAGGCAAACAACCTTACCATCAAGCCACCCCACTTATTGTGATAATATACATCATTGCATTCTATTTGTCAAATACTTCATTTTAAACATTACAAAAACATACATTCTAAAAATTCATATCTTACTGGGATTTTGTCCAAATGAAATGATTCAAAAAAAAATTACATTCAATAATGTACAAAATTACATTTATTTCTTTTTGAAAGTGTAAATGATTTGAACAATTTTTTTTTGAATATTGCTATTCAATAACATTTCAATGACCATTCCTTTGAAATTTTATTTTTTTAATAAATGGATTTTTTTGGTAATATAATAATATTACCTATGTTAGGCTACTTTCAGGTATTATAGGGCTACTTTTCATTAATCTAAATTATTTCACAATACATTATTTATAGCTATTTATGGCTATTCTCAATTACTTTTTGTTATTTTTGGTTATTTCACCCTAGGTTATTTTTGGTTATTCTAAGTTATTTTTAGTTATTTTCGATTATGTGAGGCTATTGTTGGTTTTTTTTTGCTATTGAAAGTTATTTCACCCTATGTTATTATTAGCAATTCTAAGCTAGTATAGGTTTTTTCACCTTATATTACTTTTGTTTATTGTAAATTATTTCATCCTAAATTATTTTTGGCAATTCTAAGCAATTATAATATATGGCTATTGGTGGATATTATATTGGTGCTTATTGGTTGCTCTTTTATTGGGGTTATTGGTGGTTATTAATGCCTATTTTATTAATGGTTATTGGTGGATATTATATTAATGGCTATTACTGGCTATTGTATTATAAGTTATTGTTGGTTATTATATGTTATATTACAACTATTGGTGATTATTTTATTATAAGTTATTGTTGGATATTATAGGTTATATTATCATAGGCTATTATTGGCTATTATAGGTTATTTTATCTTAGGTCATTATATTATATTTTAAATTATTTTAAATTATTATAGTTAAGATAAAATAACTTATAATAACATAAAATAGAATGACCTTGAATAACCTAAAGTATAACTTGAAATAGCATATATTAATTTAAAATAAAATAACCTAAGGTATAACATAAGGTTAGTTGAATAATTTAATTTTAAATAACTTAAAAACCTATGATAATTTAGCTAGGATACCTTAAGGTAGAATAATGTATAATAATTTAAGATATAATAACTTATAATAATTTATAATAACATAGGGTATAAGTTAGATAACTAAGATAACCTAAAATAATATAAGGTATATCATAAAATAACATATATAGGGTATTTAAAACAACATAGAAATAAACTTATTTACCACAATAAATTATAATAATGAATTATGTCAACTAATAGTGAAGCAAGATGTTTACATAATCATATTATAGTGAAATAACTTTAACCAAGGTGAAATCATTAATGTGCAATAAACTTATTTCACCTTCAAGGTCCCATAATGATTTAGGCTAATGAACTACACCCCTCTTTTATAGTAGTGAAAGAAGACCTTCAAGAAGATTACAATTCAACTTCTATTCCAAGGTGATCTCAACATCATCTTTTTCATCTTCAGAACTATCATCCTATGCAAAAACATCTTCCTCCCTATGATTGGGAAGTTCACCTTCATCTTCATCTTACCAATTTTCAATGATAACCTCAATATTGTTGGAGCCAATGCTATTGTTGATAGTGTTGGTTTGCAAATCTAATATGAATTGCACCAAAATGGAGTCAATAACATGCACCCCTACAAAACGCCCCCCACCCACACCACCCCTAAAAGCATGCACATCCCCTTGTGCTCAGCTGAAAGGCTGAATTCATGAAGCTTCTTCCTTTTCACCAATTTTTCTCTATTGATCAAATTTAGCAATCTCACTCCCATGAAACTTACATAGTTTGCTTCATTAATTCCACTTATGTAAAACGAGATTCCTAGCTTTGATTTGGCCAAAAGTCTAATTATAGGAAAACAATCTAGCACATTCAATTCATACCAACTTACTAAAACCCCTAGTGGCAAGCATCCTTGTTGAGAACAAAAACTAACCATGAGCGCAAAAGAGCTTGAATTATAAATCCTTCCTCAAATCCCATTTCTTGTAATTGAATGTATTGAGTAGTGAAATCTAGTTCCAAGGTACAGCCATTTCAAGTTCCAAAATGCTGCATCCAACCAAGGTAAACCCCCTTATTCAATAAATAATTTGCCAATGCCTTTTGGCATAAAAAGGTGGTCCCAATTTTTAGGCACCAAAGTCGCTGAAAGTCCTAACAAAAAGGGACACAAGATTCCTGAGACCCACTATCCTTTATCTGTGGGTACCCAATTGATGAGCTTCGAGCTTCTGCTCCTACTAGTTGGCTAGCCTTGTTGTTGTTGTTGTTTAAACATTGTTGTTTAGACGTTAAAGAAGGTCAATCATATAAAATGATGTGAGAGAAAAAGACCTCACTCACTAAAGTTGTTGCAAAAACATTAATCATCCCATGACCACATTAAAAACATAATAGTAAAAAAATTTACAAATTTTTTTTAGGGTCCATCTCTTAATAACTATGATTAGCAATCTGCAGTTTGAGAACAAGGACAACATCATGCTACAACAGATGAAACCACAAAATGTTTCCACCAAAAAAGAAGACGAAAATCTGCCCACTAATAATGCACTAAGTTACTGCTACTACCCTTCAACATTTTAGGGTTTATTGATGACTATGGCCACAATCATTTTTTTTGTCTTTACCTTTGAGCTTTTGCACTATTTCCAATGGCTTCCTCCTCTTAATGCAATTACCTTTTTGTTGGTAATGCCCTGTAAGTACCACAACATGATCACCCATTCAAGTTTCGATCACAAATAAAATTGTACATTGTGTCCTAGATCTATGACCCCTACTACTAATCAAGTACCTTTTTGTACTAAATCTAGTTACATGTGTCTCACAAGTTGCTAAGCTGGTTACATTGTGTTTTCTTACATTAAAAAAACTTAGAGAAATATACCAAGCCCACCCCTTGGAAACCCAAAATGACAAATTTTGTGCTCCCAAATCAAGATGTTGAAACCTAAAATAAAGATCACAATAAGGGAAAAAATTTTTGTCTTTCTCCGTGTTTTGTGTGGTACCTAAGCTATGGCAAGGAGAAGAGCATCATCATCATCTATGTGGATTTCCTCCTTTTCCTCGGCTTTGAAAGGCATGCTCCTAGTTATCATTTGACAAAGAAAGTTTGGTGGTGTTCCATTACTACTGGGGTTGAGTCCTTGCCCCTTGTTTTCGATTCCAATTTGGAAAGAGGAAGATGTTGCTATTACTATTGCATACTCCTAATGGCAATTTGTATTCTTCTACACCGACTTCTTTTCTTTCTCCATCTCCTCTTCCTCGGGAGTAGCAACTTGCAAAAGTCTCATTATGTATTTTGGAGGAGGATGAACTTGTGGCTCATTACACCAAACACTTTCTTCTTGTTATTACTAGTATGGTGCAAAGTTTTGTTGTTTACTTCCTATTAACTGTTTATTCTAATAGCTGCAACAGCAACTCCTCCATTTGCCACCATTGCTTGCAACTTCTCCTCATGTTTGGAAGTCATGCCTTACAAACACACCATGAGGAAGGAAGTTCAAATAAAGTTTTGAAGTTGTTGCTATTCTGGGTATTCTTTTTTAATGCAACAACAACATAGTAGTAGCTCACTGACAATTATAGGATAGATTAAATACAGATTGAAAGAAAGAAATAAATAAAAAGGTGAAGATTCATCCGTACATAATGGCAACTATGGGGGAAATGGTCTAAAACTACAATTTTTTTAATTTTTTTTTGTAGTATTTGTATCACCACTACATCCTCCATTATCTAATAATACATAGTCACCAACCCAAGAACATATACTTGAACCTAGATGGAGAAACAAGCAAATCACAAAAATAAGTAAGAAGAAAAAGTGCAAGCTCCAACAACACACAAATGAGGTAATGATGATCATCATCATAAAATAATAATAATAATGAAAAGCAACAACTTCGCGATAGAAGAGTTTGTACAGCGGAACTTCAAACCATAGCTTTGGAAAAGAGGAGGTGGAGGAGTAGAAAGGCGAATTATACAAACACACAAACACACCCGACCCCATTCCCACCCAGAAAACCACTTGTGTCCTCTTCTGAAGCTTGATTGAAAAAAAGAATCCTTTCAACTTCTACGATGGTTATCAAAACCTACAGCGTTCAACCACTTGAAAACCTAATGTACTTAGGGTTACATCCACCCAAACATGGAAAATTACATCCATGTGAAAACTTTCATTTTATGAACACTTATCATTTCCACACTAGCCAATGACACTAGTAGAAATCAGCCAAAATGTAACCACTTTGTTTGCAATTGCATATGACTTGTAGTCATTTGTGACTAAGTTTCGAAGTATTTATAACTATAAGATCATTTCAACTATTTTGGCCACTCTTACAACTATGATGCAACTATTGGAAATTTCATCCTATTAGATGGCTTTTAGATTTATTTTCATCCATGAATATATTGATATGTCCCATTAATCAAAATAGTCACCAAATTAGTCACATCCTAAAGATATTTTATGGTGACATAAGGGGGTATTTTTATGTATGTATTAAAATTATATTTACAACATATTACATATATCATAAATATATATTTGTGTGTATATTAATTATGTGTATGTATGTATATTGTTCATATAATGAATTTGAATTTTTTATTTGCATTCTGATTTTTCTGTTTAATTAAAAATCATTATTTGAGTCCAAATTTTATTATTCCAATTCTAAAACATTTTATTTGAATCTAAAAATCAATATTTGAATTTGAAGTTTTAAATATGAATTCTTAAAATTGTTAATTTTATTCAAAAATATATGTTTGAGTATAAAATTATAATTCAACTTATGAAAATTATATTTAAACATTAAAATTGATGTTTCAATTCTGAAAATTACTGTTTGAATTCAATTTATATATATATAATTTAAAAACATTTGAATCTAAAAATTGTTATTTTAATTCCAAATTTTTTTATTGGAATTCTTTGTTTAATTATTTGAATTTGAAATTTTATATTTCAATTCTAAAAACTAATATTCCAATTCTTTAAAGAATTAGTTGAATTTGAAATTTGAAATTTGATATTTGAATCTGAAATTTGCTATTTCAATTCCTGAAAAAAGTATTTGAATTTTCAAAATTTTCATTTAAATTCAAAAAGTTTATTTGATCTAAATTTTGATATTTGAATTCTAAATTATTATTTTTGACTCTAACAATTAATATTTCAATTTTGAGTTTTTAAATTTAAATTTAAAAACTTATTTAATTTGAAACTTGAAATTGCGATTCCAAATTATTGTTTTGGATTCTCAGAATTAATATTTCAATTCAGAAATTTTTTAATTGAGCGTAAAAATGGACATTTCAACTTTGAATCTCAAAATTGACATTTCAATTTTGAAAATTTTTATTTAAATTCAAAGACTTATTTCATCTAAAAAATGATATTTGAATTCTGAATTGGTTTTTTGGAATCTAAAATTAATATTTCAATTCCAAAAATTATTGATTGATTTTTAAGGCTTTTTTCTACTAGTGTTATCCATAATGAATCACTTTTATTAATAATTATAAATGATTATATTTGTTACTTATAAGTTACACTAAATAATTATTTTTAAAACATAGAGTTGTACGTTATATTTTTTATATTCTTACAGTAAAAGAAATTAATTACTGTAATTAATGTTACATTACTTTAAAATCATTGTAATTACTTCAGATAAGAATTAATTATAGTATATGCATAATTATTTTTTAATTGAACATAATTATTCACAATCTGTAATTTATAACTTTAAATCTGAAGTAAAATTTTGGAAAAATTATAATGTATTTAAAATAATTATTGTAATGACTGTAATTTTAGGAATTATTATAAATTAATTTAATTTTTTATTTAAAAAAATTCTGTAATTACTTAGTTATGATAAAGTTTTTTACAATAACAAATGTAATTATATAGTAATTAATGTAACTATTTTAATATTACTTTTTAAAAATAGTGTAGAAATGTTTTTTTAATAACAATTGTTTGTTCATTATTTATAATTTTACAAAAGAAAATTTAAAATTTAAATTAATTTTAAATTATTTATATTATTTATAATTGGACTATATATAAAAAAGAAATAAAATATTTTAGTTATTTATTTATCTTTGAATTATGTATTAACAACTTGTGAGAAACTAAATAGCTAGTTAGTTAAATATTAAGAAATTATTATTTATTTAAGTAGTTGATAATGAATATTTAATATTTGTAGTGTATAATTCATTTTTTAAATATATGTTAAATTTAATAATTATTAATTAAATGGTGATCTAATTATCTAGTGAACCATGTTCTTGAATTGTTTATAAATCTAAAAACTAAAAACAAAAGGCATGCGAAAATTTTTGGAGTTACAATTTAGTTTGTGAAAAAGTTGCAACTTCAAAATTTATCCCATATATTGTTTGTTCTTCACTCCTATTTTGAACACTATATAAACAAGGGATGTGGTTATCAAATTTCACATCAAGAAAGTTGTGCACATGGGATGAACTAATCAAAAGGCTTAACCCAAAACAAAAAGAAAAGTTATGCATAGTTTTAAACTATCAACCTCCCCAACCTATTTATCTACCTTGTTAGGTAAGTACATAGTATGACCTACCTACCTAAGTACCTACTTATATGAATAGGTATTTAACCTAGGAAGATAGACCTACCTACCTACCTTTTTAACTAAGTAGGTAGGTAGGTAGATATGTAGCCTAGGTTTGTAGGCACTTATTTATGTACCTACCTAAACACCTACCAACCTAATATTAATATTTTGTATTAAATTCATTTTAAGGTGTCATGTGGCATATTTACATTGGGCCATGTGTCATAATATAGGATCATCCAAGCATTTGAATTGAACATCCTAGATTATTTCAAAATTCATTATTATTATATTTTAAATAATTCATTATTAAAACACGTGGCAACACATCATTTGCCTCAATTGTGACCAAAATAGTTGCATTGTAGTTGCATGTGACAATATGTATATGATGGAATCAAAGGATGAACTTGTATTTGTTAACTTTTTCTTTCATCCAATACCCCTTGTCGTTTGTAACCAATGTTTCATGTGACTTGTCCAAGGCAACTAATGAGATTTTAATCGCAAATGTCACTTGCGACTAAATTTTAGTCATAGAGACCACTCGAAAATACATGGTTTTCTTCTAGTGTGAGTGAGCCAAAATTTTATCCCCAAGTCCAAATCCTACATAGATGCATAGTCTCTTCCCTATGGGTAGAACCAATAAACAACCCCCAACTCCTTTTCAAGTGAGCACTTATTTTGACAACATCCCACTCCTAGTGTGTTACCTACTCAGAATGGCCAAGGGTCAAACCCTAAATATCCCATAATTAATTGTAAAATTGGGTGACAAACCCTAAAAATCTTTATAATAGTAACTTTACACTTCAACAAAATGAACCCTAAAAATCTCATTAGTAACTTTACAATTAGCCTCCCAAACCCTAACCATCCCACAAGTAATTTTACACTTGAGCATAGTGAACCCCCAATATTTCACTAAGTAATTTTACACTCCAAGATAACAAACCTGAAAAATCCCATGAATTTTCTTCCATTTGTTCCAAAAATATAAAAGTAAAAATAAATAAATCCCACAAGTTACTTTGCACTTGGGTAAACCCCAAAAATCTAACAAGTAAAATTTACACTTGCATAATGAACCTTAAAATTCCCATCAAAATAACTTTACCCTCGAGGGTGGGTATCAAGCAACTTTGGTTTATGACTAAAACAACAACCACTTGAAAACAATACAACAAAACTGGGGTTTACTTTCAATGATTAATACATAATATAACACTGAGAAGTCCCATCCTAATTTTGGAAGCTTGTTAAGTTCAACTTTTTTTTTTAATTTTAGATTTTTAGAACATCCCATGAAAATTTAGTACTTAATTTTGTACATTCCAACGTATATCTCATGAGAATAAAGAAATCCGTAAAGTCACCATGTCTTCACCCTGTCTTTGGGCCTCCTTTCAATCCATAACCGTTTTTTTAGTGGTATCCATAAAGTAAGGAAATTTCATTAAATCTCTATATGAAATGCTAAATCTCAGCATTTAATGCACAAGATTCGAGAGGAATTATAGTAGTTGTACAAGTAGGAGCAGTGAATATCTATGTTCTTCAGTGACCTAGCACCCACCAATGCACCATCCAAAAAATCTTGTTATGGGAATTCGTGGATGGGACGAAATTGTCTCCTTCTTAGTTATCTTCATTTCTTTCTTTTTGGGCTTTTTTTCTCCTCTTTTTTTTTCATCTTACATTTTGTTTTCTTTTAGGCCATTTTTTCCAATCTTATATTTTTTCTTCTCTAGACAGTTTTCTTTTATCATGGTTTTTTCAACCCCACCCTTGACCCCAATCTTTTTTTGGAACTTCCTACCTCCCCCCCCCCCTTCCAACCTACCTACCACTCTTCCTCCTACCAACACACCTATCTCCTTCCTAGTTGCCCACCTCCTTTTCCATTCACCAGCTACCTCCATTGTTAAAGCTTGAGAATTAGGGAGAACTCCAATAGCTCTGAGCCTCGATTAGATTCCCAAGACTTTGAGTCTCCATAGTTAGAAGAGTGCAACAAGAAGCTTGAAGAGAGGTGAGGAGCTCAAAGGAGTGCAACGAAAAAAAGGAAATCAAAGGCATTAGAAGCGAAAAGTTAAGGTACAAGCTTCCTTCTTCATTTTATTTTTTAAAAGTTGTACTTTGGTCTTCAGTTGTGAAGAGGACGATGACACATGCATTGTCGTCCTCCTCTTCCATTGTTTTTGCAAACATCTTCAACTCGTCATCCTCTTCAAGTTTTGGAGCATCCGCCAATAAATGACCATGAACAACGTTGTTGTTCATTGTTGTTCTAGTTTTTTCCTAGGTAAGAAAAAACAATGACAAGCAGTTGCACTACTTGTCGTCCTCCTCTTGTTTTTTATTTTGTTATTTTTGTAGCTGTGAAGGAGGATGATGAGCTGCACTCGTCATCCTCTTCAAGTTTTGGAGCAAGCACCAAGTAATGATGACGTTACTGTTTGTCATCATTTTAGTTATTTCCCACATAAGAAAAACGACAATGAACAGCTGCACTACTCATCGTCCTCCTCTTTTCTTTTCTTTTGTTCTTTTTACAACTATGAAAAAGGAGGACGAACACAACTCGTTGTTCTCTTCAAATTCTAGAGCAAGCATCAAGTGATGACGATAAACAATGCTTTTGCTTATCATCATTTTAGTTCTTTCCCATGTAAGAAAAAAAAAGAATGAACAACCACACTACTCATCATCATCCTTTTTTTTTTTTTTTTTTAATTATTATTGATGACAACTTTATTTATTTTTTTTTTTTAGTTTTGTAAAAAGCACC
>Ga0116227_10007905_pt1 | contig 20441 bp, 14 predicted proteins | sample S1TSphgellanicum_FD_89693 | JGI IMG/M metagenome (GOLD analysis project Ga0116227, IMG submission 89693) | Host-associated microbial communities from peat moss isolated from Minnesota, USA - S1T2_Fb - Sphagnum magellanicum MG | ecosystem: Host-associated > Plants > Peat moss > Unclassified...
ACATTTGGAATACTTAGATGTGCACATTCAAATCTATGAACTTCAATTGTTGTATTTTGTGCAATGCCCTTCAAAGACCACAACCCTAATACAACAAAACACTCAACATTTTTCAAACACTTACATGACTGTTCACAAACTTGAAATGAAAATCTAATGGTTCCTATTAATGGAGTAATTAGTTGCAACACTTTCACTCAACACTCTTTTCATTTTTTTCATTGAAGTTCTACCAAATATCTATATTCAATGGGACCTAAGCAATAACATTTTCACAAATATTAACAAATATATTATTAATAAATTGTTAATAATGCATTTGCACGCATTTGTGAAAATGCATCCATGGTAGAAGGGTCAAAGTGAACAACTCCACAACAACCACGTTCAAACAAACTTAAAGGCATTAAATTTTTCATGGTAAATTTGTGTTTCAAAATAATCACACCTCAAATCCACAACAATAGAAGTTTGCAAAATCAAACTTGTCAACAATATTGAAGTTTTATTCAAGGACCTAAAGGATTAGTGGTGCAACAAGACCAAAAAAAAATTTGAAAATGAAAATGGTGGAATGTGGACACAAAAGGTGTTGCAAAACATAAACCTTAATGGGAAGAACATCTTATGTTGACATGCTTGTGACATGGCATTGCATGACATATTGTTTGTATGCTTTCCATGACGATGGGGATAACATGGCAAGTTACGATTTTCGCATAACATGATGACGTGAAGGTTACACAAACAATGTCATTGGGATCATGAAGGGGAAGGCTAATAGGAATAGGTTGGGGCAAAATATGCTTAGTCAATATGGTGACAATAGTATTTTCCAAGCCCATTTCATTTCGTTTCTTTGGCATGTTCCATATTTTCCTCCTTCTAGCTATCTATGCAAGTTATTATATGTTAAGGGTTAGATGACCTAACACCCACCAATGCACCATCCATTAGAAACACACTATGAGTTAGTATATAATTCAAATTAATGAATTGTGGGAATATCTAAAGTTCTTTCGTTGTTGTTGGTGTGATGGGCCTCTTTGATTGGCCCATCAACAAAAATATGTCATCAAACTTTAGACATTCTTGAAATGGGTATATTGTAAAGTTTACCCTTGGCGCTACCTATATAGATGCACAAGAGAAAATCTTTTGGAGAAGGATGTGGGATAGAGTGTGGTGCTATTTGGGAACAACATGGGGACCTAATAAGTAACCATTGGGGAACCTTGGTGTGAACATGATGAAACCACATGGAACTCATTGGGGAACACATGCATGTGGATGCTTAGTACTTAGCTAATCACTGTAGCTTGTATGCTGTGTTGGTGGGTGCTGTGTCCTCAGGTTAACCGGAACATGGACCAAGGTAACCTACTTCCCCCTTCCCAATAAAAGTGCAACACTCATGCACACTCCAAGTTTCAAGCCATTTTTCAAGCCAATTCCACTTAGAAGCATTTAATTTCCTTTCATAAACACTTAAAAAAAGATTTCTTCGAGTGGAGCATCCGCTGCTTGAATTTTTTTATTTCATAAATTGAGTTGAAGCACATGTTTCAAGATTGTGTGAGGAGTTCTCAAGTGTTAAAGTTGGTGTTTACTTTTAAGGTTGTGCCATAACAATTGGCGCAATTGATGTTGTAATAGGAGTACATGTCAAGGGTGGATAAAACCCCTTACATTCAATAGTGTTTTGTGTTGGACTTACATTTTGTTTTGTCTCTTTGGAGTAGTACAATCAATGTTCATAAAATCTCACATCTCCATTGATATGTGTACCATTCATAGTTCAAAGTTGTGTAACATGTACATGTTTTAATCTCTTGATTATAGCTTATAAAAACATATGCCTTGAATTTTGGCTAAAACTTCTTTCCATAAACTTCAAGGACCTATATATATGAACATAAGCAATGCATTCAACTAAAGTTAGATTGCTTATAGGTTTGACTTTTTACCAATGAATTGTTATGCATGTATTGTGTTAGAATTAGGTTTTGTATGAAACCAATTAACCAAAAAACTTGTTATGTTGATGGCATTTGTTGATAAAAACATAGCTACATTTGTCTCTAGGGCTAAATTACCTTTCCCCTTTTCTAGGAACATTTGATTCTTCCTTTCATAAACTTGACTTTGAAGGGGAATTTTTGTTTGAGTCAATTACTTTCCAAATGCCATGTTCAACAAGATGAACTTTGAATTATTGGGAGTGGTATTCATCATCCTTATCAATTCACATTTTATTTTTATTTCCATGGATTGACCTTTGAGGTTCCACCTATGGCGTGCCTTGAATTATCAAAAGCTTTTAAAGTCTTTTTTTTTATGCTTTAAAAAAAACACCCAAGTAATCATTACAATTGTAATCATTAGTGAAAGTCACAAAATAACTTGCTTTCAACAATAAGTGTATTGGTATTGGGCCACATAAATAAAAGTGAATAAGGTCAAACCTTCTTGTTGAACTATGTTCATTTATACTCAACACATTCTCTTGGTGTCATTTAGCTTAAGCACACAAAATTCATGATAATTAACAATCTTAACATGTCATCCACCATTTCCATATTTATCATGCAGTGCAAATTCTACATATTAAAATGAACTAGTTGTTCTTGTCATAAGGATGTTAACTATAAAAAATCCATTTTTTGTGATTGGAAAAATGGAGTAAAATTGTTCTTGAAATGATTCAAGATCAAATTGAATCCATTCAAACTTATACATCCTATGCTTGTTAATTTTCTTTCCTTGTGCTACCACTTAAAAGTTTTGCATCTAGTGTATTAAGGTAAAATCAAGGTAATAAGAGCCATCAACACCTCTTGAGTTATTTGTCACCAGTCATGGCAAGCTAGTGTGGTAGAATGGGATTAATCAAAAAGTCATAAGATAGTGATACATGACAATGCTTTGATTTTTGTTTACATTGTTTCATCATGCTAAAAAACATTAGTTATGGGTTTTAAAACACATTGAGCATATTTTATATTTATTGAATTAATTTCAAGCTTATCCAAATGTTAAATTGATATATTAAAAATGACATTTTACATATACAATGCACATTTTCGACATTATCTTAGTTTATAAGATTTACAAACACATTGAAAAAAATTTGGTTATTTTCCAAGTGGCTCTCATGTTGCAATATCTTAGGAGATGTAAAATCTAGATTTTCACATGCCACTTTTGGGCCACCAAACCATGTTTTTACCCACCATTATTACCTTCTCTCTATGTCTAGAGCACTAATGGCTATATTAAATATGTCAACAACTTTGTTTCTTTCATTGCATGCATTGATTGTGTTCTTAGTGTTATAAGCTAAATTTTATTTGACATGGTCTTTTTCTTTTAACAATTTTCTTTTATAGTCTTCCCCCTACATGCACTCAAAGTTCTTGCTCACATTTCTCTTTCCTTGAAGCAATGTGTAACTTTATTTTGAAACTTGTCATAAGTCCTTGTGAGGTCCCAAACTTGCCACAATAATTATAAGGATTGACTGGTTTTTATTGTCCCCATTAGCTCTTTTATTGTGTGCTCCACATTAATATCTTGTAGCATTGAAAGATGGCTTGTTTGTTCAGACCATTATTACTTTTGAATGTGAACCTAGCCTTTGATATTGGTCTACAATTAGATTCAATTTTTTTCTTACACATGAGTTTTTTCTAACATCTTGTTGAAAATAAAAATCGCCTCTCACTACTTACAGCTTGTACAATATTGTTGAACTCTAATGACAATGAGAACATAAGTAACCTCATAATAATGTCTTATTTATTGTCTTATTCACCAATGCCTAACAATTACATTTGCAAATTGCTAATATTTGGTATTAGGTCCACCATTGTCATGTCGTGGGTCATTCATGATTCACATATGGAATTTTTGATATAGTTGACTCCAAAGTTTTTGACTTACTATCTTTTTTTGAGTTGTCCAATGTTTCCAAAGGTCTTGAAAATGTGTTATGACCCCGAAAATATCACCTTTAACAAATAGATTAATGATGTTCAATGCTTTGATTTGAAGTTTTTATTGGGTTGCCTCCCATTCTTTTAGTGGTATGTCTAAATAATTATTGGATCTACAACTTTCCACAACCCTTTTCTCATCAAAATGTTTGAAACTCCAAATGTGATAATTTGCAATACAATAATTTCATCCAACCTACTTGTTTCAAATATAAGACAATCTTTGTTGGCCATTCTTAGTTGCTATTTTTTTTTCTCAAAAGAAGTGTCAAAATAAGAATATCATTATTAATAGTTCACTTACTAGAGATTAAGTACCTTCGCAACATTTTGATCACAATCATTCTTTGACAAAGAATGAAATTTCAAGCTTCATGTTAATCCGCTTTTCATTGAATCTCTTTCCTTTTACAAAACTTTATCTCATGAACCAAGGCGTTCACCCTTTAACCCTTCTTGGAACCTTGCTCTAATATCATAAAGAAACAATTAAGTAAATACAACACACTAGTTGACACATAAGGTGTCTCATTAGTTTTATTTTTAAAAACATGAATACAATTGATGGAAAACATTCCCTCCATGTGGGTCATCATTCTTGTAGATGTTACAAACAATGACTATTCTACTTTCTTGCCACTCATAACCACTTAATACCTTTTATTACACTTAGTAGGTATTCAAGGGCATATAAATTTATCTATGTAACACCAAATTAAGTTAGCAATTTTTTCTTTGAAAATTGGGTTAAGGAGATTGTCACAAATATAATTTTTATTTTTTATTATTGTTTTTGGAATGTGTTGGAGGATTTTATGGGGTGGAATCCATGTTCGATGATGGAAATTAATGAATGCATGTAAGCTTGTTGAAAAAGGTTTTGGATTGTGGGTGTGTAAAGGATTTTATGGAAAAAGGAAGCATATTGAAAAAGGTGGGTGTGGAGAAAACTTGAGATATGTACTTTTAAGTAGGGTGGATTATTTTTGGTGCTAGAAGTTGGACACAATTTAGTCAACTGTGTGAAATTGGGAAGAACACATGTTTTTAGAGAGGTAACATAATAGGTTAGGGTTGATGGATTGGGCATGATATAGCCATTTTTGTAGAGTATCAATGGAGGGTTTGACATGAATCTATACAAGGAGAAACATGTAATAAGGTTGAGTAATGAATAACTAAGGCATGTGCGCAGGTTTGTGACGGTTTTGGGTTTGTTTTCTATTTTTTTAAAAATGGACATACTCCTAATGTTAATGTTGGTTTCTTAAGATTCAATAGGAAGAATAAATAATTCTCAAGTCAAGCCTTAGGCTATGGTTAGGAGGAGTGGTTCATAAATTTTCCACTACACATTGCCTTCTTTGCAACCCAATGTGGGTAGGTCTACTCAAATAAAGGATAACACCAAGGACTACTAGATATGTTGAAGGTTAGATATGAGGGAATGCAATGGGTTTGTGAATTGGTGCAATAGATGGATTTTGCCTAATTGGTGCATTTTATAGTTGACATGACTATCCACTAGGAAATAAAACTCTTAAGCTCCTTCTTGGTTACAAGTGAACACTATAAGCACATGAACAAAAGTGTTACAACCAAACTTTTGAATGTTGTTGAGATTTGGAATTTTGTTACACTAAATGTGCAATGGTGTTTTTCACTTTTGCTTAAAGCCAACCTCTCCCTCAATGTATTTGCATAAGGTCTACAAGAGGTGCTATCATAAACAATTGCAAAATCTTGTGTGAGAAGGTTTTCTCTTAGATTTGGAGTTTCATAGAAAGCTCTTTGTATCACTCCATCCTTCCATTCAACACTTACTAAACTCTATATGTGAACTATCTCCAATGACTACACCCAAGTAATTGCAATTTGGACTTGTAGCTTTTCCTTATAGAATAATATGTTTCAACTTTTTGAACATGTGACTATTATCGGTTAGGAAGATTCTTGAACCAACCTATCGAAAATCTTTGTCTAGTTTTGCTTGTGCAAAACATACCATATTATCACAACAATCTTACTATAGATATCCATTGCTCTATAACAAGATCAATGATAATTAAAATAATAATTTGGCTATTTAGGCACATAATCGATAAAAATACCTAGTTGTCACTAAATACCGAATGGATGTAAATCCAAATTATATAACTAAAACTTATATATGTGCAAATGAGCTTGTCTATTTCTAGAGAGCAACCAAAACCATCTGATGAATCTTGAACATATGAATTGATGTTTTCATAATTTAAAAAAATCAATTCCCTCTCCATTCTTTATTTTCTTGTGTATTCTTTCATGACAATAGTGACTCTACCACAATTAACATACGAAATGACGCCCAACCCCCCCCCCCCAAGGCTAGAGCAGAGTTTTCTTTTCCTTGGTGAACTAGCGCAAAATTTCACCCTCCTTTGGGGAGCCGCAACCACCACAACAAGAGTTTTAAACCATATGTCCACATCAGGTATAGGACAGGGGAGGTTTGTTACACCAACTCCTTAAGAGTGGGAGTGACATTGCACCTATTTCTGTGTAAGATCCTTCCTCTTGTCTAGGAGGACTATTCATGGATATAAGGTGCTTTCCAAATACACTAAGAAATTTCTCCAAATGCTTTAAAGTGTAGGGGAAGGCGCAATGGTGGGGGACATTCAAGAAATAAGGGATTAGAACTTTGAACAAGACGGTAGCCAAGTCCAGTTGTAAATTAAGTCTGCCCCTGCATTTCAGGAATGTCCACTCATCATAAAGGCATATGTTCTCATAACCCTATGCATACATGGATTGCAACGCAGTAGGCGCAAGAGGAACTTCACACCTAACAAGATGCCTCTAGGAGGTAGACAAGGTGCCACCCATTTTTGAGGAGTCATTATCAATGCATATAAGATACCCTCCAAATACACTAGTAAATCCAAGGAAATCATAAGAAACCAATACCTAGTGACCTGACAAAACCAATAGAAAAATCCAAGGTTAATTCTATTGGAGGAGTAACCAAATAAGACAAAGCAGTTGCTTGTAGAAGACCCTGGACAATCCTCCAAAAGGTAAAACTTGCCACAGTGACTCAAACTCAGACCCAAAGGAGGGATTTGGCAGTGGACCCATATTCCCCATGGGCACAATTTCAGTCGCTCTGATGATGTGGGTCAAGGGTTTTTGTTATTTGAAATCTGAAATCTGTATAGCATTACAGCCTGGGGTGATACGTAATTGCACATGAGATCAAAAGAATTAAATTCTAGAATATTAGAGTGTCATATCTGGTTCACCTAACCAGGAAGTCAGCAGCACAAAAGAAAAAGACAAACCCAAGAAACTATCACCTAGTATATTTGTCCATTTAACAAGTGCCTACTCCAAGTCCCACAAATATGCACAAATCCACAGTAGCAATTTGTGTGGAAACTGTTCAAGGACAGAGAGTGTGACCCACATGTTCCTGAGGTCTGATCACTAGATATGAATCAGATGTACACAACAACAAAAAAAAAAAAAGAACAAGAGCCCAAACGGAAAGAAAGTTTAGTTTAGTCTCGACTTGGTGGACTGTGCAAAGCATTGCTGTTTTCAAGTTCACCTGCATAACTCCATGTGTTGGTTGCATTGGGAGGGATCTTCACCAGATCTTCCTGCTCTTTCTTCACCTCCATTTCTAGCTTCTCACTAGACAGAAAATCTGAAAATACTTGGGTTAATTGTGGTCCTTGTATGAGGACTGTTCCTTGCGTAACATCATGCACTGAATTTGATTTCATGTTTGAGTTGGGTGTTGGTGAAGTACTGGGAGAAACAAAAGGAGTTGTGGTATGAGGAGTACCAACAGCCAGTAATTGCACAGTATAAGATCCATGGTTCCTCTTTGAATGAGGGATTCCGGATTTTCCTGATGTTGGAGTTGTTGGAACAGCTGACATCGTAACAAGGTTATCAGCATATAGGATATCATCAATGCGGGCAATGATGGTGGAGGCCAAGCTCTCTAGCACCCTTGAGTAGCTCTCCAGTATTGATTGTCCTACATCCTGCAGACAAATTTGCATGAAACCTGGATCAGTAACTGGCTGCCATCCCTCTCATAAAAACACATTACATTGAATCGGAAGCAAATTCAGACTTGGGTCAATGAATGAATTGAAGGGTACAACAGACAGAGCAGCCACACATACGGCATCTTTCCATTAGGCTGTTGTGATCACAACAGCTTTGCATTATATTTTTTCAAGTAGCTGTGCTCAGTCATCTCACAGCTCTACCAGTCAAGCATCAACCAATTGCAGGAGCCATGAGAGCTGTGAGTCACGGATTGACTCACCATACAATGACATCTGTCCTTCTTTTCATGAGAACATGTGTTCCCAGAGTTCCTAACATGATTAATTACATATTTTCACCACAGTTGCACCTCTCCAATGGAAAGCCACTGGCCCTGCCGCAAGAAACAAGGCCCTATGCCAGTGGCTTTTCCATTAGGCCACTGTGATCACATCAGCCTAATGGAAGAGAACCTCAATGGTGGACTGGTTTTTGCCACTTACCCTATTATACTGTATCTTGTTCATATCCAAAGCTGTCTGTGTCAGGCCTGGAAACCGCTGTTTCAAGCAAAGGAGCAAACTTTCCGCTCTGTCAGCAACTTGCTCCCGCTTGTTCTCATCCGCAACAAAATCTTTCATCATGCCCCAAGATGATTTTGATGCTGGATTCAACTGTTTTGTCTGAATCTTCTGGTGCCATATGAGGAGTGCTGTCTCTAACCGATCTGCGATTTCCAATTTACTGTGCTCATTTGAGAGATCTAATGTAGATAGGAACTGTGCAGCTGAAAATTTCTCTGACGACAGTCCTTTGTATAGAGATTCTCCAAGGCTTGCCTTTCCACTCTGAATACACAAATAAAATTTATGATTTTCAGCACAATTGATCCATGCCATTTACACATTACTTCAAGAGTGGTTATACACCAGATCTGCCCAAACATGCTGCTGAAAAAACCGCACCTTAGGAAGGGAGTCCAAGTAGATTTGAGGGACCTCCATCTCAGACAAGACCTGCCCATTGATGGACATGGCTGCTTTAAGTATTTGGCTCGTGCACTCCCTTTGATGTTGCAACCGTCTTCTTGCCTCCACAGACAAACCATTCACCGGTACTTTTGGAGTTGGCAGCCACCATTTCTCTTCTTGCCGTTGAAGAGAGAACTTGGGACCACCCTGGTTATCTTTCTCAGCCATAACAATGCCTCGATCCACATACCAGAACTCTGTTTCAGTGTATCTGTCCAGTGAGTCCTGTTATTGAACATCCACAAAATCAAATGAGAAACTCACCAAGTGGCAAAACAAATTCCAACATTTATGAGATTGTCGAAATTGCAGAAAACTCCACAAACCAAAACTTTCAAGGGTATCAAATCATGGCAAATAAATTCCTGGACCACAGTGACTCCTGTGAAGTTCTAGATCTCAAAATTGCAACCAGATTCTTGTGTGAGTACAATAATGTAGAGACTTGTTTGCATACTCCGCCCAGTGCACAAGTCACATTCGCTGAGCGCTGCTACTCCATTGAAAAAAAAAGCACAGACAGGTGGGTCATATTATACCACTAGCATGGTATCCAACTTGCGTAAAGCTGGAAGATTTATGTGAAGATCTGAGCGGGGCCGACTCACCATCACCTGCATCAAATTACTAACAATGTTCAATACCCTAAACTCCATTTCAAACAAGATCTGGGGATGGTAGCTGAATACAACTTCTCTCTTCCTTCCCCTTGAATAACAAGGCTGTCTCGAGAGTTTGAGCTCTCCAAAACATTTGCATTCTGTGAAAGGGAGAATAAACCAGAAATTGCCATAATATCAATGAGCTATGAAGCAGGATTCCAGTGCTTGAATTTTTTAGTCCAGATCTGCACCAGTACTGAATAACTGATGGACACTCTTGATCCACAAGCCACTGATTGGTTTCTGTGTGTCAGGAGCAGGGCCCAATGAAGCAAATTGGCAGTAAGGTGTGTTTATGGGACCTTACCTCCAAGTTTGTACCATCTGGAAAAGTTTGCCACGAAGGGACCAACTCTACAATGTGATCACTGACTGAGAGAAGCCACTCCATTTCCCTCCGCCATCTTGTTCGCCGATCCTCAGCAAGTGGTTCTAGCCTCCAGAGCTCACCAAAAAGGGAAGCTGGAACCACACCCACACCCAAATCTCATTTTTGAACAACAATCTCTTACAAACAGACAGGTGACCAAAACGTCTTAATACATGGCCTACAGACAGCATATATCATAATTACTGTTTGCTGTTTCATCATTGACACCCATTGCTGGATCAACGCAAATGCTACACACAATCCATCAATAGGGTCCAGTGGCCAAACAGGATGCTGCTCTGCAGTTCACCAGTTACGTACAGACCTGCCGAAAGTTTTTTAGCATATTTGGATGGCATTTTCTACACCAAAATTTGATTTCTGAGAAATCGCAGGCAGGATCTTCTTTTTTGGGGAGGTAACTTCTGTTGTTTTGCAAATTTTAGCAGGTCTTTACGTGAGGTAAGGCCCTCAGTTGAGAGCATTACCAGAAGTGGGTCCATGCTTGGCTACTGCCTTGCACAGCCCCTTCTTCTGGTAATGCCCTCAACCTCGGGCCTTACCCTACACTTCAAGCAAGTAGCTCCTGACACTCAAATGACATACTCTTTAACTTAAGATTTATACATGCAAGTGCAAGGAAGGATTGGATGAGTTGAGGGGAGGTCAGGGTTGGAACAAGTCAGGATGATGGTAGGTTTCTTTCAGTGGGTAGTTGTGCATCAAAAGCAGATACCTGAGAGGTTTGTAATGGCATTGGAGATGGCCAAGGCTGTACAGACTCCTTTAGCACCACCAGACATGTCATCCCCAAGCAACAGCTTTGCAAATCTTTCCTTCATCAACTCTACCTCTGCAATACCAGATGGAACAAAAAAATTCCCAGCATTTAGTAATGCAACAAGATCTGTTGAAAAAGAAACATTTCTCCCTGTACAGTCCCATACTGATACCAGCCCATGGCACACTAACAAGGTTTTTTGTGAAGAGAACCCATCTTTTAAAAAACCATCCGAATTTAACCAGGCATGATTTGGGGCAACAAACATGACCCAATATTCCTCCTAGTCAATAATTCCACCTTCTTGTGCAACAGCCATTGAGCTAGCTAGCTAAGGGGTTTTATGGTTCTGGGTTCAGTCTGAAATCTTTTGCAAAGAAATGTACCAGAAAGTACTGTTTGTCTTTTCTCTCTCTTCTCCTCCCACATGAATAGATCCCTGCTCCTGTTCAATTCTGACGATGAAGGAGAAGGCTCCCCACTTGGCCGATCTGTCCTCCCAAGGGGCCAACCCAAAGGCGACGACCCATCTGAACTACTAGCCACATCTTCACCAGGTGTGTGCCTGAAGCTTATATCACCATCTCCCAGCATTTGCTCTGAGGCCAACCCATCTGTACTTATGGTGCTTGATCCATCGATGCTATGCTGCTCATACCTATCATCTGTTGATGTTGGTGTATGGCCATGAAACCCTGCTGCCCCATAATACAATGGACCAGCAACAGCATCATAGTCAGATCATGAAGGAGACTTCATGTCACCTAAGTTGGAAAGGGTTTACACAACAAGGGGAAAGAAAGATGAAGGGGGAAAAAATAAAAGCTGAATTGCCTTCACAACAGAGCTCTGGTCTTTGAATAAATGTCTGCTAAGATCTTGTGACTTTTGCATATAAAATTACCACCATGTCTGGATACTGCAACAATGCAGACATGGGTCCTTCAGATTGTACCCCATGACTTCACACGATGTCACAATAAAGAAGTTTCAGGCAGCTCAAATTTTCAGTTCTTGAGCTGAGATGACAGAAGCAAGAATGGTGACACATTCATTACCTAGCTACATTTCTGCATTCTTGATTACAATCTCCCTAAAGTCATTGATCCCCTGGCACAGACTGCATTGCTTCTTCTCCCATATAAAAACCCATCTTCAATTTACAAAATCTATGAATTGCAGAGAAAAAACTCCACAGATACACAACACTTTGATGAAGGGTAATCCTCTGAAACTATTACAGAGTAGACAATATTCACAAAAGCTGCATTTTCTCTCCAACCATGTAATCAGTCATACTCTAAAGTTCCATTAATTCAAGGCTATGGAGAAACCGTGTCTTTTCTTTCTCTTCTTAGAAGCTAGTCCAACATGAGAAAAACCAACTATTGCACCCCTCGCCTACACGCAACGTCATCAAACCTCGCATAACCCTCTTCCGCCCCGCCACCCCCACTCTGAGTGAGCTCCACCAAAACCCCAAACCCATGGATTCATCTTCACTCTTGCTCACCGTAGTGAGTAAATGCGGTGCAACAGGACGAAAACCAACCCACAAAAAAGGGGAAAAATTTAAAAGTATATCGTCACTTCCTAAGCACCGTATTTTAACGAAACTTGCAATTGTCCATTGCGCAATGCAATCTACCACCCCCCATTGCAACTACCAACACAACCAGAACACACCCCCAACTTTTAAAAAAAAAAATCCAACTTCAGCTTTTGTCATACCTTTAGAACCCCCCATTCCTTGCACGCCTACATGCTTCATTCACACACTTGGTTCTCAACCACCTCCCTACTCATAAAAACCACCACCACCAAAAACCTCACAGCAGCAGCAACAGCAGAACCACCACCACCACTTCACAGCAGCAGAACCACCACCTTCACCACCAAAAACCGCACAGCAGCAGCAGCACCACCACCACCACCACCGCCGCCAACACAGCAGCAATAGCACCTCACAGCAGAAGCAGCAACAGGAGAAGAAGCAGCAGCAAGCACCCAAGGAACTCCAGTGACGACAGTCTTCACGCAGGAGGGCGGAGAGGGGGAGGTCCGAGGGAGGGACGGAGGGAGGGCGAGCGGGAAGGGTCGGAAAAAAGGCAAAGAAGGGGGTGGGTAGGTAGGTAGGTACCTAGGAGGTGGCACTTGGCTATTGTAGGTGTGTGTCGTGGGAGTACGTGCAGAGTTCCGCCATATTTCTGGCTATTGTGGTTTTTTGTGCCACTCTCCAATGCTACCTAGGGTTGACATTCAACTTCATTCTACTTTATTTACTTTATTATTTTTTTATCAAACTGGAGTAAGGTTACAAATTACAACATTTAATATGCTTTTAGTACCTAAAAGGTTTTTAATAATAATAATAATAGTAATAATAATTTTTAACTAAAAAAATTGTGAGGTAGGTGCCAGAGTGGTAACATCCACAATGCTTTTTAGCCAGATTTGGCGATATTAAAAAATAAGCCAGTAGAAAAAAACTTGACCACCCTTTCATGTTGTATGGAGTTGTGGTGAATTTTGGTGAACATGGTTTTTTTCGTTTTTTTTTAAAGAATTTTTTTTTAGTAATTTTTTTTCCTCAAAAAGGGAATTTGGGGGGAAGAAAATTCCTTTTTCAAGATATTTTTGAAAAATGGCAAAAGAGTTTGCCACATCAGAAATCACTTCTCCTTTCTAAAGGACTGCTTTTCAGGGGCAGGGGATATGAGTTTAACACATAAAAGAGGAATTTTGTGAAAAAAAATTTAATTCGCCAAATTTTTATAGCAAGTTCCAGCAGTTAGCCAAAATACAAAAGGATTATTATAGTTTTTTTCTTTCATATTTTCTGTAGCCAAATTTGGCTATATATTCTTTTTTATGAACATCAATTTGGCCACATCACACAAAAAAAATGGGGGGAGGGAGGAGGGGGAAATCTCCTAAGTCCTCTCTTAGGCCCATTTGGGATTTTTTATTATTATTAATATTACTATTATTATTTTCCCATATTTGTGATGGATTTGAAGGGAACTTTGGTGAATTTAGGACTCCCTACCATAGTAAAAATCTCCTCAAATTTTGGTTGCATCTAAAGATCATAAATATCCAATTCACATTAATACATAGACTAAAAATCAGGAGTGTTAAGTCCAAATTTAACATTTCTTTTGAGTCCATAAAGAAGATTTAATCAAATTTGGCTATAAACCATAGTTCTAAAAAAATCATATAAAAATCTAATATAAAAAATCTGATGATTAAAAACCTCCAAAATTTTTATTTTAGTAATGTAAAAAAATTTGATAATGAAAAAAGTTATTCTAAAGCAAGTTGCTACCCCTTACTTTGGGGCAGATTTTAATCCTTTAATTTAATTTAATTTTCAATTTTGTAATGTAGTCGAAGTGACAACTACCATTTAAAAAGAATTTTTAATTCAAATTTGGTTTAAGAAAACTAAGCATGTTTCTATATTTTTGGCTACCTAATAGAATGTAATATAAAAATCTAGCAAATAAAAATGTTGAAACCCAATTACTTACATAGTAATAATAATAATAATGCAAGCTACAAAAATGAATTTTATGGTGGCACGTTTTTTGCTATTTTAGATTTTTTTATACATAGAAAGATTTGGAATTATGTTTTTTTTTGACGTAAAATGTGTTTTACCAGAATTTCTTTTGAAAAATAAAATAAAAACTTGGCCACTACAAACATAAATTTATCATACACAAATTGGTTTGGAACATCATGAGAAGCCCACTTCCCATGGTGAAGTTGCTCCAAAAAACGCTGGTTTCCAGCCTCTAGTCACCAAAAAAAAACAAAACTATAGTAATGAATTTTAACTGGCCAACAGGTTTTTAGCACATCAAAAGTTGCTAGAAACTGGATTCTATTTTGGGCATGTCCAATGTTCCAATAATTTTATTTTTTTTGTGATGGACCAATCAAAATACCTCCATGCAAAATAATAATAATAATGTTATTATCATTATTTATTTATTTAAAAAAAATCTTTGCTAGATATCCTTATCACCCAATTTGCTTATTAGAGGCCAATTGCAAGTACGTTTTGTGTGTGTGTACAAGAGAGACAAGGGAGGGGGATATGTTTGATCCTATTTAGATGTTTGTGGGACCAAGGTGTGGGTAGGGTTTCCCAGTGTGGGCTTTGTAGTGGGTATCATCACACTTTTTTTTTTACTACATCTTGAGTTGCTTGTGAATACTTTTGGATGAGTTCACATACGGGATTAGGGTTTTACCTTAGAGAGGTAAAGAGACCAAAAAAAACACTAGGACAACAAGCTGTGTGCATAATTCAATCATCAAGCTCCATGGTGAATTTTGCATGTCAGAAACTTTCCTGTTAAATGCCAAACTTGACTCCCCAAAACCCCATTCTTTTGATTACTATCATCACACTCATTGGGTTCAAATGTGCAAAAACTCTTTTAACTCAGAACGAATACATTAAAAGGGACCTCTAATTATTAGTGTCTTCTTCTTACAGGCATCCCAGTTTCTCTTACACTTTCACTAGGTTTTGATAGCATAAAGACAACACAACTGGCCAGTGAGTATCTCTCCCCCTCAATGCTCTAGGACCTTTTACTCCTTGTCTTTTCCTCCCAAGAGAATCCAATAAAAAAACACACACACAACCCAATCAGCCATGAAGACGAGAATTGGAGGAACCTGTCACTAACAAACTGTGCACCACATAATTATGTCTGTGCCTCAAGTCATTTTGGGTGTAAGTAGGTATCATATAATTGTAGTTGCTCAGATTGAAGGCACAGAGTTGAGCTGAGTTGAAACTTGAGTTGAGTTGAGTGGAGTTGAGATTTATAAATGCCTTGAAAATGGGTTCATAGTTATTACTGCAAAGAGATTTGTGTGTTCATTAAATTTGCCTCAACCCAGCTAGCTACATCATCTAGCTTCTTTGTACAGTTCGCCTCCTCTAGATAGGCAATCAATCATATACCCAACTGTAGATCCTTCAGTGGATTTAAAGTCAAAAAGAACCCAATGCACAGATCTCCAAAGACTGCTCTTTCTGTGACATGGGAAGTTGGAACAGAACATTTGCCTTTTGTTACCAAACTTTCAAATTTTCAAAATACAAAAGCCAGAGATGGGTTTTGGGTTTAGTGTTGTCCAACCACTCCATTCTCCCTTTTGTCAAAGAGGTTGGGAGGGAAAGGGGTAGGTTTGTAAGATGGAAGGGTAGGTTTTGTAAGTAGCTTCAAAAGCTTCAGACATACAAGAAACCATTATTTTAATTTCCTATTGACAGAATCCATCCAGTTTTCCAATCTAACAAGTCAAGGCTCAAAAAATTTCAACATCGACACAAACATTGAAAAACAGTAACCATGCCCCAAAAAAATGTGCATAACGATGCTTGACTAGCTCGAGGAATTTGCACATTCATGGTCGAGAGAAAAAGCAAGAATGACGCTACTACATCCAGGAGAGTAAACCCTAAAAACCATTCAAGAGCTTGATTTCATCAAGACTGGATGTTGTGTTAACTACCAGGACTTGGAAGTTCCAAAAATCAGAAAACAAGGATTGTATATAACAAGGGGTGTGTTGCAGTGTGGCCTTGCCATTTACATTAAAAAGTATCTTAAGGCAAAAGAAGAATTGAATTATGGAAACTCAAATATTTCACCATGCCAAAATATAATCTTCAAAACATCCTGTAAAAGAAATCAAAATCCTTCAAGAGATTATAACTCTACACCTAATCTCAAGTTTCAACACAAGCCAAATTATCATCTTTCAGAAATCCTCATATAAAAATAGACCTATTATTATTACCTAGGGGCCAAAATCCTTTAAGCTACTATACTCTATAATGAATCTAAACACAATATGCTTGCCTACCAAGGCAGGGCAATTAACAAAGATCTTGAATGTGTGATTATCTGTGTGTGCATAACTTAAGTTGCAATAAAAGGTCATGTGCTTATTCTCTCATGCGCAACTTTGCCAATACAATATCAAAGGTCTTTGCACAAATTATGAGGATTTTGTTTTCTTGGAGACTGTGTTAATTTCACCCTTATCAAAACATTGATGCCAAGCTAGTGCTTTTTCCCAACGATTTTTTTTTTTTTGACTAAATTTTTTTGGGGAATTTTGATTTTTCTAGTGCATATTTGACTACTTTTTCTTTTTTTGGGGTGAAATTTGGTCAATTTTTAAATATCGATTATTTAATTTTTAAAAACCTTGATGTCAAGGGCTTAAACTTGAAGCCTCATTGTCCCTCAAAAGACAATATCCAAACATTGCAAAGCAACAATTATTGTTGTCTACCTCGTTGCAGTTTGCAACTATAATTTGGGTTGCAGCCAAAATTAAAAGTTTTGCAAAGATCATTAGAAAATTAAGAGATCAATGATTTGGTGACAACAATATTTGATTGCAACCTTCCAAAGCAATAAACATGTTTAACAAGGAATTTTTTTCAAACATGGAGTTTATTAGAGTTTCAACACTTCAAATTATGGTTAATCTAAATAATTGTCCTATACCCACCTATTGGACAATGAGTTGGAGTTTAAATCCAAGCATCATAATTCATTGTTTGGATAACAATGAGCACGACTTTTAGTTGAATGGGAGGTATATGAAATAAGTACCATCACAACCTCAAGCTTGGATTGTGCTTTTATTTAAGGAGGGTTTTGTTTGTAGCAATCAAGGTGATGGAATTGTAAACATTTTTGGGAAAAGCCACAATGGGTGCTAAATATGTTTCAATAACAACATTCTAATTGTTATGAAAACAACAACTTTGTAAAATGGGTTCAAACTTCAAAGGAAATTGATGAAACTAAATCTAAAATGGTCTTTTGAATTGCACTGTTTTCTTAACTTTAAATTTGATTCATAAATCAAGGTTTGTAATTTGAAAGGTTGGGATCTTACTAAATGAAGTTTTCTAGAATATGCCATTATCTTGAGCATTTGTGTTGGGGTGTATTTCCATCAAGGAGTCCCACCTTCAATGGTAGAAATTAGACTTCCCACTTTTGACTTCGTGTGTTCAACATTTGCAATTCAATTTTTCAAGACTTTCAAACTACACCCCTAGTAGCACCTTCAACTTGAGAAATGATTCACTTAACTTATGGGAATATTATGTTAATAATGTTAATGATAATAAAATTATCCTTTAAAATCACCTTATATTTTATTTGCCATTGGGCTTACCTTTGCCATCTCATGATGATGAGTTTTGAGTTATCCATGAAGTCATCCATAGATTAGATTTAAGCATCAAAACTTGGCATGAGGCTCCCAACACTTTCACTTGCTCTAGCAATCTCCTTTTCTCCCACAACACATAAACACACAAAATTGACTAAATTGAATAAAGGGCATTTATGCATTCATAACATTCAACAAAGATTTTTCAACCAACTAGAAATTGATCTTCCACACAATCAATGAAACACCCAATTGATGCAAGTTCCCATCCATTTCATTGTTGTGGATTACACAAATGTGCCAAAATTTGCCCATACTAAAGTCTATATCATGGGTTGCCCAATGTTTATATCTATTATTTCCTTATCCAAAGTTATAAAATCAATATCCCACACATTAGTGTTAACATTCTATTCAATGATGTCGACATACATCACAAATATGTAGATGACATTACATGTGAATATGTTATTGTTAACATTAATTTCATTAGGTTTTAGTTGAAAAAAGATGGGAACAATTTTACAATTAATCTTATGACCATATTTCATCTCACTATGAATTCAAGCAAGGATTGAATTCCACTCATTGGGTAGTTCATGAATTTTTTTTTAAAGTACAGGCAATTTGTGGCATAGTCAAGCAATCTACACAATGAAATGGATGTGAACTGGCAAACTTAAGGCAACTTAATAAGTTAGTGATGTGAACTTGATGACTTGGCAAAGTGGTCTTGACAAAGAAATGAAATCCATATGAACTTGATAGATTAAGGAGGTGGACATCACGAAATGACAAAATTAATGTCTTGAAATAATCAAGCAAAGGTATTCCATAATGAAAAGTGATAAACATATTGGGATTAATGAAGAACCTAGCTTGGTTCAACAACAAGGTGCCTAAAAATTAATTAATTTTTGTCTTTTACAATTTAGAAATCAAAGTAATATTTTATAATTAATTAAAATTTTATTTTTCTGAAAATTCATGTTTAGGCAATTATTGTAAATGTTATAGATGACATAAAAATAGTGATAAATGACGTTCAACTTGGATAATTAATAGAATTTTTTTCCAATCAAAAAAAAATCTATTAATCAACCAATAGATTAAGAATGCAACATATGGCATATCACATAACTACAAAGTTAACACATACTTAAAAGATGCACAAAGTTTTCAATAATAAAAAATGACATCTAACAACTAATTCAAATACGAATTGTTTTATCCTTAAGTGATTTTAAAGAGCATAAGAGATCATGGTTCAAAGTTCATCACTTCCCCATCCTCTTAATCTTCATATTTGGTTTATAGCCAGATTTGGCTAAATCCTCTTATGGATGATTGCCAATTCAGCTACATCCCAAATTTGAAAAAAATAAAATAAAACACACACACACACACACACACACACATACAGCCCCTGATTGGCATGATCCGCTGAAGATTACAAGATTTTGAAATTTTGAAATTGTCTTGAAGAATGGGAAACTAGGGTAGGAGTCAAAATAGGCAGTTGTTTGCAGTTGGATGCTAAAGAGTGTGTGATATTAAATTTGGGTAAATTAAATTCTGTACATAAGTAGTTCAAGGGGTTGAATACTTACTACCTACTTAGTAGTAGCCTTTTAGTAGGCCTTTTAGGCCTGACTGTACAAAAGATTGGACATGGCCCCAAGTGTGTGATCATTGCCTAATGTGATCATCATCTCACACACACCAAAGATTTTGAAACTTGACATGCTTCTTCTTCTTCTTCTTCTTCATAACTTGCAATGAAGTGTGTGCCTTAAGTAAAGTTATGGCCAGAAGCAGGGTTTCTTTTAAGGATTTTGTGATGTAGCCAAAGTGGTGATCATCCAGAAAATAATTTAGCCAAATTTGGCTACATGCTAGATTTGAAAGTAGAAAAAAACCAAAATCCTTCTGTATTCTTGGCTACCGACTTGAACTTACCATAAAAATCTGGCGAATTAAAAAAAAATCTTCAAAATCTGGAAAAATAGGGTTTTTTTTTTCAACGAAAAATCCTTTGTATAGGTCGAAATCATATTTTTCAGGTCGAAATTTGGCGAAAATTCGCCAGTACAAGAAACACTGGCCAGAAGTTGGCTCTCACCACAACCCTTGGAAATTTTGAAATTTAGTAAAGCACCTGCAGAAAAAAAAATTAGTGCCGGGTAATGCCCCCCAAAAGCCCGGGTGTTCCCAACTTAAGTGCCCCTACCTCCTTTGGGGGGGGGGGGGGGGGGGGGGGGGCAAGGGGCACTTTTTGGGGAAGGGGGCGGATCGAAGGGGGATACCCAAAAAAACACACCGCGA
>Ga0116227_10007907_pt1 | contig 20440 bp, 20 predicted proteins | sample S1TSphgellanicum_FD_89693 | JGI IMG/M metagenome (GOLD analysis project Ga0116227, IMG submission 89693) | Host-associated microbial communities from peat moss isolated from Minnesota, USA - S1T2_Fb - Sphagnum magellanicum MG | ecosystem: Host-associated > Plants > Peat moss > Unclassified...
ACTCGACCCTCTACCCCTTTCTAGAGTTGGAAGCCGGGAGCGTGCTACCAAGTTCAACTTTCCGCAACTTGACTTTGTGAAACCCTCAAGTGGGTTTCACCCCGTGACTTGGGAGCGCGTCAAGATTTGTCTTTGCAATGTTGTTTATTAGTTCTACCCTTAGGGAGAAACCATGCATCTATGCAAGATTTGGACTTGGGGATAAAATTTTGGTTCATTCATTGGCCAATCTTCATAAAATGAAAATTTTCAAATGGATGTATTTTTTCATGTTTGGGTGGATGTAACCCTAAGTACATTAGGATTTTAGGTAGTTGAATGTTGTAGGCTTTGATAACCATCGGCGATGAAAGGATTTTATTCTTCAACCAAGTTTTCTAATGTTGTGTTAAGGCTTGCAACTTCTTCAACATACATTCCTTGTCCTTTAGCTTCACACCTAACCTTGTCTCACTTGCAAGAGAATGTGGTGAATCAATTGCCATAATATAAGATGTTTAAAACTAAACTTGAGACCCAAATATTAGAAAGGTCCATATGTTAGCACTTTTTACAATGGCATATTGGCTCAATCTTGTGTAAAGAGAAAAAATCAAACATTAGGCATGTAGTGGAGGTGATATAGAGTTGTTTGAACCAAATGAAAACGATGATGATGACCCTCCACAAAGGTTATTGAAGGATGTGGAAGGCACCATAACTTTGTGGGAGGAAGAATATTTACAAGTTGTTTAGCTTACCATTTTTGAGTGATGCAAACATTACATGTAGATGCTTGTAGTTGTAGCAACATGTGCATTGGGGACCAACTTTTCAAATGCTATAGACATTGCATTTGGGTTTTTTATGTTGGTAGTTGCAGCTTTGTAGCAAAACTTGGACATCTTTCAATATGTAATTATTTGACATTTCTGTTCCCCATTATGTTTTCGAATGATTACAATTTCATAAACTAATTGAGGTGAGATATTTTTAAGATAATTTCTTAATTATTAAGTTGTAATTCTTGAAATGGAAATAGTTACATAGTTGTTAAACAAACTACAATGATACTAAATCATAACCTTATAATTGCATAACAACTACAATGTGAACACAATTTCAGTGTTAATTAATTGTCATAATGTCACCAAATAGTTGCATTCAACGTTTGACATGTAGTAAGTGAAGTTGTTTCTCAACATAAATGTGCATTCACTAACAACTCCCATATTCTTGCACTGACTAAAAGCACTTCCATGCCCATTGTAACTGCAATCATTACATAGCAAACATTTAGTTACAAGGTTAAATAGACTAGTTCATAACTAGTTGGACATTGGTAACACACTGATTTAAACATTTGCTATGTATTTCAAAGATGGTTCCCAATAGTTGTGCCTAATGACTTACTTTACATTTATATTAAATTAGAAATATCTTAGTTGTAAGTAGTTATCCCAAAAGTTTTACTTAAGTTCCAACTATATTCAGATGAAGTATTATTAAGGCTTTAGTTGAAATGACGACTACCTTATGAACTTACAATGTAGTCCATCAAGTTTTCAACAAAGTCACATTAGGTTCCCACGTAGTTCTCTGTACGTGCAAGTAGTTGTAGGTGAACATTTTTTTTCACCCATATTAATGGTGGAAGAATATCTAATTGTAGAAAAGCTTAGCCAAAAATTATGCCCTAGTTCTAACCATATTGAATTGAAGTTGTAAAGTAGAAGTACTCTAGTTCAAATAACAATTACCAAATCTAATTGAACTTTAATTAACCTATGATCTCAAGATATATTGAACTAGGGAATAAATGATGAAAGATTATTAGTTTATACATGTTAATAATTGGCTCCAAAATCAATTGGAACATAGACTCATAATAGTTGATAGGTAGAATCAATTCAGTCAAGATGGAATTATTCGAGATCTTAGTAGTTGCAATGCAGTATTTTTTATATCAAGTATTTTCACATGCCAATCATCATCTATTAGTATTATGAATTAATTGACAACTAAATTAAATCAACCCACAACTATAGAGAATTATGCAAGTTGTGCATGTTGGTTTCAAATTAGGATCATAATAATATATTTGATTGCAAGACAATGACGATGAATGAACCAATAAGTAGTGAAACCCCCAATGCTAGTGTGTTTGAATTATATAAGAGTTTCCAATGCTAAACAACTAGTTTGCAGTATAGTTGCCCAATAGTTATTAAATGTACTATAGTGTGATATGTAAAGTTGCAATGTTGTAGTGAAGATTTTAACAAAGTAGTGGCATAGTAACTAGTGAATATCATCTATAGCTTGGAAGTATGAAAAAGTTTGACAAATATTTATGGAACATTGATGTGGCACCTAATTCCATCCGAGATGCAATTAAGTGTACCTAGTTACTATAGTGAATCATACAATAGTTGCTAGGGGTGTACAAATGAATTGCAAAATGATTACATATCGATTGAATGTAGTTGTCATTGAATTGTTAGTGAGTTGCACAAAAGCAGTATATTCCCCATAAAATACCATCATCCATATGTTGGATGGATGAAAAGTGTTGACATTTTATTCAATCATTGAAGAGTTTTCGCAGGAAAATTAAGGTGGCCCAAGTTGCAACCAAGTTACAATTGGGTACACTTAATTACAGGTTTCTTTTCAGGACATACAATTTTGTATATGTTAGATTTTGTCTGATCCAACTCATGCAACTTGTTTGTTAGAACTAGGGGGACCCTAATTGCAAATGTCATGTCACAAAACAAAACCTTTATAAGAAACCTTCAAACACTTGAAAAAATTTCTTGCACAAATTTGAAATTTGACTTGAAACTTGTAACATTGGCAAGGAACTATCTTTGACACACTTGAAACTTGAAGCTTTCAACAACTTGAAAAACCTTTCTTGCACACACTTCAAACTTGAAGGTTGAAACTCTCAACAACTTGAAGAACTCTCTTTCACACACTTTTTCAAACTTCATGAAACCTTCAATAACTTGAAGAATTTTCTTCCACACACTTTGAATTTCAAACTTGAAACTTAAAGACTTGAAGAACACTCTTCCACACTTGAGAATTTACAACACTTTGAAGAAGTCTCTTCCACACCTCCCATTCACTTGGAAAAGTTGCAAGGTCTTTATATGCCACCACTTCGAAATGAACTCCCACTCACCTTGCAAACTAAAAAAACTTCTTTCAAAAGGATTTTTTTTTTTTTAATGTAATACAAGCTCAAAGCCTTTCACTATTTCTTGTTCTAAGACAATGTCTTTTCTTTTGCTTGGTGTGGGCCCATAACCTATTGGAAACAACTTGAAATCAAGCAAGAAATGAAAAATTCAAGGTTCATGAAATGGAACAATTATATTAACTAACAAAAAAATTACAAAGATTGTATGCTTCAAATGCTACAATCACAAAACTATGGCTTGCAACAATTAACAAGGCTTGAAGGTTCTACATGCATTCAAAAACCATGAAAGGAAAAAATGAAAGACTATTCAAAACCACTCTAATATATATTATCTCTTAACCCTAAAGTAAACACCATTTAACCTTAACCTGAATTGATGCGCTTCCAAGTTCTCTAATAGACCCAAGATGGGGTACTCAAACAGTGGAATTGTGAAGAACTCGGGGCACGCTCCTAGCTTTTAGCACTAAAAGGGGTAAAGGGGCGTGCTAAAGCTTGTGATGGGAGTAGGAAGAGTGATAAGCTTTACTTACTTACTTGAACTTCCATCAAACCAACCAACAAGTTGATTATATCACTTTTTGGAGCACCCTTGGTGCTAGGACAAGCCATGAGCAACTTTGGACTCACTTGACTCACCACAACCCAGACTTGGGGGCAGCCACCACCTTCCCCCATATAGTATACTGTGTGCCTCTCCATGGCACTCATATCCGAATGACTTTTTGTCCCGAGACTCCCAAGGAGGAGTCTCGAAACTGTTTCGGTTTGGATTCACAAAATTTTGTGCGATCATAACGCTTTGCTCAGACCTCCAATTGGGATGAGGTCTGAAGAAAACTTATAGCTCTCCTTGAGAGCTTTCCAATGGTGTGTCGCACTCCACCTGCACGCACTAGGGTTGGGTCGACTCCCGACTTTTAATGGTCGGGAGTCAAAACTGCTAGTTTGACTCTCGGCCCTTCTTTTTGCCATAACTTGTGTTGCAGATGTTCAAATGGCCCATGCAAGGCCATTTTCGACATGTAAACTTGAATAGCTTTCCAATGATATAAAAAACGCTCCAATGCAAGGTGTTTTGACCCTTGTAATTGAATTCTGAAATATCAGGATTCTCGGAGGACTCTCGAGTCCCAACTTTGGGAGTGTGAGCTTCATCCTCACACTCTCTCAAAGTAGGGTTACGACACGAATTGCCACCAAACCCTAACCTTAGTTGTCGCCAAGCCCTAAGTAGCCTCCACTTCCAAACCCTACCCACCACTATTCAACCTAACCTAACTACTATAAGGATGTGAATACTATTCATCCTTTTGATGAATGTTTAACACATTCATCAACATTGGGAATTAGAAATGAATAGTATTTCTAATAGCACCAAGAACATGAGGATTCTTCAAAAAATATCCATGATGGGAGTTACATATTTGCTTTAAAAGTTAGTTCCATCATCCATGAGATCATTGCAACAATGTTGCATTTGGTAGTGACCCATTCATAGGCACAATGAGACAAGTCCTAATGGTCACTATGTTGATGAATTTGTTAAAGATTTTAGTAAAACAATTTTTGTCAAATCTTGAAGTTTAATGTATGTTATATTTGTAAAATTCAACAAATCCAACTCTACAAAGGGTTTTTTATTTTGGCAATTACTACACTCCCATGAATCTCTTTTTGAATTCTCCAACACCCTAAGTTAAAAAAATAGCCCTTGAAATTTTTCTTTTGGTTTGAAGGGAGCCCAACACTCAATAACATACCCATCAAATCATAGAGAATGTCTAAAATGAATATTTGAAGAAAATGCACAAATGGGTGTAGTCATAAACTTATGAGAATTACAGATAAAAAGTCAGACCATCACCTTCCTTGTGAATGGCAATGGCAAGCTACCATGACTTTATCAGCTCCCAATGATGGGTGCAGTTAAGTACATAATAATTTGCCTAATATTTCAAGGAAATCATTATACAAAATATGCATCATGAACTTCTATCACATATGTAGAAACAACATGAAGATTAAATCGATATGTGCCCAACACTCATAATTTACTCACAACAAAAAACCTTTTTGACCTCTTTTGCATCATTATCCTCAATCTCCACACCATCATGAACAATGTTTACAAATCTAATCCACCAACACTAAAAATTAAAAAGGTGTCTGGTGCATTCATAGGATATTGAACACATATAAGAAGTTGATAATTTACCCAAAACGTTTTGTATGGTATATACCAACACCAAGTTTTGCATGTTGCCTTCCCAAAGTTCAACCCAAAACTCTAAAATTTTAGATTCTACAAATTTGACAACTCTCTCAAGGACATGTATATACCTGAACTTGTGGACAACCAAAAACACTCAATTTTGCATTTTGCTTTCATCTTGTATTATATCTCTACCTCTTTCAGTTGCTTTGTTCCCTCTTTGCATTTTGTTTTCTTGTTTCTTGTACCTCCATGATTCCATACTACCTATAAGGTAGCAAATGCCACCTTCAATGTGCAGCTTCTATTACCATTAGGATTGATGTTAGTCTCACAGCAAACCCCCTGATGTTCATCCCATTTCCTCTTACTTTTTCATCACTTCCATGATTTCTATGCTTCACCATTCTCTCATTCACCCCCCTCATTGCTTTGATCCATTCTGCAAATTCATTTTCTTTCTATCCTTTGAGTAAGCCACAAAACACATCTTTTACATGTTTTCCTCACATAAACTGGACATAATTTATCAATGAAGAAAGCACGAACATTCTTGATGCAAATGGTTGTAGAAGAAATGCAATTCGATTACAACTAAAGGATTGCATTATAAATAGCATTTAACAAACCCAAGGAAACATTAAACTTCACCAAAACTATAAGCATGGGAAAGCTCAATCTAGAAAAACTAGACAACATCAAAGTCCAACAAGTTCAAACAAAGAAAACTAAGGAATCACAAAGTTGAATAATTACCACAACACACCTCAACATGTAAAATAGGTTGCACCATCTAACTCTAGCAAAATTGTTTTGACTTCTTCAAGGATGTGTGTATAGGACACCACATTAAAAGAGAATATATATTGGCAATAATTTATAGGTATTTACAATGTACAGGCTGATCGCCATATCTTTCCAAGTCAACAAAATCACTATTGGCCCACATCATAGAGTTTCATTTGTGTCTAGTATAAGAGCCTATTAATTTCCACTTTTAAGAAATCACAATTAAGTAATTGTCTACCTAGTTTTCACATTCTGCTTTTTAGGATTTGTTGCTTATAAGATGTGCAAAGTTTGTCATCCAATACCCAATCACCAAAAATGTAGCTATTATCCAAATCCATACCTTCCACAAACCAGCTACACTAGCTTTTTTCTCTTTGTTTCTAGCACCATTTCACACATTTCTTCACTAAACCTAGATGCCACAATTTTCAAATCCTTGTCCAGTTCAATCTATGTTCCACCAATGGTTACATTTGCTTGGTCGTGCAACAAAGGCCTTAAAATGGGAGATTATACATGAGACCTTGAAAATAACAAAAAAGTTTGAACATTCAACACCTTTGATTACACCAAAACCTGTGATGGTAGTAAAAAACTCTTCTTTAGTCATCATAAACCATTTCCAACAATTCAACTTGCTACACCTTGGAGCATAGTGTTCATTGGTAGATATGATGGATGATCTTGGAGGTTTGTGTTAAATTTCTCCAAAACATATGTGGACAAATTCTACTCCTCTCCCTGCAATTTTGAGCTCATAGCTTGTTACAAATGTTGTTTTGTCATCATTGTGGTCTCCACAACATTTTGATTCATCTTATCACCCAAAAAAAATTTAAATTCTATGTACAACAAAAACATGAGAAGTTGTGTTAACAAAGTAGTTACATGTTAGGTGTAGATGAAATAAACTAATAAAACCCTCCTTCAAGCTCAATGTGAAAGTCAATTGACCACATACAAAAGAAATAACTACATGAGGATATTGTCACTCCTCCATAAATTACATTGGGTCCAATCCATCTTTACATTATGACAACACAAGAGTAGCTATTGTGAGATTTTCCTATGTCTTGACAAATCAAAGCATTTCTTGTTTTTCTCCTTTCAATAAATGGAGACACATAGGAAAAAATAGATAACATGGAAATAAAAAAACAATCTAAAATTATGTGATACACAACCATTGGAAACAACTTGAAACAAGCAAGAAATGAAAGATTCAAGGTTGATGAAATGGAACAATCGTATTAACTAACAAGAAGATTACAAAGGTTATATGTTCAAATGCTATAATCACAAAACTATGGCTTACAACAACTAACAAAGCTTGAAGGTTCTATGTGCACTCAAAAAACCATGAAAGGAAAGAATGAAAAATTACTCACAACCACTCTAATATATACTATATCCTAACCCTATAGTAGCCGCCACTTAACCCTAACTTAGCCGTCGCCTAACCCTAGCCATCATTAAACCCTTACCCTAGCTGCCGCCAAGCCTTAAGTAGCCTCCACTTCCAAACCCTAGCCGCCATTATTCAACCAAACCTAACTACTATAAGGATGTGAATACTATTCATCCTTTTGATGAGTGTTTAACACATTCATCAACATTGGGAATTAAAAACAAATATTATTTCCAACACAACCAAACCAAAATGAGTGAACTAATGATATTTACACATCAAGCAAAAATTGTCATTTTAATGTGAGCTTTCAACTCTACATAGTTTGCTAAGAAAGAACAAATACAATGCACAATTCCCAAACCACAAATCACATTAATCACTACAGATCCAGTACCCAAGAGTTTGTAAGGTAGTGTAGCTTTATCTAGCAAGCTCACCATGGAATCGTGTAGAAGAACAAATGCAAAGAATGAGAAGGCATGTCAATAAGATAATTGGAACCAAAACATGAAGTGAAGTTTTGAAATCATGCCATATCTAGAGCTCCAAATTTGGTTATCCAAAATATTTGACAAAACATGGAGTGAAGTTTTTGACCTGGTACAAAATTGCAAAGTTTGTTCAAGTTCCAGAGGGAATGGCTTTCTAACTAAGATGATGTAGATTTTTCAAGAATTATATGCCATGAAGGGAGTTGCATATTTGCTTCAAAAGTCAGTGCCATCATCCATGAAATTATTGCAACATTGTTGCATTTGGTAGCGACCCATTCATGGGCACAATGAGACAACTCTTAATGGTCATTATGTTGATGATTTTGTCAAAGATTTCAATAAGGCAATTTTTGTCAAACTTCAAGTTCAATGTATGTTATATGTGTGAGATTCACCAAATTTAACTATTAGGGGTTTTGAATTTGGGCAACTGCAACATTATCATGAATCTTTTTTTAAACTCTACATGCAGCACCCCAAACTGAAAAAAGCCCTTGAAAGCTTTATGATAGTTTGAAGGGAGCCCAACATTCAATAATATATCTATGAAATCACATAGAATCTTTATAATGATTACTTGAAGAAAATGCACCAATGAGTGCAGTCATAAGCTTATGAGAATTGCAAATAAAGAATTAGACCATCACCTTCCTTTGTGAATGTCAATGATAAGCTGCCATAATTTTATCAACTCCCAATGATGGGTCTAGTTAAGTACATAATAATTTTCCCAATATTTTAAAGAGACCATTATACAAAATCTACATCCTGAGCTTCTATCACATGACAGAAGCAACATGAAAATTCAATTGGTATGTGCCCAACATTCATAATTTACTCACAACAAGAGACCTTTTGACCTATATTGCATCATTATCTTAAATCTTCATAGCATCATGAATAATGTTTATAGATCCAATATGTGACCAACAACAAAAATTAAAGAGGTGTCTAGTGCATTGGTAGGATATTGAACACATATGAAAAATTGATAGTTTATCCAAAACTTTCATCAACATAATCCTAAAAGCTTGACCATGTTCCAGTGTCAGATTTGGCCCAAAGTCATGATCTTTGCAATGGAACTATCATAATGAAGAAGACCATCCTTGTGAGCATACTTTTTGTAAGAATATGCAACAACAATTTTCAAGCATTGCCATCAGTACAGACAAACCAATAAGCACCATTTGGGATAGATAATGATAAGGTAGCAACATGCATTCCAATTGGTTTTGGATAGGTCTTATCGATGAACCAATTGAACACAATCATGCAAAATTTATAAGAGTATGATACAAGGAATATTGAACACTTCCTTAAGCTTTGTCAATGTTGTCATTGATTATCAACATAGCCAATATTGCCACAATCAACATTTTCCTTTGGTCTGTTTCTTCAAGGGGTTGGTAGACCCATTAGGTTTTAGAGGAATTTTAATTCAATATAAGGCAAAATATTTCTCCCACTTGATTTGCAAACCAATTCAACACAAGCATTTTTCAGCTTGTTAATCAAGAACTAAGTTCAATATGCCCAAATTTGCAGAATGTGCCCAAGGTGGCAACCATCCATCATAAGCAATTATGTCTCACAAAAAAGATGGCCACCACTAAATGACAACTTGTAGGAAAAGAAGCTCAAAATTTCTTGAAGAGCTATTAGAACTTATAAGAATGTCTAAACAAATTAATCACAAAAGTCTCCCTAACATACCATATGATTGGGTCACACAATAATCAAGTGAGATGAAACTTACCAATGTAGCAACACCATACAAAAAGAAATCCAAGAACAATGAATGTTAGTAACATGCCTAGAAAGGTCTTTTCAAGTTTCTCATATTTGGCAAATAAATTGCAACTTCCATAGGTTTTGATATCACTGCTAGACCTTTCCAGACTTCAATGGACACAAATGTTTGTTTTGAAGGACAAAGTGGCAACTACAACAAGAATGGGAAGGCAAAAAGGACTGAACTAAAAGATAATAGATGTTGGTTGACTAACCATCATTCTAGTTTTTTTCTAGCACCCAAGAAAACTTGTAAAGAGAAACCAAAAGCACTAGATTTGCCCCATCCTCTAAGAGACCTGATTTGAGTTAGATAAGTCATGTGGATGTTACCCACACAATTCATTATTGTAGGGCAATGATGATCAAAGTGGTAAATCCATGCATTGCATTGCCTACAAAACTATGACCATGGTGGTTGCACATATAACAAAAGCCCCTTTTCAAATCAAAGAAAATAAAAAGGTTGCATACACGCTCACATTGCAAGATGGAAATTCAGCAAAATTGAAGCAAAAGTTGGAGTTCAATAAACTTTTCAACCTCAAGACAAACAACACATTAATGAAAGAAGGTAAAACATCAACACCATAGAGCCTTTTTCCAATCCAAACCAAGAAAGCAATCTAAGTTTTTTGTTTTCACCTTAAACCTAAAAACTAACCCCTCCAATTCATTCTAAAACTGTGAAGATCATCATTATGAACTTCTTGAAGAATGGCATCGGATTAAGATGAGGAGGGTGGCAAACTAGCAATGTTTCATCCCCAATGTTGCAATCATTCTTGTGTCAACCTTCATTATCCCTATTTGGAAATTGAGGTTGAATGCTCGTTGGTAGACACCCCCATCACTGATCTCCACATCCTTGACCCATGTTAAGCTCCTACTGATGTTCCACTTGCCTTTAAGTTTCCAACAAAGTCAAAGAACAAAAGAAACAAACTATGTTATCTTGATGAAATTACAACTTGTAAAAGCTGTTGTCGAGCATGGGCAATTCAAAATAACATAATTGGTTTGATTTTCTTCTATATTTTTGCTTTGGGTTTTTCCCCTTGATTTTTTTTGGGAGAACCTTTTGTTTTACATATGCACTTAATAACTGCATATAGGTTGTGCACATGAAGGAAAAAATGCGGCAGACTAAATTTGCTTCCAATTAGCCATAAAACTTAGTAAGGAAAAAATCTAGACATTCCGCCAAGTTGCACCTTGTAGACCTCTGCTTGCCATTGTAGCTATTGTTCACCTTTGTGCTCCATCATGCTCACTTGCCTGCATTCCGTAGCCATTTTTTCACTACACATAAATACAACCATTGTATTTTTCAATTTTTTTCTTTGAATCACATTTTCTTGTCTTTCTCATTACACATAATATGGGCACTATGTTTCTCAATTTTTTTCTTTGAATCACATTTTTAAAAATCTTTCTCAACATGGAACCATTTCAAGAGCCAAGTTTCCTATCCCAAATGATGATGGCTTCATGCTCTTCACTTCCCTTGTACATTGGGTTTCACACAACGCTTCCAACTCCACTAAAATCTAAGAGAGATTGGGAAGATGATTCTACAACATTGTTGATGGATTTGTTTAAGGAAAAGTTTTGTGCTAATTTTGTGCTTTTCCTAGTACCATTGATACTTGCTACCAGATCATGTGGGTAGCAACATTGAGAAGGTGTATGTTGAGATATAACACATGTTCTTAGCCATGAAGGAATGCACAAAGGAAGTAGAGATTCAAGCCGATGCACTATCTATGGAAGCGAAGGTGTTCACCATAGCTAAGGAATCTTGGCAAGAAAAAAAGGCACATTTGGAGATGGAGGTTTTTGAAATGAAGGTGGAAAATGAAAGAATTGGAGTAGAGGGGAATGAAGTTCTGCAGCTTGCATTTACAGTATTTGAGAAAGGACTGTATGAGTGGGAAGAGTGGAACTTAGAGAAAGAAATGTTGATGAAAACATTGATGGAGATAAAGCAAAAGTATGCTGAAGCACAAGAGATTGTTGAGACAATGAAGGATTGCATGAAGGAAGTAGAGATTCGAATCACTACAATGTTTATGGAATTGAAGGAGCTTACTAGAATTAGATTATTGTGGGATGAAGATCCATTTTTAGAGGGAGGTTTCGGAGATGCAACTTGAAAACAAGGACATCCTTGTTGTGGAGGTTGATGAAGTTCTATAGATTGCACCTACAATGTTTGAGAAAGAGTAGTCAATTTTGATGGAATCGTGGAATTTGGAGAAAACAACATTAATGAAAAGATTGAATGTGATGGAGTGAGAGTATGTTGCAATGCAGTTGACATTGTGTTTCATGACAAATCGCATGGACCAAATAGAGATTCAAGCTGATGAGGAGCTTGGCATAACTAAACAATCATGGGATGATGAGAAGACATGTTTGAAGGGGGAAGTATCAAAGAGGCAGGTTGAAATTGAAAGGCCTTCTAGGTTTTCATATCAAGTTCTGTTGGTGGTGGTTGTATTTGAGGTATTTGATGGAGAATAAGGATTTTCATTTGAGAGAGCTTCAAATCAAAGCTTGGAGAAAGAAACAACCAAATTGAGACAATGGGTGAGACTAATCAAGATCAACATGTTGTTGTTGCTACACAACAAAAGCCATTTTTGATCATGAGCCATCATTGTATGGAGGTAAAAGTAAAGATTCAAGTTGATGTTATGCCAATGGAAATGAAGGAGCTTGCCATTGCCAAACAAGCTTGGGAAGAAAAGAAAGCATCTTTGGAAAGGTAGATTTCATATGTGGGTTGCAAATGAGAAACTTTCACAAGAGGCAAATGAAGTTTTGTTGTTTACATTTCAAGTATTTGAGAAAAAACAAGAATTGACAATGGTGATAAAAGCATGGAACATGGAGAAAGAAACCTTGAAGACACTAAGTACGATTGAGTAGAAGTATGTGGCAACACAATAGGCACGGTCTATCGTGATAGGTCGAATGGACCAAGCCGAGATTTTAATTGATGATATTTTGATGGAAATGGAGGAAAAAACTATTGTAATAACAACTAGATAACCATGGGAGCTAGAAAAAGGAGAAGAATAAGAGTGTCATTTGGAAAGGGACATTGTTACAGAGGAGGAAACATTGGTTGAAAATGAAAGTCTTGCAGTTAAGGTGAATGAATAAGTTTTATAATCTATAATATCTGAAAAGCTAGCACATGAAAATGAGCTATTGCATATTAAGGCAAACACCCATTGTTCAATAGCATAGGTTAAATCTGACGTGTTCCCAACCCCCTTTATAAACTCAAATATGAGTATAAGGTGGAAATAACGGAAGAGTAAGGAGTTGGGGCACACTTCTTAACTCGCAACACTTTGGGGGTAGAGGGGCGTGCTAGAACTTTGGGATGGGGACTAGGAGGAGTGACAAACATCAATTACTCACACGAACCTACACAAACCAAACAACAAGTTGGTTAGTGCATAATTTGAGCACTTTTGGTGCTAAGACGAACCATGGGCAAATTCGGACTCACAAGACTCACCACGGCCCGGACTTGGGGGAAGCCACCACCTTCCCCTTTATAGTATACTTTGTGCCTCGACACGAGGCCCACATCCAAATGGCATCTTGTCCCGGGACTCCCAAGTGGGAGTTCCAAAATTCCCAAACTTGGGACTTCCGCGGCTTTGGGGGCCCATAACTTTGTGTGAAGACCTCCGATCAAGATGAGGTCTAAAGAAAAGTTATAGCAATCATCGAGAGCTTTCCAACGATATGTCGCATGTCAACCAAATCGAACTTGAGGTAAATTAAATTCACACCCATGCCCAAAATCAATTTTTTTTTTTTCTCGTTCTCTTTTTTTTTCTCTTTCTTTTGACTTTGTTTTGACTAACATTAATGTCTCATAATTCTAGTGCACACAAATGTCTGGATTGTGCACTAGTATTGCTACTATTGTGTTTTAATACTCTATAATTTTCATACAATACATGAATTAAAATAAATAAATTATCTGATCAAAATTCTAGTCACATGTATGAGCTTTTATTTGTTAGAAATGTTACAAATATTATTCAATTTTAATCCCAAAAGTTGGTGAATGTGATTTATATTCATTAAAAGGATGAATAATATTCACATCCTTAATAGTTAAAGTTAGGGCTTAGAAGTTATGTGAACTTTGGGGTTAAGTGGTGGCTAGGGCTAGGAGGTGGTAACTACATTAGGGTTACGGTTAAGGTGGCGGCTATTTTAGGGTTAAGGTTTGAAGATGGCGGCTATTTTAGGGTTAGGGAGCTATATATATATATATATATATATATATAGATGTTTGTGGGTGAATTATTCTTTTTTTTTTTAATGCTTTTGAGTGCACATAGGACCTTTAAGCCTTGTTAGTTGTTGTAAGCCATAGTTTTGTAATTATAGCATTTGAAGCATACAACCTTTGTAATCTTTTAGTTAGTTAATAGAGTTGTTCCATTTCATGAACCTTGAGTGTTTCATTTCTTGTTTGTTTTCAAGTTGTTTCCAATAGGTTATGGGCCCACACCAAGCAAAAGCCTAGTGATGACATTCTTCATTTTGCACATTAAAACCCTTTAAAATTCTTCATTTAGCACCTTGTCAAAACATTCTTGACCCGCGAATGTTTACCAAATTACGCTGGTTGATCTATAAAATTCGTTAAAATTCTTGCTTCTTTGGGCTTCCATAACATTCTCGCACCGAGAATGTCATAACTATGAGCAAAAGAAATGACATTGTGTTAGAACAATAAGTAGTTAAGGGTTTAGCTTATGTACATAGAAAAGGAGAATCTTTTTGAACGAAGGTTTTTAATTTGCAAGGTTGCAAAGAGAGTGGGAGTCCATTTCCAAATGTTGGCATACCAAGAGATTGTAACATTTCCAAGTGAGTGGGAGGTGTGGAAGAGATTTTTTCAAAGTGTTGTAAGTTTTTCAAGTGTGGAAAACTTGTTTTTCAAGTTTTTGAAAGTATCAAGTTTCAAGGTGAAAGTGTGTGGAAGAGAGTTCTTCAAATTGTTGAGCATTTCAACTTTGAAGTTTGAGAAAATGTGTGGAAGAGAGTTTTTCAATTCATCGAACGTTTAAAGTGTGTGCAAGAAAGGTCTTCAAATTATTGAAAGCGTCAAATTTCAAGTGTGTCAAAGAAAGTTCTTCCCATTATTGCAAGTTTTAAGTGAAATATCAAGCTTGTGCAATAAAAGATTTACAAGTGTTAAAAGTTTCTTTTTCAAGTTTACATGAGGTGTCAGATTTCTTCCAAAGCTTTCAATCCTTTGAGAGAGTGTTTGTTGTAGCATTTTTGTTCAAAATGTTTTCTTTCCAAATGGAGTCCTTGAAAGTCATGGAGAAGTTTGATGGTGGCAATTTTCACCTTTGGAAATTCAAAATGCGCATGATGCATTCTAAACATGGGCTTTGGAAATTTATTGATGGGAATGCCATCTTGCCAAATGAAGAAGTTGTAAGGGCCGATTACAATGAGAAAAAAGGAGATGACATGCTTGTGCACATCAACATGGTGAAAGCCCTTGTAGACCAACTATGTTCCATCGAAGTGAACATTACAAATGAAGATGTTTACATGGTACTCCTCATGAGCCTTCTTCCATCCTTTGATAACTTAGTCACAAGCTTGGAGTCCATGTCCACAAAAGATGTAGACCTTCAATTCATTGTAGCAAGGTTGCTTCACGGAGTGTCCAAAAAAAAAGAATATGAAAGTTCTGAGACTACCACATTATTGAACAAAACTCACAAGTCAAATGAGAAGTTTTGTTTCTATTATAAGAAATTTCAACATTTTGTGAAAAATTGTTTGAAGAAAAAAAATGATGAAAAAGAAAAATCCAATTAAGTTGGTGAAGATCACGAGTAAATGTTTGTTGTCTCATTAAGTGCCAATGATCATACCACATATGATTGGATTGTCGATTTTGGTGCAACACAACACATGACATTCAAACAAGAATGGTTTACCATGTACGAGCGCATTTCCCCAAGGAGGGTGTTCATGGGTAATGACACCGTTTTGGAGGCCATTGGCAAGGGGAACATCAAATCCACAATGCAAGTGGGAGGCAAATTGTCACACACAACCATCACCCAAATTCTTCATGTTCCAAAAATGAAGAATAGTCTCATTTTGATGAATAAATTCATTTCCAAAGGTTTAAAAGTGGAGTTGGACAAGGATGGTGTAAGGTCAATGATGTTCAAGGAGTTGTTGTGGCGGAAGCACAAAGGGACAAGAACTTGTACCTTTTTAATGTGAAGGTGCCTAAGGACACAACACACATTACAAATTCTTCAAATGAAGGTGTGATGCTTTGGCATGAAAGACTCGGCCATTTCAACATGATAAGCTTTAAGGAGTTAGATGCCATGGTGGATGGCATGAATTTGAAAGAAGTGCCATTGCATCACATTTGTGAAGGATGTATCAAAGACAAACATCAAATAACATCATTTCCCAAGGACGGGACAAGAAGGGCTTCACAACTTTTGGAGATTGTGTGCGGGCCAATGAGAACTACATCCCATGGTGGAGCGCGATATTTTCTCACTTTCATTAATGATTTCTCAAAGAAAATTCATGTTTATTTTTTGAAGGCCAAATGATAAGCATTTGAAAAATTCAAACAATATAAGACGTTCATGGAGAATGAAATTGGTCACACATCCAACAACAGAGGAGAATTTGTGTCCAAAAAAATTGATGCATTTCTTACAAAATGTGGAATTCAATGACAAACAAGTGCACCCTATTCCACACAACAAAATGGTGTTACAAAATGTGCCAATAGAATCATCATGGAATGTGTGAGAAGCATGATTTTTGCACAAAGGTTGGAACTTGAATTTTGGGGTGAAGTAATGAACATGGCATTGTACATCAAAAATCGATGTCCAACCAAGGCTTTTTTTTTCCAAGACCCCTCAAGAAGCATGGAGTGGTAAGAAACCTGATGTGTTTCATTTGAAAATCTTTGGTTATAAAGCCTTTGCACATGTCCATGATGAGAAGAGGATCAAGTTAAAGTCCAAGTCCATGCTTTGTGTGTTTTTAAGATATTATGAAGGTGCGAAAGCATATCACTTGATGTGTGTAAAAACCAAGAGAATCATCAAAAGTAGAGATGTCATGTTCATTGAAGGGTCAAAAGAAATAGGTGGTGTGCTCCATCCTAAGAAAATAGAAAATGTAGTTATGCATGAAATTATGAACAAAGAAGTTGAAGGAGAAGAACCATTGACCTTTAGTTGGGATACACCTTTGAATGAAACAACAATGGAAGGTGTGCAAAATGAATCCACACTAAGTTCTTCATTGGAAGAAGAATTTGTTGTTTTAAATGATAACCCATCTTCACATGTGCCAAAGGAAAGACCTCAAAGGCAACAAAGGGAATGGCTTTGGGATTGGTGGATTGCTACCAAGGATGTGGAATGTGCCATTGTTGTATTTTTGGAGGAGCCCCAATATTGAAGAAGCATTCACATGTGAAAATTCCAAGGAATGGGAGTGCGCGATGCAACAAGAATATAATTCCCTCATGGCAAACAAGACATGGACTTTGGTACCACTTCTCACTGGTAGGAAACCTGTTTCTTGCAAATGGATGTTCAAAATCAAATAAGGCGCGAATGGGGAGGTGGAACGCTACAAGGCCATATTAGTGGCAAGAGGTTTTACCCAAACTTGTGGAATAGATTACAATGAAACTTTTGTGCCCGTCGCAAAGTTTACATCTATTTGTTGTATTCTTACATTAGTGACCTTGGAAGACATGGAGATCCATCAAATTGATGTGAAAATTACATTTCTTAATGGTGAGCTTAAAGAAGAGATTTACATGGAGCAACCTCAAGGGTTTGTGCACCAAGGAAGTGAACATCTTGTGTGTAAGCTTCACAAGTCCTTGTATGGTTTGAAACAATTTCCAAAGGCATCAAATCAAAAGTTAGATGTGTTTCTCAAAAGCATTGAGTTTATGAAGAGTGAGGTCGATCCTAGTGTGTATGTTGCATAAGTGGGAAATGTGAAGTTTTTCATTGTGGTCTATGCGGATGACCTCATTTTGGTGTGCAATGATCAAAACAAACTTTTGCAAATAAAAAAGGAGCTGAATCAAAAGTTTGAAATGAAGGACCTTGGGGAGTTGCATTTCTTTTTGTGGATGGAAGTGGAAAGGAATTGTGATGAACGACTCCTACGCATCAACCAAATTAAATACCTTAAGGAAATATTGAAACGTTTTCAAAAGGAGGATTGTAAACCCATTGGAGTTCCATTCGATCCCAGATCGAAGTTACAAAGAAATGCGAATGGAAATGATGAATCAAAGGGATTTCCATACCAACAAGCGGTTGAGTCCTTGATGTATGCCATGTTGTGCACACGACCTGACTTGGCATACCCAATAAGTGTGTTGAGTCAACACATGGCCAAATGTAACATGGAGCATTAGATGGTTGTCAAATGAATTTTTAATATTTGCAAGGTATGTTGCAAATGAAATTACAATCCGGTGCAACACCATCCAAAAAAGTGTTTGGATATTGTGATGTGGATTGGGGTGGTGATCTTGAAAATAGGAAGTCCACCATAAGGTTTGTTTTCATGATTGGAGGTGGAGCCATTTCTTGGAGTTGCAAATGACAACCTACAATAACATTGTCCACCATGGAGGTACATGGCGAACACACAAGTCACAAAAGAAGCCATATGGATAACAAAATTGATGATGAATTTAGGATACATGGAGGAGAAAAAAGTGATGGTGATTCGATGTGACAATCAAGGTGCGATATCATTGACTAAAAATCCCATTCACCATGCACGAACAAAACACTTTGATGTACATCATTTTGTTCGAGATGGAGTTGAAAATGGAGAAATTCGATTTGAATATTGTCGAACAAAACACATGGTGGTGGATGTCTTTACCAAGGCATTATTCAAAGAACGACATTGTCGCAACCCTGACTTTGGGCTCGCAACCAAAGCAAAGGGGTTACAAGGTTACGGGCCAAGAGGAAGTTCAAGAATCAAGGCAAAGAAGTTGCAAGGGTGCGGGACAAGAAGAAGCTCGAGAGTCACATCACATACTCCCGAAAGTGTAAGAAAGTGTGAGGGGGTATGAGGGAGTGAACCCTTACACTCCTAAGGCAACTCTCACTTTGAGAGATGGAGTCTCGGTGGACTCTTGAAACTTTAGAGAGCAATTTCAGGGGACAAAACTCAATGTCTTGTGGCGTTCTTTATATCATTGGAAAGATATCAAAACGTAGATGTCTAAAATGGGTTCGCATTACTCATTTGTACATCTAAAACACGAGTTATGGCCAAAAGAAAGGCTAGGAGTTAAATTGTCAATTTGACTTTTGACCAGAAAAAGTTGGGAATCGACCTGATTTACTTAGCTATAGAGGACGTGCAACGTACCTTTAGAAAGCTCTCAATGAAAGCTACAACTTTGCTTTAAATTGCATTTCGATCCAAGGTCTGTTCGCAAAGTTATGGGGCTCCAAAGTCGCAGGAATCCTAACTGGCACGATTTCGGGACTCCTATTCGGGAGTCCCAGGAAAGAAAAACCATTTGGATGTAGGCTCCATGGCCAGCCACAAAGTATACTATAAGGGGGAAGGTGGTGGCTTCCCCCAAGTCCGAGCTGTGATGAATCTAATGTGTCCGTGTTGCCCATGGCTCGTCCTAGCACCAAAGGTGCTCCAACTATGCATTAACCACTTTGGGTGGGTTGTGTGCAGGTTCGTGTGACTGAGTGAAGCTTGTCAACTCTTCTTAGTCCCATCCCGGAGCTCCAACACGCCCCTCTACCCCTCAAAGTGTTGTGAGTTAGGGAGCATGCCTCGACTCCTCCCTCTTCCGCTATCTTCTACTTGGACTCACATTTGAGTCCTTCGAAAAATTAGAAGAGTGTGTCAGACATCATACGTTGATAAACATGTTTGGATTAAAAATCTCATAAAGTGGGAGTGTTAAAAATGTTAGAAATATTATTTGATTCTAATCCCCAAATTTGGTGAATGTGATTTATATTCATTAAAAGGATGAATAATATTCACAGCCTTAATGGTTAAAGTTAGGACTTAGAAGTTGTGTGAACTTTGGGGTCAAATGGTGGCTACATTAGGGTTAGGGTTAAAGTGGTGGCTATTTTAGGGTTAAGGTTTTAAGATGGCTACTACTTTAAGGTTAGGGAATTGTATATATAGAGATGTTTGACGCACTCCCAACTCCTTAAAGGGCTCAAATGTGAGCCTAAGTAGAATGCCAGTGGAAGAAGGAGGAGTCGGAGCACGCTCCCTATCTCACAACACTTTGAAGGGTAGAGGGGCGTGTTGGAACTCCGGGATGGGACTAGGAAGACTTGACAAGCTTCACTCACTCACACGGGCCTGCACACAACCCACACAAAGTGGTTAGTGCATAGTTGGAGCACCCTTGGTGCTAGGACGAGCCACGGGCAACACGGACACACAAGACTCACCAC
>Ga0116227_10007909_pt1 | contig 20425 bp, 7 predicted proteins | sample S1TSphgellanicum_FD_89693 | JGI IMG/M metagenome (GOLD analysis project Ga0116227, IMG submission 89693) | Host-associated microbial communities from peat moss isolated from Minnesota, USA - S1T2_Fb - Sphagnum magellanicum MG | ecosystem: Host-associated > Plants > Peat moss > Unclassified...
AAAACAAGAAAGGGAGAAAAAAAAAAAAGAAAAAAAAAAACCCAACCACACCCCCCCCCCACCCCCCCCCCCCAAAAAAAAAAAAAAAAAATCAAAAACTAGCGGGAAAAAAAACCAAAACGAGAAAAGACAGGGAGAAAGAGCAACCAAAAAAAAACAACAGCAACACAGCAGCAGCAAAAACATCAACAACAACAAAAAGAAAGGAAAGGGAGGGAAGCAAAGTTGTGCTGCGATGCGCAACGAGAAAGACGCAAATGGACTCTCGTCGCCAAAGCAGCGCGCGTCCCGCTGACCGGATACCGGCAGACTCCAGTTACCCTCCAGCATTTAGCAGCAGCGGAGAACAACCGGGAACCGGTGACATCCCGCTACGCAAAGCTGGCACATAACCGGTAATAGGCAGTGATTCCCGCCAAATCCCAACTGCATCCAGGTCCCGAAGTGGAATTTGCAATTGGGACCCGATTCATGACCGTCCGATTTGACGATTTGGAACAGATGGAGGGAATGAATAGCTCTTGGATTCGGGACCTGGAAGTTGGGACCCCATTGAGGACCCCTCCTATTTTTCCGCTGTTCGCACAGCTGGAGACAACGAATGGCTGTTGGATTCGGGACCTGGAAAGTTGGCAACCCATTGAGGACCGTCCGATCTTCCGCTGTTCCAACAGCTCAAGAGAAATAGCTTGGATGCGGGAACCTCGATGATATTGGGACCTGATTGAGAACCGTCCGATTTGCCCCTTGGGAAAAGATAAGAGAAAAAATGGCTTGGACTGGGGACCTATATTTTGGGACCTGGTTGAAGATCGTCCGATTTCCATTCTCCCAACAGCTGGAGAGAAATGAATGGCTTAGATTTCCCGGGGAAAAGGAAAAAAGAATTCAACAAATAAAGAATTAGTTTTTCTAGAATTCAAGTGTTTTTTTTTTCCCCCTCGTTTTATTAAAAGAACTAGCCAAGAGTGAAAACTGGAATAAATAATTATGGAAGCACTTTTGTTATGAGGACTTGGAAGTGGTCAATTTGCCTCTAAAAATATCGCTTTTGTTCCTTCTTTCCCATGCTCCCAATTGTTTTAGCCAAAGCAAATGGTACCCAAGTTCCAAAAGAAGAAGAAGAAAGAATGCATGTTTACCCTTCACGTCTCATGATTGTCTCTTTCCATTAGGTTGTTGTGATCAGCAGTTAAAGTAAAGGGGTGCTGGGATGCAACCTAATAGAAAGCCCACTGAAATGGAGCTTTGTTTCTTTGTTGCATGGATAGGCACTTTCCATTGGAGAATTGCATGTGAGCTAGATATTACATATAGTAAAGGACATTGTGAAGCATCATTTCATCCCTCTGTCTCGTCATCCATCCGCTCATTCATTACATATAGTAAAGGACATCGTGAAGCATCATTTCATCCATTTGTCTTGTCATCCATCTGCTCATTCATCCGATCCTCCATTCGTCCCGTCATGGTCTGTTTACTCCGATGGGGCAGAAAAAGAGTGGAATACAGACGCGACACGGCAGAGAATAATATATATTAGTGTTGTAAATTTTATTTTATTTTTTATATGTAAGTAATTTATATTACAAACTTTAGGGACTTTTATTGAATCTTTAAAACATTTACTTGTTTTCATTTTTTTTTATGACAAATGTCACCTTCTCCTGACTGACAATTTGACCCAAAGGTTACAAAGTGTTGCATTTAGTCAGTACTTGACTTATGAGATGACTCTGAGCACAGCTAAATGGAAGAAATGTAATGGAAAGTTAGTTGGGGGTAGAATCTATGATCACATATACCTACCTAATCAAAAGACGCCCCAAAAGTTAGGGTTTACTAATTGACACCAAACCAGTCTACTATTTGACCAAGTGTATTGAAAGAATAAAAAGTTCCAACATGACATTGGAAATTTGGTACCTTTGTACCTACATTGGAAATTGACTAAATCCAAATGAAGTGGTGCTAGGCAAACTATGCCCATCCCGAAACGCTCTTAATCAAGAAGCCATAAACTTGGTGAATGAATGAAAGATTTGAGTGATTTAAAATTTTTAATGTGAGTGTTTTTTTAAGATTTTTTTTTGTTTTCTTTCCCATTTCCTAAGGGTTTTATGTACGTTAGTTATTTCAATAATAAAAAGATGTGTATTTTTAAATTTTAAGTATATTTTCTGCTTGTTATATTTAAATAAGTTGTTGACATGTTAAAGATTTTATTAAATAGGAAATTTTAAGTCTTCAACACTCTACACTCTGTTCTTTTGGGGTGGGGGGAGGGGTTTCTATATAGTGTGGTGACAAAAAGTAATGGAAATTTTTGTTTAGAGAATGTAAATTTGAACAAAATTTGAGAAAAATTTGTCAAACTTTACAAACCAAAAAAGTGAGGAAAAACCATGTGTCTATACTTAAAATTTTCCATGTCAATTTGTAATTAATTAGCTTACCAATGTAATAGTTTTTTACAAGCCCCATTATGAAGCAAATTCCACTTTTTTCAAACATTTCTATCTTGTCTTCAATTTTAGTATAACACTCACTAAATTTTGGTAAATGATGGCATAATGGTTGTAAACATTTGCTTTAGTTTCAATGGTTTTATTTGTCCTATTCATTTTAGAATTTTCTCTAGCAAATGGGTGCAAATAGATTTTTGGTGCAAAGTAATATTGCATTGGAAGTGATGTTTGCATCAATATAACATAATTACAAGAGTTGACAATGGTATAAGTTACATTAGATATGTGCCAAATGTGGTGTGCCAATTGTGATAACACTTCTTGAAAAAGGTGCACTTAAGCAACAAGTGTTGATCTACAATGCCTCATAAAATTGTGACTAATATAGCACATCCATATTTACATGTTAAAAGAATAAATAAATAAAAGGTAAATTATTGTAAATTGTTGACTTGTGACCAATGCATTTTATGAATTATGAAAACATTTTTAAAAAGAAAAAAAAAACTTCAAGTTGAATCCAAGAATGAGAATTGTGGATTTTTTACACTAACTATTCTGACAAGTAATTCTCTAAACATTCCACATTAGTACATATGATTAACAGTTAGGGGTAGGATTTTTAATTAAAATGAAGTTTATTTCATAATGATTTTGTCAAAATAAATCAATTATTAAGTTTAAATTGGAATATCAATGAATGATTGTAAACAATAAATGGATATATTATAATTATACATAATTATTGTTTTGTTCATCACAATTATAATTATGGGATAGCTCAATTTGAATAATGATGTGTGATGTCAATAGAAAAAAAAATTGCAAATAAAAACTATGATAGTGTTTAAATAATTGTTATAATTACATAGATTATATAAGATTTCAAGTTGATGTATTTTTATAACATTCATGAAAACCAATCATGTCCACTATTAGCAAAACATGAAAGTTGAATGGTACAACAATGAAAGTTTAATTTGCAACAAATTATTACAAGAATTTTATGATATTTATTGTAAATCATTGGGTTCAGAAACCTTCTAACTACTATTTAAAGAGCATTGCAATATAAATTCCCCGTTCACACCCAACAAAATAATGGGTGGGACCTTATATAAAACAACTTGGGGAACCCATAGATCAACAATAATCAATCAAAACCATTTAGAGATGTAATTGGTTGTTAGAATAAAATAACTTTAAATTTTGTGTCAAACAACTTAACTACATACATTATTATATTTATTATCATTTGAGAATGGATACCTAAAAAACAATTGGAAAGTCATGAAAACATTAGCTCATTACATTTTACCATAGTAAATGCAGTCATATAAAACAACAAGTGGTTGATTTTCATGGAAACATACCTTCAATTGATTTGCAATTTCAATTCAAAATTCTCAAACTAAAAAAATGATTCACATGATGAATAGTTAATGGTGCCAATGTTTAAACCATATTGATGTCCCTTATCATTTTGTCACAATATATTTGGTTTATGAATGTCCACCACCATTGAATGAAAAACTTTAAGATACTAATGAAAGAATTCAAATATTGTAGTTTATGTCGTATTTCATGTTCATTTTTCTTTTTTTCTCTTCAATCAATTGTCAATATTTAGTTTATTTAAACTTTCATTATTCCTTGAACTAGTTTCTTTTACACATTATGTGATTTCAAAATCACATTAAGTTATTTGCCATTTATTTTAACTTTCAACATGGCTTCTTGTTCAACAAAGTTCAAAAAAACCAAAGACTTTTATCCTACCATTTGAATTGACTTCATTTTGTGTCATTTCATTCCTAATAACTATCGTTAACAATCCATACAATGGATGAAAAACACACTACATGCCATCACATTGTATTATTTTTCAAAGGTTTCATATTTGAACTTCAACCATTATTATGAAAAAATTCAAAATATTTTTGCATATTATGGTGAGTCAAAACCCAAAGAAGTCAAATGCTAAAGAAATTACATTTTCTCATTCATATGATGTGATGTTAGATAGATTTGTGTCAGTAATGTGTACGTCACATCATATTGAAAAATGTAAATATATATTTAAAATTATTGAAATATTTTTTAATATTTATGAAATTTGTAGTATGTACTTAACATTATGAGTCCATATGATTGGAATAACTTTGAAAAATAATATCAAATAGTTAACAATAACTTATGGTAAAATCATTTTAAACAATTTTTGAAAAACCTATAATAAAATAGCCATAAATTACAATAAAATAACCAACAATAGTGAATGGTAAAATAATTTAGAATAACCAACATAACCCATTGTAATATAGCCTTAAATAACCACCAATAACATACAATAAAATAACCATCAATAGTTTTTTAAAAAGTAGCCACCAATAGCTAACAATAGAATAACCACCAATAACATATGGTAATGTAACCTATAATAGCCAACAATAGTGTACAATAGAATAACTTATAACAAACTATGGTAGAATAACCAAGAATTGTCAATAATTGCTTGTAATAAAATAATGTAGAATGCCCAACAATCACCTATAATAAAATAACGTATAGTAAAATAACCAAAAGTTGCCAAGAATAATTTATGATAAATAACGTACAATATTCAACAATGGCCTATGATAGAACAACCTAAAATAACCTATGGTAGAATAACCAAGAATTACTAATAATAATAAAAAATAATCAAAATTTGCATAGGGTAAAAAATAATATGTGATAAAAAATATATATCATTCATTTAAATAATGGTTCAATGGTTAAAGACTTGTTTTTTAAACATATAAGTGAAAATAAATGAAAAGTTTAAACTTTCACATTTACACTTTACATTAATGCACAAGGTTTTTAAGTGGTTTAAGTTTCTAATTTAGGTTAAGGTAGTTTAGTGAAGGTTTTTTTAAGTGCATAGTTTAGGTTTGTAAATAACCATAATAAATGTATTATCGATGATTTAATTATTAATGATTTAACTATAAATGAATGTAATTAATTATTAGGGATTAATGATTAATTATCCACCTATCTATAATAATTGGTCTTTGTTTATTTAATGGGTTGCCCACTTTCACCATGGTAAATTTATTCAATTGCACTCAAAATCTAATGAAACACAAAATGCATTTGGACACATATTGGTGTAGTGTGTGGTAAATTAACATTTTGACAAATAATCACTTTCAAATGGAAGATGACAAGATATGTTAAGTAAACCCTTTTAAAAAATTTCATTTCAAATGTTTTTTGATTGATTAATTCCAACCAAAATATAGCACAATTCAAAATAAAATTTTGAGCTTTAGTATATTGCATATGCCATAAATATATCCATTATTCCTTGAATTTAATTTTTAATTTCTTTGTTCAAGTAATATTGGATAACATTGGAAATGTGTCCAAATTCACTTTATATTTCACTAAATTTTGAGTGAAATTGGAAAAATTTACTATGGTGAAATTAGACCACCTTTTAATAAATGGGGACAAGTTGTTACGGACAGGTAAATTCATTAATAATTAATTGAATTCATCAATACTTAATCAAATTCATTAATAGTTAAATTATTAATAATTAATTAGAACCTAAATTAAGCACCTAGGTACTTTCATTAAACTACCTAACTTATATTTAAAATCTAACCCATCTAAACATCTTGCTCACCAACTTAAGGTGCAAATGTGAAGGTTTGAACCTTTTATTTCTTTTCACTTCCATGTTATTTAAATGAATGATTTTTTTATCATCACATATTATTAAGCACATTATTTTTTATTTTAAGGTATTAGTGACTATCATATTGTAAGTAATTATTGTCTATTATAGGTTATATTACCATAAGCTATTGGTGATTATTTTATTATAGGTTATTCTTCATTATTTTGAATTATTTTACCATAAAATATTATTAAATATTATTAAATTATTTTACCATTTGCTATTGTTGGTTATTTTAAATTCTTTTCCCATTGACTATTGTTAATTATTTTATCATAAGCTATTGTTGCCTATTTTAGGCTATTTTACAATTAACTACTACTGGTTATCCTATTGTAGCTTATTTTAAGCTATTTACCATATGTTATTTTTAACTAATATATCATGAGTTTTTGTTGGTTATTTAATGTTATTTATTATTGCCTATTATTGATTATTTTATCATATGGTATTCTAGGTTATTTATCATAGGTTAATTTTGGTTATTGTTGGTTATTCTATCATAAGTTATTATATCATATGTTATTGTTAGCTATTCTATTCCAATTTATTATTCATTGTTATAGGTTTTTTTTGGTTATTTTATAATATTTTTTGGTAAGTTATTATTGATTTATTGATTATTTTAAATTATTTTACTTTAGATTATTATTAATTATTTTATCATAAATTATTATTGATTATTTTAAATTGATCCACCTTAGATTATTCCACCTTAAATTATTATATGCAATTTTTAATATATTATTTTACATTAGGTCATTATATTTGATTTCAAATTAGTTTAAATTATTATACATTAGGATAGAATAATTTATACTAAATAAAGTAAAATGATCTTGAATAACTTAAGGTATAGCTTATATTAATTTAAATTAAATTAAAATAACCTAAGGAATAGTGTAAAGTAGTTAAATAATTTAATTTAAATAATTTAAATTAAAAAACTAATAACAAGTTAAAATATTTTTAAGTAGAATAATTATAATAGTTTAAGGTATAACTAAAAGTGTAATGTAACTTATAATGGCCTATAATAATTTATAATAACCTAGGATATATGTTAGAATAATTAAGATAAATTAAAATAATAGAATATATAATTTAAAATAACATATATAAGATTTTTAAAACAACAACATAAAAATATACTTATTTACCACAATAAATTATGATGATTTTATCAATTAGTAATGAAACATGATTTTTACATAGTAACCCTATAATGAAATAACTTTAACTAAGGTGAAATCACTTTAAAATGCAATGAACTTATTTCACTTTTAAGGTCCCATACTGATTTAAACCAATTAATTACACTCCATTTTTGTACCATTGGGTTTACATTATTATAATCATTTATTAATTTAAGTCCCATGAATGTTTGATGAAGTTATGAAAAGTTTTTTTGAATTTATCAAGGTAACATTTGGATAAATTTGAAGGTAATATAATGAATATAAAATATTCAAAACCATTTTGAAAAAAATATAATCATCCTTTTAAAACATAAATTTCCATTAATTTTGAACATTATATTAATGCATTTAATGTTTAGAATGAATTTATTACATTATGCCCAAATATGGCACTTATGATTCTAACTATGATTACAAGCTTTAGTTATATATATTTTAATGACTACATTGGCTACATAGTTGATTTAAACTTGTTGCACATGTCATTTCATCGCAATCATGACTAAACTCATTGATGCCATGATAGAAGTCATTTATGTCATTCCATACCATTTTCATGTTTAAAATCATGGATGGATGATCACAATTCTGAAAGATCAACAATCATGTTTATTGAATTTTGTAATATTAAATTGAATAATAATTATAAAACATGCATCTAATGATTGAAAATTCATTTTATAAATTTAAATTACAAATTTTCATAATTAATTTATTATTTTCATGGCCTATGTGACAACTTATTCCAAATTTTAAAAAATATTAATTACTTATGGCCTATCACGTGGCATTTTACAACTAAAAAATGAACATTTTAGGTCATTCTTGTGATGCCAATGGAAACCATGGCCTACGAAGCTTACTTTAAGGACTTTAACTCAAGCCATTTATGTTAGGTGAATTAATTTAAAGCCTAACCTAAACCACTTAAATTAAAAACAAACCTAAAATTAATTAAATAAGCGACTTAAGCAAAGAATTTAAATAATCCTAGGTTGTAAGTATGAAAATTTGAACCCTTCATATGCACTTTGAGGTTTCAAGTCCTAAACCATTGCACCACAACTTTTTATTTATAAAATAATTAATCAACAAAAATTATAAACATCAACATATTTAAACTTAAATCACCTTAGGTTGACTTAACCTAATGTAATGCACCCACCAAGTCTAACCTAACTTAAGTTAAACCTTCTTAAATTGTATGTTAATTTATAATAACCTGAAGTTATTTAGGTTAAATTCATTGAAACCTAGGCTAAACTGAAAATTTAAACATAAAGGTTGAATCCACTTAAACCAAAACTAAAAATAAATTAAACCTAAAAGTTATACCTAAACATTAAATTTGAAGGCTAAACATAGGTTAAATTTAAAAACTAAACATATAAGTTAAACCTAAAAGCTACACATAGGTGAAATTTATAAGTCAAACATAAACAAAACTTAAAGGTTAAATTTAGGCTAAACTTATACAAGTTTAGGTGAAACATAGAATTTAACCCTAAAAATTAAACCTATGTGAAACATAAAAGTTGAATCTAGGTTAAACTTAAAAGTTAAATGTAAGCTAAACCTATATATTAACCTTAAAAAATGTAAATATTTAATCATGAATCACACCCACCCTTTTAAACCATTGATTTTTCAAAAAATATTTTTGGCATCTTATAAAAAAAATAATTTTCTTCATACTATTATGTTAAAGTTTATATTAAAATTTTACCAAAAAAGCAAGTACTAAAGTTTGCCAAAAATAATTAAGTATGAGTCCTTTTACATAATGGTTATACCTATTTAAAAAGTCTTTTGTGTACTTTTATATTCATTAAATTGATTTCAAAATTTCAAGATATATATTTTAATATATTGAAAATATCTTTGTATAAAAAAACTCCATTTGTAGTTATATTTTGCCTTTAAAATGTTAAATACACAAAAGTAAGCAATAGTTTCAACTATTTTGGTACATGTTTACAAAACAACACCTTCAAAAGAAAACTAAACTAAATCTAAAGGCTAAATTTAAGTTAATCATAATATTTAAATATAGTTAATCATAGTTAAACCCAAAAATTAAACAAAGGCTAAATTTAAATGTTAAACTTATGGGTTAAACCTCATTTAAATTTAGGCTACACCTAAAGCTTAAATGAACAAGTTAAATTTCAAGGTTAAACCTAAGCTAAACTTAAAGTCTAAACTTAAATTGAACTTAAATTAAATTTATGTTGAACCCAAGTTGACAATGACTAAACCTAAGCAAAAATGTCTTTTAATGTTGGTTCCAAAAATAAAATGTTAATTGCATAATGTTGAATTGAAATTTTTTTTGTGGCTTATGTGCAAAATCACAAATTTAGAAACATTCAAAATTGATTGATGATAATAAGCTATTATATATATATATTGGGGGGCTACTTTTAAAAATCTTTGAATTGTATATAAAAATTTAATGATAATTATGACCATTTTAAAAAACTACATGCACGTAATTGATAATTTTTTTTCATATAAAATATTCCCAAGTTTATAATGTGCTCAATAAATTTTGTTATGTGGTCAAAGATGGTTTTGAAATCAAAACATGTGCTTTAAGCATGTGGTTGTGAATTTCATGACATGACCTAATCATGTAATTGTAAACAAAATTATGTCATGTTATACGACTAAAAAATGATTACGTGACCAAAACTTGATGATAGTTGCAAAAATGTCAAGACATAATGTTAAATTTCATTAATTTCATAAATATAGCATCAATAAAAATATGACATTAAAAAAAAAAACTTTAAAAAAACATAGAGAAAAAAAAACACCTTTCCATGCTTATTTACTTGGGAATAGGCTGAACATATACCCATTTGGAATTATCCAAATGACAATGACGACTTATGACTTATGGAATGTAAAAGTCCTCTTACTTAAATTAAATTCAATGAATCATTGTCATTGGAATTTCCATACCCCTTTAATATCATCTTTGGGCAATTAGGTTAGTAAGACCAAACATTAACAAGGAGGAGGTTTGACATACTCGTGTTACAAAATGAAACCTCTAAGGCTCTTTAATACACCCAATTCATCCACATAATTATTTACTTCCAATTGTGTATATAATCCTTTTAATATTTGACCCCAATATGTTTTCCACCCAAAATATTAACATTGCAAATGTTACACCACTACCTTAGCAAGACTTTAAAATGTAATAAGTATAATTCTTGGACATTTTTTCTTATTTTCATCTCATTTACACAAACACCTTTTTCTTTATATTTGTTCATTACATTTCTTCTATATAAATCATCTTTAGTTTTTTTCTCCATCACTTTCCATTGAAATAGTTTTGTGGCTCATAAAGTTTTCCCCATAATTTGACTATTGAAAAGGTTTGAAGTATTCCCCCTCTCTAACGTCATATTTTCACCCTTCCCCTATTTCCTTTTTGCTCATTTCTATAATTTTCATTGTTTTAAAACACCTCAAAATCTAATCACCAAGAATGTGACATTCACATATGTAGGATTTGACATATTCTTTCCCAAATATAAGTTCCATGTCTCATCCCACCTTTTCAACTACTAAAACATCTTTCAAATTGAGGTAATGGATTTTCTTGTGGTTTGTCCCACCTAATGAAAAATTATCCCACATATACATATAGATATATATGTATATATATAATATTTTGTGTGTGTGTGTGTGTGTGTATGTTTGTTTGACATGTTCACAATGAAACCCTCTGAAACTATGGAGACCTTGTTCCACTTTTGGATTAATAAAAAACTTTTAACAAAGTTGTGTGTCACATTCTTTCACAATTTTAAAATTCAATACACAAAAATTATTGAATTTAAAATGATTTTTGTCTAAAAAATAATTAAAATATTCAAAAATAACATTTAACAAAGTTCCATGAAAACTCTTAAATTGATTGAAATAGTAATAGGATGTGTGACCTTATAAAAAAATTAATACACTTAGGACAATGGGATAAGGCGCTCACTAATACATATTCACAAATAACATAGTCTTATTATATCTCTTCCATCATTGCCCTCACCATCATCTTGAGAATCACATTTTTTTGAGATCTAATTTAACATACAAATTCATGAACATGTTGTTCATTTAAAATAAATAAATCTCAATTAATGTTCAAAAAACTAGTAAAAATAAGATTTCACTAAAATCACATTGAAATAATAATCTTATGCACATATATATCACGCATCCCCATATCAACTATGTATCCAAAAGTTCCACCTAAACCCTATTCACAACATTTACACCCTCTACTCATGTCAAGCATATTCATTATTGTCTTACTCCCATACACCTATCCTTCCACACATAAGTAACAAACCCCCATCTTAATTAATTATTATCAAATCACTTATGGCTATTGATTTTTTATATTTTAAATATCAGAAATTCTTGTATTCCAAAATGATTGATACACAAGTTTTTCCCCTAAAAATCTCTTTTGGTGATTAATTTCCCATCCTCAACACATCCCCAATCAATTTTTTTATTAAAATGGTGAACTTTTGTTTTCAAATGAATTTAAATCTTTAAAATTGTAATGAACTTTGGAACTTCCAATGGCTAGAATTGAAAAAAATAAAATAAAAAATCCACATGGTTCTAGTGGGTAACCAAGAATGACATTTTCCTCAATTTTATTTATTTTTGAATTATTTTAAATTTTAACAATATTTTTTTCATTTAAAAAATATATATATTTAAAAACTGATAACCAAGATGTGAAATTGACCTTAGATAACTGATTGCTTTTGAATTTATGAGAACTAGGCCAAAAAAACTAATTCAAAATTTTGCGCCAACTATAAAACGTCTTGAACTGGGAATTTTGGATGAAGTATAGCAATCAAGTTCCATGGATTCTTTGAAAAATCTCTTTATGCCTTGAAAAATGCACATATAAGAAAATTGCATGTGCTTATGGGCCCCGAAAAGGTGCAATAAATTAAAAATAACTGTTATTCATTGTTTTTTATGGGTCCAAGTGACAAGACAAATAAATAAAATAAAATGATTGTTGTTCTCTGTTTTTGATTGGCCAACGGTAATCATTGATCTCACTTTATAGTATTCATTCTGCCGTGTTTACGGATGAGGAGTGGTAGGGCCATTTGATTTATATTTTTTAAGTATGGCAAATGCCAATTGAGGCCATATTAAAATTTCTAAAGAGCATCCCAAATGGATTGCTCACTATCTCACCCTCCAAAAATGTTTCTCACATCCAAGTTTAGTTATTTCTTTATTTTGCAAACCCATCCATATGTCTAAAACTCGCATTGCAAATAGGTGGGAACTACTAATAGCAAACCACCTGGACCAATCATTATGATTTGCCAATCAAAAACGGGAAGCAGCCGTCAAATCATATTTATTACACTCTTCTTCTTCGACAGGGTTTGCTGTGCCTTTTAGCAGCCTCATAGCATCTCCAGCGGTGGTGCCCAGTATTGGATCCTAAACAATAACATTGGATGAAAAGGTCAAAATCTGCCGTTTTGGCTCAGGAAGATGGTTTGGATCAGCAGTTTGAGGTGGCTGGTAAGAGTGCACCTATAGAAAAGAGTGTAATAAATATGATCCGACTGCTGCTCATGTCTATGATTGACCCATCACAATGATTGGACAAGGCGGTTTGCAATTAGTATTCCCCCAACATATTTGCTGTTTTATGGATGAGGTTCCAAAAAAGGAAGTAAATAATTAAACTTGGATGTGACATATTTTTTGCAAGATCACATACTAAGCACCGCTGGAGATGCTCTCAGGCACTGAACGAACCCAAAAAAAATGCTGGACCAAAACGATGATGCTGAGCCAAACCGGCATATTTTGACTTGTCTTCCTCCAATTTTAAAAGTTCAGGGTCACACACAGAGCATTGCTGGGGATGCTATATAAGGCCGCGATTTACACTAGGAGTCAGGCAAAAAACTCTTGGGACCATCTTTGAGCATTTTTGGGTTGCAAATTGGCCCCAAGTTATTAATAAATGCTAGAACATTGGCCCCAAGTTATTAATAAATGCTAGAACATTGACGTCAGTATATTAATAAATGCTGGAGCATTGGCCCCAAGGGTTTGCAAATTGGCCTCCCACATTTGATGCTATTGACCCTTTTTTCAGTCTCAGGGTCAATACAAAGCCATAAAGTCCAGCATTTATTAGTACTTGGGGCAGATTGAAAAGTTTTTTTCTATTTCAGCCTTGACTCCTAGTGTAAAGCTCTTGGGGCTGATTTCAACTTTTGCACCAATAGGAATGCTGAATTTGGGTTGAACATTGGCCCTGACTCCTAGTGTAAAGCGGGCCCTAAGTGGCAAGCCCCATCGCTAGGAGTAGTGGGACCGGTATGGTACAGTAATCCGGTACTAAGTGGGACAGGACCGGCATAGTACTGTAAAACCGAGCAATCTACGGTTGCAATAAACCGGTCCATAATCGAATACGAAGTCTTCGACTGTTGTTGTCTCGGTGAAGAAGAAATCATGCAAATCTTTGGTGAGTAAGGTACTTGCGAGAGATTCAAGCTGCTTCCGAGACAGACAGACAATCAAGCAAAAATTATCTCTCTTTGTCGTAAAAAATCTTTTGTTGAAGAACCACTTGACGACAACGATCAAGTCATGGATTTGAGTTCTAGCGTTTCTTCTCTCCTTACAATTCACAATGGGGTTGTCGTGGGAGTTGTCACCACCAATTCGTTCCCAAAGACGCAGTATTTGAGAACCAGCTTCCATCATGGCTTGCACGGTGGTGGCGGTGGTTGTGGTTTCCACAGCTTTTTCTTGTTCCGTGGTGGCGGTGGCATTCAAGGTTTGCAAGCTCTGAGAGGGAGCCATGGCAGGAAGTTGGGTTTCGAGCTCGCACAGAATGGTGGTGTCATGAAGATGAAGGTAATGTGCAGCAGCAATAGTAGCAGCAGCAGTAGGGAGCCTTCTTCTTCTTCCACAACTTCGGATTCAAAAAATTCCGCTTCAGGAGCTCCTGCGGCAGCGACCTCAACATCTTCAACAAGTACGAGCTTGGAGAATGAGGACTCGGGGTTTTTGAATCGAGTGTTTGAGGTTCCCAGAAGCTTGTGGCAGCAGCTGGTCATGCGGCCGTTGATGAGAGGGTTTGTTGGGTTCGGGAAGCGTGGTAGTGTGTGGAAGGGTGGAGTGGGTATGTTCGTGATGGCGGGGGCGGTGTTGCTGGCGATCACGTTGATTTGGGTGAACGGGAAGCAAATCCGGGGGGCGACGACGAGGAAGTACGAAGTCGTTCTGCAGTTCGCGACGGCGCAAGGGATCACGGTTGGTACCTCCGTGCGTATACGGGGTGTGGAGGTCGGCAACGTGGTTGAGGTGAGACCTAGTTTGCAGCGGATCGATGCGGTGGTGGAGCTCGTCGACTCGGGCATCGTCATCCCTCGCAATGCACTCGTGGAGGTGAATCAGTCGGGACTCGTTAGCGAGACTCTGATCGATATCACGCCGCGCTTGCCGTTGCCAAAACCCTCTTTGGGGCCGCTGGACCCTGGCTGCTCTGACGAGGGTTTGATCGTCTGCGACAGAGAGAGAATCAAAGGAGAGCAGGGTGTGAGCTTAGATGAGCTCGTCGGGATTTGCATCAAGCTTGCACGCCAGGTTGATGACATGGGAGTTGCAAACATGGCAGACATGGCAGAGCGTCTTGAAAAGGCTGTTGAAGAGGCCAAACCACTCCTCTCCAAGGTATTGCTTCTCTCTCTTGTTGCGAAGTTTTTGCACTGCTCAATGGTATTCCAGAAGACCTTGTGCAGTAGGATTGTGCAGTATTCCAACAGCAGATTGCTGGACAAACAACCTGAACAAAGAAGAAAAAGTGCTGAGGAGATCTCATCTCTGCAAGCTGATCACCTGGCAAAGCTTACAATTATTGTACCGGCAACAACAACCCCATCACAGTGTTGTTTCTCTTCTCTTCTGAACAGCCACTTGTACTTGTTGCAGGCACAACTGATGGCAGAGGATATTGGACCCTTGCTGAAGGAGATGAGAGAGGGTGAACTTCTGAAAGATCTGGCATACCTGATGAAGTTTGCAACTAAATCAGGCCGTGATTTGGGGTAAGCATGCATTGCTTCTTCTTGTGCTTCTGTCCTCCTCATGCTCATCACTGATCCAAACAGCACCAATCCTCTTTGTTCCAAAACACAATCAACATGTTACCATTCTGTGACATTTTGTCAAGAGGTGTGTTGTGCACATCCTGATGTATCTACAACCCACCATCAACCCACTGTCAGTGGGTGCTTATGAAGTCCAGTGGATAGTAGTCATGGCAGCAGCTTGCCACAGCTTGCTGTTCTTGCTTATGAAGAAGGTGATCATGATGGTCTAACACTTTCAGTCAAGCTGCTAAGCTGAAGGCCAGATACTGTGGAAAGGAATTTTGGTGTAAGGAATTTACTTGCTGCAATTATCTCAGCCAAATCCTTGCTAAGATGTTGTGGTTTTGTCTGTTTTTTCAGAGTATTGAGCAAGTCAGTGTTGACATCAGAGAACAGACATCTCTTGCAGGATTCTGTATCCACCTTAAGCAAAGCTTTGAAGCAAGTTGAGGTTAGCCTATGCTTTTCAAGTGGCCATCATGCATATCTGTATCAGTTTTGTTTTGTGATTGTGAGTTATCATGAGAAAGACTGATGCTGATGCCAGAAAATAGGTGGCTGGCTGATTCTAAGTAAGAGTTTTGTATTGTTTCTTTGACATTATGTGCATTCCCTACAGTTCCATATTATGTTGATTTCCTCAGGACAATTGTTGTTTGTTCATCAGTGACATGCTCCTCTCCTTGGAGAGCTTGCAGAGTATCAGTGCAGATGTCAGCAGTGTGACAGGAGATGCCAGAACAAGGCACAATCTTCGGCAGCTCATTGAGACATTAAGCCGACTGGTTACAGACTAACTCTGATGTAAGCTTTATGAACACTTCAGTGTTTATGCTTCCCAATTATCTTGTTGATTAGCTGTTTGATTAGCTGAATGCCACATTTGTTTCAATGTTTGTGCAGGCAGTTTGCACCAGTTCTTCAGAGGATCAAGCTTAGACTGTATGAAAGAGGTTGCAGAGTTGTAGAGATTTTTGGTCAGATGTGTGTTGTGTTGCTGCATTAGGTGGTGTGCTCCTTGTTCCCTGCAAAGCCATGGAATTTGCATACCTTTGGTACTAACAGATAATATCCACTAGATTGTTTGCCATAGTCTTGAGCTAGCACCCCATCTTAGATGTACAACAAGGGTTCAATGGAAGAGCCAACTAGGAAGTCAGTTCCATGGACCAATTGGAGAGGTTCTTTTTGCATCTGCTCAATTTCTGTATTGACATGTTCGCAAAAAAATATAGACCAACTTTCTCAGCATGGGTTGTATCTTTCACCGGTTGGTGCAGTGTTGCAGCTCCAGAGATAAGAAGTAAAAGCAGGAGATCAACTTACTCTCAGACAACAAATGGAGATGACTGTTGCTGCAAGAGAAAGAGGCTTGCGTGGAAGCTTCCAGGTGATCCAATGAGAGCAAGAAACGGGAAAAAAAAAGTCTCAACTGGACTTATAAAGTTTGAAGTTGGACCCCAGTCTCTTCCTCTCTCTGCATCTGCTTGGTGGCACTTTTGTGCAATATCATCAATCACCAACGCAATCTTCCCCGTGTGGAGGGTTTGATTTTCAAACTCCTTGCGTCTTTTGCTCCAAGGGAGCTCAACAAAACCAAAAACCACTTTCAGTAGCAATCTGAATTATCTCAAGTAATGTGCACAAATGCTTCCGCATATCCATGAGGTTGCAGACAAAACTTCAGAACAACCAACCATGATGACACATCGAAGGGTGAAACGACAATTGGTGATCTCATAAATCTCATGAGAGTCCTTCATAGATTGTTGGGTTGCCACCTTCAAGTGCGAAGAGCACTGACAATGAACCACCATTACTTCCCATGGATTTCATCAGCTATTGATGGATGATGTATGGAAATGAAGTCTCAATTGTGTCCTCTTGGTGCTAATAGCTATTGTTAATATGACTCCTCGAGAAATTCAACATGGTGGGTTAACCATTGGACTAGAAATACAAATTGTTATGTTTCCCCCTACCTTCAATTTGATTATTCATGACAATGAGGATACATCAAAGGGATTGTGGATCACAAAATGAGGATGCATTGTGCAATCATGGGACACATTGAAATCATTTAATGACTCAAGGCAATGATAGAGAAAAGAGATCTCTAAATGGAGAAATTGTATTTCTCACCTCCATCTTGATGAAATGTATAGGTCACTGTTGGCATGTGTTGGATGAAATAGGCTCGAATATAGGCCTACTAGATATTCATAAGCTTGTCAATATGGTTCACTCTACCATGTTCTTGCCATCTCCAATTCTTTTATCAACCTCCTTGATGGAGTATCATTTTTGTGGAAAGTAAGTACATTAAACCCCCTTTATAATCGTGCCCTTGGTGACCATTTTTTTTTTTGACACTAACAAATTGTGATTTAAACATGCATAGTCACATTCCATATAAACCCTAACAAGATTGTGACTATAGGCAAAAAAAACTTACAAAACAACCCTTTTATGTTAGAATAAAGGTGCTAATTGTTTAAATTTCCTTCATGGGTTATTCTAAGTTTTACTATGCATTATTAGACTTGAAAAAGGTTGTGATTTATGCATGTTTTAATGTGACAATTTAAATTGAGTTTGAGCTCTTTAACTATTAGCTTGTGTATCTTGTCAACTAGATAGATGTTTTTAATTAAGAGTCTTCTGATTTCGTGGCAAGTTCACATATCTTTTGCTTATCTACACTAGAAGGTTGTTTTTTCTTTTTTATTTAACTTAGATTCATTGTTGATAGTTTGCACAACTTGAACACAAGGCAACACTAACATTGCCAAAGGGAATTACAACTTACAAAACTTTTAATATTTGCCTTAGATTTCCCCCCTTATAATCACATTTACAAAGAAAGCTTTGCAAATATTTTGTGTTACTAACAAGTGTGATAGTGATTCTAAAAAATGGTGTTTCTTACTAAACGGATAGTTACCAAAGAAATTGTGACATAAACAAGAATGTGACTAAAATGGGCGTGATTATAAAGGGGGTTTACTGTAATTTGACATGTGGGTGAAATGGCTAAATGATAACTAGAATAATAATCCTTTTGCCTTAACAAAAGGTAAAAAAAAAAGGGCTTGAAATAATGTGAAGCCCTAGGGTGGCAACATTCTTGAATGAAGAGCTTAAAACAAGGTGAGTTTGTATTCATGCCCATATGTTGAGAATGTCCCCCACCCATGGACCTTACAATTTACCCATTGTAAAATGAGATGTGATTGTTATCATTAGCCCTAAACATAAGTGCTTTACAAACTTGCAAGGTGGATCATAAATCAATAACTTGTATACTCCTTTGGCTAATAGGAGACTTTTCAATACATTATACATTTTTTTGTTATAGTTAATTTGAATATTGGCATTTGAGTTCCAACAAATTGAATAGGTTTGTTTGTCTTTTCCAAAAATTTTAAGAACTAATACAACAAGTCGTAAATGTAGTTCATTCTTCCCCTTATGATCATATTATCATGTATTGCTCAAAATTGTTTCTATAACTTATTATCAATGTGTAGGGTAGAGCCCAAAGGCAAGGGCAACACTAAAATAAGTTGTGTGAAGCAAGAGCTGAACACAAGTTCAATTTTGGGAATGTTACCTATGGGCTTTATGTAGCATGATGCAAAACTCAAAGTGAAAGGCTTTGTGTATTTTTGGGAATGCATGTTATGAAATCTAAACAACATGTTCATGCCCACACATGGTGTAGAAAAAATATCAAAGTTGTAATCTAACGCGCTCCCAAGTCACGGGGTGAAACCCACTGGAGGGTTTCACAAAGTCAAGTTGCGGAAAGTTGAGACTTGGAGGCACGCTCCCGGCTTCCAACTCTAAAAAAGGGTAGAGGGTCGAGTTGGGAGCCCAGGGATTAGACTAGGAAGAGGGACTAACTTATCTCGTGTGAATCTGCATCCAAAAACCAACCACAAAAGGTTAATTTAGCATTCGGGACACCCTTTGGTGTTGGGACTTGCCACGGGCACTTGGACACACAAGACTCACCACGGCCCGGACTCGGGGGAAACCACCACCTTCCCCCCTTATAGACCACCTTCCCCCCTTATAGTATTCTCTGCGGCTGGTCGCCGAGGCTACATCCAAATGGCACATTTTGTTGGGACTCCCGAAATGGAGTCCCGAAACTGTCCCAGCTGGACTCTCGGAACTTTGAACGGCCATAAATCCTCGCCCCGAGCTCGGATCGGGACGAGTCTTAAATCAAAGTTGTAGCTCTCGTTGAGAGCTTTTCAACGCCGTGTCGCACTCTACAAGGCGACGTTGGGAAGAGGTCGATTCCCGACTTTTAGTGGTCGGGAGTCAAACTGCCAATTTGACTCCCGGCCCTTCTTTTGCCCATAACTTGGGCTACAAATGTCTGAATGACCAATGCGAGGTCATTTTCGATATCTACGTTTCAAGACCTTTCCAATGACACCAAGAACGCCTCAATGCGAGGTGTTTTGGGCCTTGCTGTCGAGCTCTAAACATTTGGGAGTCCCGGAGGACTCCAAACCTCCAACTTTTCCAAGTGTTGGGCTTCACCCCCACACTTGGCCAAAGTGGGGTTGCGACACTCTCCCCCACACCTATTGTTGACTCAATGTTAAAAATAGCAAAGAATTTTGTTGGATTCAAACCAAAAATGTTAGTTAAAATTAAATCCTAGGTACCATCCTACATGGCACATAATGTTATTAGCCCTAAAAAGGGAGCTTTAAGTCAATGATAAATTAATAATTTCTTTTCTCATAATTCTCTTAAAAGTTCTCCTTTCATTCCCCTCCATCATCTTCCCCCCATAATTCCCTCCATTCTCATCTCCCCCCC
>Ga0116227_10007911_pt1 | contig 20421 bp, 19 predicted proteins | sample S1TSphgellanicum_FD_89693 | JGI IMG/M metagenome (GOLD analysis project Ga0116227, IMG submission 89693) | Host-associated microbial communities from peat moss isolated from Minnesota, USA - S1T2_Fb - Sphagnum magellanicum MG | ecosystem: Host-associated > Plants > Peat moss > Unclassified...
CAAGAAGTTAATCCTTGCCAGCAAGTGATCAGCTACACACCAAGACATGCCTACCTCGTGAGCTTGCGTCCCGTCGCCTGCTTGCCTTTCAGCTTTGCTTTGTGAACCAGTGGTGGCCTCCCAAGCTTCCTCTTAGGTGGTGCATCTGCTGCTGCTTGGGCTGCAGCCTCCTTATCTGCAAGATCCTTCTCTCTGGCCTTCTCCGCTTATCTCTGCCGCTGCTCCTTTGCCTCGATCTCGCGGATGCCCTTCTTGAATCCAAACTTGAAGAGTGCCATCTTACTTTGCTGTGCTAAGGCCCTCCGCGGACTCACTGATTTCCGCGCCAAGCCCTTTATTTTTGAACCCCGCACCAACTTCCCCGTAGTGGCTCGGACCCTATTATTTATTTCCCCACAGAAGCCCTTCCCGCACCCTCTAGAGACTATTTTCCTATCCCCGCACCCTCGATGAGCAATTATTTATGTGCGGGGTTTAGGGTGAGCACTACGGTAAGTTATAATTAAATGTGCCACCATGGTTTCACTACATAAAGACTACTTGTCCACTATTTTGGAACTAGAGTGTTTGACTCATGTAAGATTAATTGTCAACTATGTGGCAACTCGTACTATTAATTTTTTTACAGATTATGCAATTCATTAAAAGTGTAAATGCAGGCCTTTAGTTGGATTGTAATGGTGTATTATAGTGTTTATGGGTATGTACATATAGATATGATTACTTATACATTTCAAAAAAATTTGAATTAGATTATCGAATGTTTCAATGATATGAATTGATTCCTTTATGGAATTAATTAATTAAAATAACTCATTTTCATAATTATTTAAATAACTAAAATTTAAATAATGTAGTAAATATTATAATCTTATTTTTTTGTGATTGATGTTCAATTGTTGTGTTAATAATATTTCACTACATTGGAATTCACAATATTATGTTGGTATACATACATATCAAACCATAGAATTTCATGAAAGGTGAAAGTCTACTTTTGAATTGAAATTTTAAAAAATCTATATAGTTTATTAAACATTCAACAAGGGTGTACATATGAATATTTCAAATGATTAATTATAAATTTCAAAATTAAAATCAAACATACAGCATGTGGGAATTCTTTTTGGTAGTTACAACTCAATTGCAATTAGGGTGCCACTAAAAGATTTAACCCATATGTTTTGTCTTCAATATCTCATTTCACAAACTATATAAAGGAGGTGTCTCCTTTTGCATTTTCACATTAAAATACATGTGCCATGTTGGGATGAGTTCATAAAAGTTTAACCCTAAAGGCAAAACACATAACAAATTAAAAAACTTATGTGGCTACTCTTTAATTCACCTACTCTTCTAGTATTTTACCTTCCTACCTACCTACTTGCCTACTTAAGTAAAGAGGTCCCACTTTTTTACCTACCTAGATGGTAAGTAAGTAGTTAGGTGAATAGGTAGGTAAGTAAGTAGGTTGGAGTTACATCAACTTACCTACCTATGGCTATGTACTAACCTACCTAGGTACATATATATATATATATATATATATTTGTTTCCAAAATTCAGTTAATATGCCACATGGCAACTTTTGATTATGCCATGTGTCATAATCCAAGACCACTGAAAATGAATAATCATAATAGACGATGGATATCAATATTCTAAAAAAATCACGAAAAATCCTCATAGTGCCACGTGTTAAATTTTGATGGATGGGTGAAAAATGATGTCAACATGACATTATGAATGTAGTCATAGGGGAATTGCATAGTACTTGAAAAAGAGTTGTGACAAAGTTGTAATTGAGTTATAATGAGTTGCACCATATATATGGTGAATTGTAAGTGTCCGATGCAACTCAAAAATTGAGTTGTGAGGCCAGTTGTAAAACACCCCTTTTTCTCATAGTGTAAGTCTTAATTTGCTCCTTGAAAATCCTAATATGGTATCAAATCTAATTTAATCATGTAACAACAAAAATACAAAGTGCAAGAACATGTAGAAAAAAAAATCTCTTTGCAAAATTCTAGCATGGTGTTTTCTTTGAGTTCATGTATTATTTGATGCCAATAGATCAATATGAAATAATAGAAAAATGAAAACAATTTTAAAAGAATCAATTTATGGTCACATTACATACATTGTTGACAAATTCTTTATGACATAAAAAAAATAGGGAAGATAAATTTTTCTCAAATTAATAACAACAATAACACAAAATAATCAAGGTGATTATAAAATTTAAAAATTGAATGGGTCTATTTACTCAATTTGGAGTATCAAATTACAAATGATTTTAACAAGTAATGATTTAGTACCTTTAATTGAAGGTATGGAACCCAATCTAAGTATCACAAATCCTACCACACAAAAGGCATGGTAGTCAAAAGACAATAAAAGCTAGGTTTGATATTCTTATTAATGTAGACGATGTCCAAATATTGGTAGTAATCAAATCACATAAAATTGCAAAGGTAATGTGGGATGCCTTCAAATTAATGTATGCACATTTGAACAAAACATCAATTGTTGTCTTTAAAAAAATCCCAATTGGAAATGAAAGATGAGGAAAAAGTCACATCTTTCTTGGAAAATTCCTTAAGTCTAAAAAATCAATTAAAAGGAGCCAAAATTACACTTTTTGATGAAGAACTCACACTTCAATTATTACATGTGCCTTACCAAAGTCTTTTAGTGGTTTTGTAAATTCAATGAGTTTTCAACCCAATTTGATTTTTGATCAATAATGTCATGCATTAAGCAAAAAGTTGTTGGACATGGTAACTTCTTGAATTCAACTATGGAGATATATTTTAAAAATCATAGAGAAGCCATAGAAAACATAGTGAGGGAAAGGTAATCAAAGTGACAATTCAAAGTCCAATTTGAACTTTCAAAACCAAAATATTCAAACAAGGATAAATGGAATATGTTTTTGTTGTAAAAAACTAAACCACCATGCAAAGGAATGTCAATTTTGCATTGTGGATTGAGCAAAATGTTTCTTTAGGACCCAAGAAAATAATGTTGTGAATGATACCTTAAATAGTGTTGTAAAAATACCCCATAATTGTTTAAAATATATTTAGCAAGTAACCAATTATCACCCAAAATGTGGTATTTGCACTTTGGAACAACGAAACACATGAGCCCAAAATGAGAATGGTTCACATCCTATAATGAATTTTTTAATCCAATGATGGTGCATTTAGGGGATGACAAAAACCCAATAAGCAATTCGCATTGGAAACGTTTTAATCAAAGTAACTTCCAATTGAATACAAAAATAAGAAACATATTACGTGTTGAGGTTCTCAGAAAAAGTGTTGTTGGGTAAATCAACTCAAAATGGCTTAAAGTTTGAATTCATTCAAGACAAATGTGTCATCACTTCACAACAACCAAGCTATATGCACATACATATTGAATGTGTGAAGGAGGGTATCTCATTGGTAAAGGAATCACATGTGAAGACCTTGCTTTAAATTTTACACAAATAAAAGATGGGTGTGTTAAATATACAATGAAATGGCACCTAAGATTTGGTCACTCTAATTTGCAAATAGTGAAGTTAATGAAAACCAAATAGATGGTTAATAGAATAAATAATTTTATTTCCACATTACCGTTTGAATGTCAAAGTTGCTTGTATGGTAAACAACAAAAAATAAAATTCCTTATCCATGACAAAAGAAAAACTAAATAAGTTTTGGAACTCATCCATTTAGATGTATGTTGACTAATGAGGACTGCAACTCTTGGAGGGACTAAATATTTTGTCATTTTCATCGATGACCAATCTAGATTTATCATCATGTTGTTTTAACATAAATCACAAGTTTTTGAAAATTTTAACTTTTAAAAGCCATAGTGGAAAACCAAACCTAAGATGAAAAAAAATCTTTGCATGGATAATGGTGGTGAATCTGTTAATAAAAAATTAAATGGACTTTGTGATCCAAATGGAATCCTAAAGCCAATTAAGGTGCCTTACACTCCATAGCAAAATGGGTTCACAAAACAAAGAAATAGTAATTGAAGGTGCATGGATTATGTTGCACCATGCAAAATTATTTGATAGATTCTAAGGTGAAATAATGGCTATAACATGTTTTATTCAAAACAAAGATTTCACCTCAAGATTAAAAGATAATACACCATATGAAGCTTGGTATGGTGTCAAATTGGATGTGAACAATTTTAAGCTTTTGGTTATTTGGCATATGTACATATTCTTATAGAATTTGCCATAAATTGGGAATGAAGTTGCATGAATGCATCTTCTTGGGTTATGGGGAGATAGAAGGTCGTAAAGCCTATTGACTTTATGACAAACAAAAAAAAAAATGTTATTTTAGAAAAAATGTGGTTTTTAATGAACAAGCCATGTGTTAGGGGAACATGTAGGCATGATGGGATTGGATAGGTAGGTAGGCTAATATTGGACAGGTAAACATATTGACAACTTGTTCAAATTGGGAGATATGGTAGTTGTTATTGAATTCTTGTTATTCCAAATGGGGTTTTGGAGGGAATTGGGGTAGCATTTCCCATCCTCCTTGTTTTGGTTTTGTATTATTTTTTCTTTGCAAGTTTGGAGTTTTTGAAAGCACTAAATTTATGTGGCAAAATAGGTAGAAGTTGAATGTCATAAACTACAAAAGAATTCCTTTTTGCATACAAAATTGGGTTAGTACATGTAGGTAGAAAACCTATTAGGATTGTTAAAAAAATGTTGTTAAAAAAATTGAAAATGTGGTAAGTAGAACTGGGCATGTTGTAAGTAGCTTATTGATCATTTTGATACTTTTTTTGTATGTGTTTATGCATAGAACTAGGAATTAGGACTTACCACCCTATTTTTGAAGAAAAAAGGGGCAACATGTGATGCCTCTATTTGTGACCCAACAAAGGGAAAGATGAAAGCTTTATATATGCTTCCTAATGGTGAATTTGAAAAAGAAATTACTACGATCCCAATTGTTCAAAGAGTGCCCGAGTCTTTAATAGTACTCAATGCATAACATCCATAGACTATAGAACCCATTGTACCAAGCACACCTCCAATGTTAGACCATGAAGCTCACCATTTTTGAGATTCATTTCAATCCTTAACACAAAGTGAACTCCACCAACATAAAATGGTTGCCCAATCTAAATGAAGCTCCCAAAACAACTTCATCAAACCTCTAACCATAAGGACAACCAACTCAAATATTCAAATCAAACCCCCAATATAAAGACCATTTGAACTTTGTTTATGTGTTTTAGATAGAACTAAATGAAATACATTCATTTAAGGAAGTTGTATGTTTATCAAATGTTTCCAAGTGGAAGGGAGCCCTTGATGATGAATATCATTTTTTTATTTGGAATAATATTTGGTGGTTGAATAATTTATTTCCAAATAGGTCTTTAGTAAGTTGCAAATGGGTCCTCATAAGAAGTACAATTCTAATGGTTTCATACTTGAATATAAAGTTCAACTTTTGGCTTGACTTTTTTTCAAGAGCCTAGAATTGACTACCATGAAACTTTTTGTCATGTAATCAAATTGTCTTCATATTTTTATTTTCCTTTCTACAACCTTGGGTCTTGAAGTTCATTAGATGGACGTCCATATGACTTTTCAAAATGGCATTTTGCATGAAAAAATATTCATGCAACATCCTAAAGACTATATACAACAAGGTGCAAAAAATAAAACATGCCATCTCTTACATAAGTTATACATTTTGAAGCAATTTCCTCAAATATGGTATGAACATTTATGGATTTTTAAAAAAAGGTTCAGCTTTACCAAAAGCAAAGCCAAACAAACTAATTTTAAACTTAACAAAAGTATGGCACCCATTCTTGCCAATGATGTAATTACTATGAAAGATGTTCCTTACAAAATTGTTGGAAGTCTTATGAATGTTACAATATGCACAATGGTAGACCTTGAACATCAAATTACCACAAAATGGTTTTAATGTACATCAAAGTTATACTTATCTATGGCATTACATCTTTAAAATTTTCCACATCTTCCATTAGATGGTGCAATTCTAAGTGGGCCAAAAACATTGATAATTGACATTCCATTATTGGAATATTCATTTCAACATGCCAATGGTCACATCTCATGGCAATCCAATAGACAATCCATTGTTGCCTTTTCTAATACTAAAGTTAAATACATGGCAATTGCAAGTGCAACTAAAGAAACATTATGCATTTACCAATTAATGTTTGATCTCAAACTTATTATCCAATGTCCTATTCAACTCATGTATGACAATCAATCTTGTATTGATTGGTGCAAAATCCAAAGTTCCATGAAAGATTTAAACACATAGATATATGCTTTCATTTTTTTCAAGAGCAAGTTGATTAAAGGGTCATTCAATTAGTCTATTGTAGTACCACAAAAATAATAGCTATAATTCATGGTTTTAAAAATTGTCGAAGTTGATTACCTTATCCACCTTGATTAGTGAATGTGCCCATTTTGACTAAAAACATGTAGCCTACATGACATGTGTATTTTTTTATTAGTGAACTGCATTACAATGACTTATTTAACTATTTATCAAATTGAACGTTCAATCAAGTTGAACAAACATTGACCTCCTTTGTTAATGGGTTTTAATCAAATGGGACATTTAATTAAATTGGATAGAGAAAAATGACATGTATGGTCAAAATGACCAATGGTTTTCTAATCAAATTGAGCATATTATGTTAATTAATTGGCCAAACTAGTTAGCTATTAGTTAGGCTAGGTAAATAACCTAGGTCTACCTACCTATTTATGTACATAGGCCTACTTACTTATTTGCCTAACTATTACTTAAGTTTGGTGTCTAAACCTAAGTAAATAGACTTAGCCAAGGCCTATCTACCTACCTACCTAATTATTACTTAGGTTGGGTAGGTAGACCTAAGTAAGCAGGTAGCTTAAACCTATTTATCTACTTAAGCCTACCTACCTATTTGTGTACCTACCTAACTATGACCTAGGCCAAAATAGGTAGTTTAGGTTACCTATTAATATACTTACCTCTAACCTCTTATGTACCTGCCTCTTATTTCATTTATCTACCTATTATCTTGCAACCTACCTACCAACTTACTTCCAACCTATTTAATTGTTTAATTTTCTTATTTATTTATATAAATAGTGACGTGAAATTAAAAACCTTGACAAAAATTGTCTTCTTTTGGAAATTTCTCACCTTTTTATGCCTTGGTGCCATTCCTACATCACCCTATTCCATTTGTGTGTTGCTTTAAACACCTACATTACCTGCACATGGAAAACCACACATTTGGTAAGCTTTGGCACTTAAACTTACCTTGTTACCTTGGGCTAACTCTGACCCCTAGACATGTGGGACTAATACCTTTATGGACTTCCCAAGTGGTCCAAGGCCTTGTTGCCTAAGATTACCATCTTCCGTCTTTCGGCCTAACCACAGACTTCACTTAGTTCAAGGACTTAGTGTGCCAACACCAATGCTTTGAACCCCCTTCTTCGAACCTTCATTTGTTGACACCCATGCGACTTGTGAGTATGTTAAACCAGGAGTCAAATCCAACCCAACATTTAAATTTGTAAACCAAGTCCACCATGGGGGCCACCCCCTGGTGGTCTAGACTTGGGCCCCAACTATGCAAGTTCGCACACCAGAGGGTCCATCTAAAAGGGCATGTCATTCTCCCCCAGTTTAAAGATGTCAACATCCATGTTGATGTTTCTTCTAGGGTGATCGCCTTAGGCATTTCCGTCGTCTTTTCTCCTAACCCCTTTTTGGATTAGCTACTTCCTGATCGTGAGAGCTAATTTGCACTATGTCTTTGTGTTTTTAATGCAAGAGGTTTTACTAGGTATGTTTTCATTATGTGCTCACTTAGAATCTTCCATCAAATCCCCCTTATTCAACCATCATTTCTTTCATTTTTGGAACTTGTTTCAAGTTTTTAACTTAGAAGTTCCAACCAACATGCTAGACAAGGGTTGCAAATGTCCCAATAGATAGTGTTGGATTGGGTTCTATAGTCCAAATCCCTTTTACCCAATTGGGACATGAACTGTGAGTTCATGCACAAGAAATTTAACTTCTCCACTCAAGGACGTGCCATTTTTTTTACACGCACCACCACCCCCCAATCTTGCTTGATCCAACCTTGAAGTTTTTCAATTCAAATTCAATTCCAAGTCCATTTCCGTTAGTTGACACTCCCTTGCATATCCCATCCAATAGCTTCCTATGAACCTTAGCCTTTTTGCAATTGACCACGCTTGCAAAAACCCTCAACCCTCATTAATGACTAGTTAATTTTGTGGGTGTTCTCCCCCACTTTAAAAGTTGATGCCTTCATCAACACTTAAGTCATTTGCACGTGGGTTTCTTTTTTTCTTTCAAGTTTTCTTCACTCCAAGTTCATGACCCCTTTCCTATTCAAATTCGTTTATCATTTCTGGCAAGTGGTTTAAGTGAATAGGTTTCATCCATATTGCCTCCTTGTGATGGAAGCCTTTATATTTCACTAAATGTTCCTTGCCTTTAAGGCATGTTTGCTTTGCACAAAATATGCCTTTGATTTTAACAATTAATTTATGTTCGATGGCATCCATTTCTAGCTACATTTTTTGCTACCAGTCTAGTCTTTGATCATCTTATAAAAACAAGTTGAGTTTTGAGACATGAAAGGTCAGATGTGCCAGACAATTAGTTGGCAACTTTAGGGTATACATGTTGGGGTGCGACTTATGAAAAGTCTCATAAGACCTCACGCACTTGGCAATTAAACATGGGGTGAGTCCATCATGCATCTTAAAATCCCAAATGTTTAGCCACACATGTTGCCCAACCTCAAACTCAACATGCCTTCAAGTTTTGTTGGCATGTTTCTCATATTGTTTTTGAGCTTGCTCTAGGAGCTTCTTGGCTTGCGCATATTTTTCCTCACACCTTTTGACCATCTCCATAATTTCCTTGGAATGATATATACTTCCCATGGGAATGGTTAAGTCCATCAGTTTCCTGGTTTCCTTTCCCAACACTAACTTAAACGAAAACATTTTTGTCACTGAGTACATTATGAAATTATAACAAAACTTTGTTAGGCCTAGATGTTCACCCTAATCGTTTTGATAGGCACCAACATAATTTTTGAAATATTTGTTTAACACCCCATCAACCTTTTTTTGTTTGGCCATTGGTTTGTGGGTGGAATGTTGTATTGAACAATAATTTCGTACCCACCTTCAAGAACAAATGTTTATAGAAGTTCATCGTAAACTTGGCATTTGTATCATTAATAATAAATTGTGGCATCCCATGATGCTTGACCCACATATTAAAAAACAACTTAGCTGAATCAAAAGTTGTTGCAATTATTTTAGTTGGAGCCATTTTAGTCAACTTGGATAATTGATTGACTACCATGAAAATGGCATCCATCTCATTCCATTCAGGTAGTTAGGTCATGAAGTCCATGGACACATTTTCCCATTGCTCGTTCGAAATTGGTAGAAGTCTATATAACCCATATTTTTTCTTTTATATAGATTTCATGTTTTGACACTTGACACAAAATGCACACAAAATGCTTTACATCCTGCTTCATTTCAAACTAATAAATTTCTTTTCCACGACCACTCTTGTGGTTCTTTCACCATGGTGTCCTACCATGGGAACATCATGCTCCTTTTGCATGATTTTTGTGTGTAGCTTTCTTATTGGCACATAGATTTGGGATTGCTTCCATCCGAAGAGTCTTTCCTTTAAGGTGATGCCTTTTACCTTCTGACGTTTATGTAATTATTTAAAATAACATTAAGAGAGCGGATCCTACACTTAAAGTTTCCCTAATCTTTCATTTTAAGTTGCTTTCACCTTGGAAGATGGCCCTTAATGCCTAGGTCTTGGTTGGAGGTTTTTCCGATTGGATGAAATTCCTTTTTCCTACTTAGTGCATTGGGGACTACATTATCCCATATTAACTTGAGGATTGACTCCACATCCAACAATGTTAATGTGTCATGCCATCTTAGTTGTTTTGCTAAGGCCTTTAATTGCATTTCAAAGGAGATGTTGTCCATCTAGACCTTAGTTTTATGCGTCCCCAAATAGTGTTGCCACGTTTTTAAGCAACACATGACGATGTACAACTCCTTTTCATGAGTTGGCCATCATAGTTGGGCCCCACAAATCTTCTTGCTCTTAAAAGCAATCGGGTGTCCATCTTGCATGAGCACCCCACCAATGGCGAAGTCACTTGCATTAGTGTGGATTTCAAATGGTTTGGTGAAGTTCGGGAATCTTAACACAAGGGTGAACGAAAGTTTACTCTTTAAGTCCTCAAATGCCTTTTGTTGTTCCTCCTTCCATTCGAAGGATAACTTTTTTTTAAAGAGGTTTGAAAGTGGTTTCACAAGTTGCGAAAACCCTTTTATAAACTTCCAGTAGAAGTTAGCCAAGCCTAGGAAGGATCAAATTCCTTTGACCATGACTCACCTTTTCCAATCACATATGACTTCCAACTTCTTAAGGTTGGGTCTCACCCTTCCCGTGATAGTATATGCCTTAAGAAGTCAATCTTTCCTTCAGCAAATTCATTTGTCACCTTGTTGGCAAAGAATTGATTTTCTTGGAGCTTACTCAAAACATGTTCTAAGTGCTCTACATGCTCCTCTACTGTCTTGGAATACACCAATATATCATTAATATAGATGATCATGAATTCATCCAACTTTTCATAGATAATAGAGTTCATGAGGGTTGTGAATGTTAACGGAGCATTGCACAACCTGAATGGCATCACTAGGAACTTGTAGGGGCCATATTTGGTCCTTGTTGGTATTTTTTCTATGTCCTCATCTGCAATGTGGATTTGGAAGTACCTCAATTCAAGATCAATTTGGCTAAAATACTTGGCCCCATTGGGTCGATCCAATAAATCGTTAATGCGAGCAAAGGATCATTTTTTTAAATTGTTATTTCATTCAAAGCATGGTAATCAATGCATATTTTCAACTTGTTGTCCTTTTTATCCACAAACAAAACATGCACCCCATATGGCGATTTACTTTGCCAAATATACCTTCAACTAAGGAGGTCATTCAATTTTTGAGCTTTTTTAGTTTCTTTTGGTTTAACTTATAAGGTGTTTTGGATAGTGGGGCCGATCCAGGTACCACTTCTTTCTTATGGTCAACCTCTCTATAAAGTGGAAGGGCATCACGAAGTTCATTTGTTAGAACTTTCAAAAATTTATTAAGTGAATCCAAAATAAAAGTAAGGGGTTGCTTCCCCCCTTGTGGCTTAGGTTCCCCCTGGGAGACTCTCAAAGACATCAAAACTAGAAAACTAAGTGACTCCAACTCACTAGCCAAAACAACCAAGTTCATTCCCATTTTTACCAATGTAAAATTACAATTCACATTTAAGTTCACTAATTTAGAGCCACAATTGGCATAGACTTTCAACTTACCTCCATTACAAAGGATGGTTGGTTCATAGGCATCCAAAAATGTGTTTCCTATAATTATGCCAAAACTATCTAAGTCACACATGGCGAAGTTTTCAAAAAATTGAACTCCCATGCAAAACAACTTCATTTTTAATGCTACCTTAAGCAAAGCTTTAACTATGCCTTGTGAATCTAATAGATAATACATACATCATTTCACAATTTAGTTTTAACTAATTGGAGGCTTCACTTTCACGTGCCCCTATTTTAGTCATGAAGCCCCCTTGGAGAATCAACTTACCTTAGGCAATGCATTCACTTATTCGAAGTGGCTTGGTGTAGTCCTTCACCAAATGTCTGTTGTTATCACAATTAAAATATTTGACTTTGGACAAGTCTTGTTTTGCTTTTTTGATTGACAACTTTTTGCTCGCTAACTTCTCCTTGTCATTTTGAGGCCTTGGCTTACCTTGGCCCCACTTTTGTTTATTGTGACTCTTGCTCACACTGCTTGGGTTGGCTTGATTTTTTTGAATGACCTTGCTTCTAGTTTCACCCTTGGGGTGTGCGAGAGCCCCACCTTCCTTACACTCCATCTTCATTAGCCCTTGGCACATTTCCAAAATATCAATCTTCTGGTAGACTATCTTTTGCACCCAAGGCTTGAGTCCATGTAGGAAGATTAACTTTTGAGCATATTCATCTTTTATGGGGATTACAATCAACATGCGACTAAAGTCTTGGACATAGGCAGCCAACAAGCCCCTATTTTCCTCTTGGGTAAATTCTAAGAGTTCCATGACATCCCAAAGCACCAAGTGGTGTAACATGAACCTCCTGTCTAGATGTAACTTAAATTCCTCCCAAGTGAAGATTTCAAGTAGGTTGGGTGTCTCTTGCTTGGGACAGCCACCATTCCCACACGTGTTCTTTCAATAGGGTTTGAGCGAAATGAATTCACTCCTTGTCAGTTTTGAGGTGTTGGGTTTCCATATATGGCTCCATTTGGTGTAACCATGATTTCATCCATTTGGTTTTGATCTCCTTCCTCACGAAGGAGTCTAGTAGCCTTACCTTGATGGTCATCTTGGCAAAGCCCCCACTTAGGATATTACTTATGGCACCCAAATTTTTTGTAATGCGATTCATCAGTTTGGTTGTCTCTTGATTTTGTGTTGTGGCTTTCCTTTGTTGGACCACAAAGGGTGTGAAATGTAGTTCATTCATCACAATGGTAAAAATCTTATCATTTGCAATTAATCACTATGTACCTATTGTGCAGCTAGCTATCATTTGCAACGATATTGGTCATGTTTGTAATTAGAAATTTGGTATTGTATAATTTTTGGGTCGTATGGTTGTGTGTGCAACTAACATGCAATTAAATGTGTACAACATGAACATGTGTCATATAAATAATGATTTAAATTAATAAATATTTAAATGAATATACCTAATATACCTACCTAAGCTATGTATAGTACTAAAGCTAAGCCCATGTTAATTAAAGTTAGCTAAGATAAAACATTGGTTAAACTCACATTAACCAAGGTTAAACCTAAGCTAGACCTTGAATAAATAAATTATCTTGATTATAATAGAAGTAAGAAGTTAAACTACTCATGTTTATACTAAATAATAGGTTAAATGAACCATGGCTAAATTAATTAAAAAATTAATATTAATAGTTAATAATTAATTAATTTAATAATATCATTAAAATTTCAATTTTAGGTAATCATAAATACTAAAAATGTATTAAAATTAAAATTATGTCTATTAATTTCCATATTAATTATTTAGTAATAATAACTAGTATTAACAAAATAATTACTATAAAATGTTATTATAATTATTTTGACTGTAATAATATTAATATATTAAGTATTATTATTTATGTTAATGTACCTACTATTAGTAGGATACATTAGTTAATTTACAAATATTCTAACCTAGGTTAGTTATATAACTATTAACTTAATTAGATAATAATATTATAATATTATAATATATTATAATTGTAATGATAATTTTTTGATATATATTTTTTCAATAAATATTATAAATATTATTATTTTTAATGTTAAAATACTATGGTAAATAGGTTACACTAGTTAACCTTCAAGCACCTAAACATCTTAAGCTAATTATTATTTTAAGATAAATAATAATATTAATTATTAATCATGTCAAGTGATCATAATTATTTAAAAAAATTATTAATTATAATTGCAATAACTAATATTGCTAGTGTAAATGAATCATTTTAAATTATTATTATTATTATTATTATTATTATTATTATTTCCAATATATGGATATATAGCTAATAAGTAAACTAGATTAATACATAACATAAATACTAGTATAGTAGTCACATCCAATGTGCGACTAAGTTGGTGATGTTTGTAGTTGAATTTTTTATCTTGTATCTTTTGGTTTCAAATCAAATTTTGCATGCTATATAAGTAGGTGCAATAGCCATGTTCACAAACCAAGTACCAAGTACCATTGGGAATGAGCTAATTAAAAAAACTTGACTTTAAATGGTTAAAGCCAAAAATAAAATTAGATTATCCCAAAACTACCTATTATGCTTAGACCTACCTATTTATTTAGTAGAGTGTAATAATTACCTACCTACCTAAGCATCACATGTCAACATCTTATTAACCTTAAATTATATGATCTAGGTTTCATTAATTAATATATTAAAATAAAAAAGTGAGCTTCAATTGTCATTTGTCACCATATAATTGGTGTTTAAATATGGACACATGTCAAAAAGGTCAACGAACATTCCATGGTGTGTCATGTGTCATTATCTTAATGGTAAAAGTTTTAACGATTGAGAATAATCCAATGAATTTTAAATATTTAATACCATATTAGTTAATACCTTGACCTTGCTACTCATTAGTACCTTAATAGAATATCAAAATATAATTTTTATTTTCAAAAGTTAATTTTCCAGTGAATGCATGTGGGGCAAGTTTCAAACAAAGCATCACCAAGGGTGATACCTAGCAAAATTCAAGGTGAGAGTTGGCTTGAAACTTTGCTCAATTCTCAAGTTTTTTCTAATACCCACCCAACACTAGTCTAGATCAATCTTGTGTGGTTTTTTTATTTTGTTAAAAAATTTTAGTTTATTTTTGAAAATTTTGGAAATAAGAAACCTTTGGCTTTGATTTATTTGATAATTTTAAAAATCAAAGAACTGACTAGTTTCATGAAAAAACTAACATTTAAAAAGAAGGTTATTTGATTGGTTATTTGTTTTTTTAGAACTGTCAATCAAGGCTGCATATATCTCACACCCTTATCCACCCATTCTTTCTTTTGAAAAACAGATAAGTGCTGAATATTGCCATGGAATATGTCCAACTTAGTTACACCGCATTTTACATGGAAAACAATTGATATGTCTATTGAAAAAATCCCACTAGCAATACATGAGATGATAAACAAAATTTCTAAGTTTTCATGCAATTGCACTAATATGATGGTGAAAATACCTATGTAACTCATTTTAGTAGAATCACCCACATGCTACCAAAAAGTCTATACTATGTATGACAAGATATATAGCAAAACAATTAAAAGTTCCAAAAAAAACACATTCATGTGTTTACAACTTCTACCACCACAATAAAATAGCGCTTTTATGCTCTATTTATTATTCAAACTAGGTCATAATATATGATATCCAGCAACTATTGTTCCATGTAAGATGAACACTGTCATCAGAGACTAGGCAATTTACCATATTGAACAAGGTTATTAGTTATCTTGGTTGAAATTTGAAAGAACAATTGCACATCAAAATTTGAAGATGATTGACATGTCTCAATTTGCGAGTTCAATCAAATTTTAACTATTTAATGATTGACGTACTTATTCACAAATGTAAGTCATGCTTAATTATGTAACAGCATAGGTAAAACCTACAAAGTTTCAATCATCTATCACAAAAGGAATTTGAATTTCAATGGGTAGGTGCATTCTATTTTAGGCTTCTAACACAGAAAGGGAAAAAAAAAGTATATTAGGGGCCAAATTGCAGATATAATGATGTGATTAGACATTTATTTATATTGAAAACATGTTCATTTGAAGAATTAGAAACATTGAAATGAACATATATTTGCTATCTATTGTGTGATATGGAACTTAAGAAAAAATTGGGATTTGCATAAGGTCATGAATTGAAAGATCTTATGAGGTCTGGTGAGCTGTGATGCCATTGAAAATAGTAATCCATTTCCAGAATGCAGATTTGGCTAATTTGAGAATCGTAAAAATTAAGAATCTTACAATCGATGAATAATTAATTTTTTTGAATAGGAAATCATTTAGATAAGTTTTAATAATTAAAAATGAATAATATAGAATAATCATATAAGTTCTCATAGTCAAAAAATTCATCTATAAGAATTGACACTTATTTTCATTGATGATAAAAATTCAGAAGTTGTGTACATACTACACACTTAATGATATCAACACATCACCCTTTTTGTCATGTCTGCAAATTGATATATTGTATTTATGCACAATATTTTTCACACTTAGAAAAAAATATATCCATCTCTACAAATTATGCTAAGTGCATTACCTTTGGACCAATTCACAAGGTTTCCATTCAATGGCTTTTCAAACATCACACACTTTTCTATTAGCATCTAAAGAAAAATGAAAACACAAACAACACTAATTATCTATATGAAAAAGCCAAGTATTAAATGAAAGGATTGAGTGGTTCCTTAATTCAACAATATTTGAACTCATTGCAAATTCATTTTTTCAACAAATTAACTGCACATAATCTATCTTGGGTGTAGATCACTAATTTCAATTTCAAAATTACTGTTTGCAACATGATTCGAGAATTAACTATTGCCATCATTAGTTGACATGTACTCACATAGTGGTAGAATGGCCTCATCATGTAAAATGGATTGAAATTTATGATTTGTCTCCCAGAGTCCAAGTTCCATAAAATGGATATCAACTTCCGTTTCACCTTGAAGCATAGCCAACACATGTGACATCATTGGACGTTTGGTCGAATCAATTTGCGCACATAAAAGTGCCACAAAAATCACTTGTTTTATTTCATTTTTTGAAATGGTGATGTCTAAGTCTCGAGCAATTAAATTGGTCAACATATTTGTTTCATACAGAGACCATGCCTGCAATAGGTTTCACAATAATGATTTAGAAGAAAGGTTTCCTAAAATAATGATTCACGTCAATTCAAATTATTAATAAGATTTAAAATATTAGAACTATAAAACAAAGCTTTCATAAGTATTGGAATTATAGTTGCAAGCACATCAAATAGATAAATACAATGATTGAGTCCACCACAATGTTAAGTCAAGAAAATCACAAAATGGGAAAGAGATAGATTTCAAATTTAAAAGAAGAATTGATATACAAAAAATTAGGATTGGGTTACATCAACATACATACCCATTTGACAAGGTAGACTTTTTCAGATTCTAAGGTGGTGTCAATATTCTTCCGGCCACTCACAATCTCAAGTAGCAAAATTCCAAAGCTATAGACGGATCCTTTGGGGTGAGTTGGCCAAGTGTTGCATATTCTGGAGCCATGTATCCCCTACAAGAATAAGGATACAATTGTTAGGAAATAATATAACTTCACATCATTGTTCCAATTTTGACAAAAGGGAAATAAAATTAATTTTAAGCAATATAATTATTGAATTATGCAATTCTCAAATGTTCCACCCAATTGGGCATTAATCATCACAATTTGGGTAGTATGTTCAAATTGTTACATAGTTCCAGCAATTTGTGTAGATATATGGCTTTGATCATTTGGGAATAGTCGTGCCAACCCAAAATCTGCAATCTTGGCATCCATATTCTTGTCAAGAAGAACATTGGCTGCTTTTATGTCTCGATGTATTATACGTGGTTGTGAATCCTCATGAAGGTAGGCAAGGCCGCGTGCAATGCCCACATATATTCAATCGTTTTGGCCAATCCAAGATACAAGTTTGTTGCCCTCGTTGACCTGCAAACACAAAATATGTGAACTTTGTTTGATGGTGGGATGATGATGATCTGAAACTTATTAAAAATTTCCTTCTATATTAATATGCAAATAAGGGCTTAATTAGAAAGTAACATACCCCATAAAGCTTCAGCAAGATTTTTGTTCTCCACGTATTCGAACACAAGAAAACGTTGTGTACCTCGTACACAACACCCTTTCAACTTGACAAGGTTCCTGTGCCTCACACCAGTGATGACTACAACTTCATTTAAAAAATCATCAACTCCTTGTTGAAATTTGATTAATTGCTTGATTGCCAATTCTGTCCCATCTGCTAAGATCCCCTATGAGACAAAGCAAAAAAAGTGCTTCTTAGTTAATGGAAAGGTGAAATAAAAACTTAAAATCAGACTAAAAAATTGGGATCACAATTCAAAATAGTACTCAAATCATTTGTAAATATAAAAAGGTCATGATATTGCAGAATTCACCTTGTAAACAACACCAAAACCACCTTTTCCCAGCTCATTATCATGATGAAAGTCTTTGGTAGCCACCCTAAGCACATTGTATGAATATAATGTAGGTTGCACTTGTTGCCTTGCAAATTCTGCAAAGCAGCAGCTCATTCAATTAGTTGTACCAATATGCCATATGCTTTCAAAATACAAATCAAAATGTGCATTTATCTTGAAAGTAATCAAATTGCAAGTCACAAACCACTATGGGGTTCGACGTTAGTACATATGCATAGTCAAATAAGGTGAACTTTTATTTGTTTATCTCTATTTGTACAAATGTGAGAATCTTTGAAAAATGCAAAAAAAGTACCTTTTTTAATTTGTTGCAAATCAAATGAATTTGCACGATATTTCCAAAATATGCCCACAAAAATGATTCCACCAACAATTGCAAAGATGGAAAGTGTTAAAGACAGTATCAAAATAAGCTTGTGTGTTGTCTTATAATTAGAAGGACCTGTTCCAAGCCCACATAAAGATCAATTTCAAAATCTTTTACAATTGAATTCAACATACAGAAGTCATTTTTTTGCAAACTTTGAAACATTCAACTATAATGATATGACGATGGTTGGCATCAAATAAATAATCTAACAATGTACTTTGAATGTTCAAACCACCATTAGGTAAATATTTGGACAAGCCATGAGTTTGATGATGTGTGTTTTATTGTCCTTGAACTAACAAATACACCATTAAACAAACCCCCATTTCACCAAGTTCTTTTGATAGAAATGACGTGATCTGATGTGACCCCAAAATTGAACAATTTCTGAAATCACTTTTCAAGACATATTGAAGTCAACATAGCTGATGTAAACAATAGTTGAGTATTTGAACCTATATTTGGTATCGAGACACCTGTTGAGTTGTATCGACAATTCAAATGTGCATAATATAACTCCAAGTTTGCATTGTTACAACATGGATTCCCTCCAAGCCTGCAAAAAAGAAATTCCATTACTTTATTTAAACTTGCCATGAAGAAGTTGATTTTCTTTGTCCTATTTAAAATTACTTCTTGTGGGATATGTACTCTATATTTACATGGATGTACTTGTTATGACACTCTAGGGAAACAATAGAAGCAAATTTGAATTTTGGGTATTTTCATCCAATCACTCAAGGAAAATTAAAAATATCTCAAAATATTGTGCAAACTTAGCCCTTTTATTGAAATCCCACATTAAGTTCAGGACCAGTGATGAGCATAAAAATGTGTTCACAATGGTGCATCGGCATTTAGGCCAATACATTTCAACTTCATTTCCAACTTTGTTTAGTTAAATTGACCAATTTGCCCTAATATACTTAAGGTGAATTGATGTATGATATGAAAATCTGTTTCACATTTAGGCATTGAACCTATTAAGATGTGAAATTACATTAATTTCTATAAACTTAAAAGCATTTAATGTGGGTGCTAGAGACTATAATCCTTAAATATTGCATTCCTTTCGTTACATTTTAGTGAAGTAAGGTACCCTTAATTTTGATACATGCACAACCCATAGTATAGAAACTTTCTATAATGAATCAAACATATACATTGCATTACGGCACTCAAACACAACATACTTAAGTTGGAAACTTACAAGACTGGTGAATAAGTGGCATTGTTTGGCATGAGTCCAGTTATATTGTTGTTCACCAAGGAAATCAGCATGTTTGGCAAAAATAATGCATACTCTTTATCCAAAGTTTCCATATCCAAAATCCCACCAAAGGTATTGTTATCACAATATCTGTAGTGAATGACCAAATAATATGTTAACCCAGAATATACAACATTAAATACAAGTGAAAATTATGCTAGTTCAAAGATTGAATTTTCAATGTGTTTCTGCCTATACTATGTGATCTTCTACTCATCCTAACACAAGTTCCAATTGTATGCTCACTTCAGAATTATTTCCATGGATGTTCCATCATTATGAAACAATATTAGGATCAAAATTGCACCATCCGAGATTAATTTTCCCACCAAAATCAAAATTTTATTTGTAATTTTACATAGATGTTTCATTGATAGATCATAGGCTTATATACACACATGTTGGGCAAACTTAATTGGATCATTTTTCATTGGATATAAATTTGTTACATTAAAAAAAACAGTGATAGGCTTTAACCATGCTAAAATTTAAGTTCCAAGATCCTGGTATACATTATTCATGAATCTGCAACTCTGTAGATAGTTAAGAGAAAGTTGCATACTCTTGCACATTCAACTTAATTGTATTTCCACTATGTGCCAGGTGTTACATACACAAAATGATTATTCAAGAACATATGAACATGAGCAGATTGATTACAGTATGTACTTACACTCCTTGCAAATTATCATATGAACATTTGAGCAAAAGAGATGGAAATGTGCCATCAAAGTTGTTTCCAGCCAAGTTCC
>Ga0116227_10007912_pt1 | contig 20414 bp, 21 predicted proteins | sample S1TSphgellanicum_FD_89693 | JGI IMG/M metagenome (GOLD analysis project Ga0116227, IMG submission 89693) | Host-associated microbial communities from peat moss isolated from Minnesota, USA - S1T2_Fb - Sphagnum magellanicum MG | ecosystem: Host-associated > Plants > Peat moss > Unclassified...
GCCTGCAATAGGTCGCTCAGTTCGGACAGGGCCTCTCTGGCGGCCGCATCGCTCAGCCCCATGCGGTAGAGCATCCTTTCGGCGCCCAACTCGCTGGCTTCCTCGACGATGGCGCGCAAGGTGACCAGATCGCCGCCCGAAGCCCGATCCTGCGCCATCAGCCGGGAGAGCATATCCTCGCGGCTCATGGCTGCATCTCCGCGTCAGGAGACACAGGCGGCGCGGCGCAGGGCGGGGGCGCGGCCAGATCTTCGGGCAGGCCCAGCAGCACGCGCTTCTCGGCATCCGACAGGAACCCGGCGCCATTCACCTGGGTCCACAGCGCCTGCCGGTCCTCGGCCAGAGCGGGCACGCGGTCGACATCGACGGCCAGCCGCGCCTCGGGGAACCAGCCCTGCAACCCTTCGCCCAGCGCCGCGAACAGCCGCGCCGCCAAGGGCAGCAGAGTTAGCCGCCACAGCGCCTTGTTGGCTTCCTTATAGTTGTTGTAGGTCGAATCGCCGGGCAGGCCGAGCAGCATCGGCGGCACCCCGAAGGCCAGCGCGATATCCCGCGCCGCTGCCGCCTTCAGCGCGGCAAAATCCATATCCGCCGGGCTCATGGAAAGTGACTGCCACTTCAGCCCGCCCTCCAGCAGCAGCGGGCGCCCGGCATTGCCGCCCCCGGCAAAGGCGCGCGCCAACTCATCGCGCAGGCGGTCGAACTGATCGGTGGAAAGCCCGCCGCCATTCGAGGCATCGTACACCAGCGCCCCCGAAGGCCGCGCAGCATTCTCCAGCAGCGAGCGATTCCACGCGGCGGCGGCATTATGCGTCGCCACGGCCTGATCGGCGGCGGAAAGGCAGTCCGTGCCGTAATGATCGTCGGCGGGGTGATAGTCGCGGATATGGATGATGTTGGGCGAGGCGTCGGCATCCTCCATGGGGATGGTGAGCAGCTGCTCGCCCAGACGATAGGTGATGCCGGTGGGCCAGCCATTGGCGCCGGGGACCAGCGTCACGCGTTCCGGGCGCAGAGCGAAGAGTTCGACCGGCCAGCCGTTGGCATCCTTGAGCACCTGCACATAGGCATTGCCATGCAGCAGCATCTGGCTGGCCAGCGTTTCCAGCAGCGGTTGTCCCGCACTGGTGGCGCTAACCAGTCTGGTGAGCGCTGGATCGGTCTGGCAGAGCGGCGCCCCGCCGATGCCATCGGCCACCAGCCGCACCGCTCGATGGGCGACGGGATTGTCGAGATAGGCACAGACCACCGCGCGGCGGTAGTCATAGGGCAGACGGTTGGCGCCGATATCGCCCCATGCCCAAGGCGAGCCATAGGGGCGGTCGAGCGGCACGCGGGGCCCTCCGCCCTTGAAGGCGGCGGCGAGGGATTGCAGCAGTTTCATAAATTTCGCCTTTCGGAAAAGGGCGTTAGAGATCCCGCACGCGCGGGCCTGCATTCGGGTGGAGCATCAATTCGGTCAGCGCCCAGACGGCGGCATCGGCCCGGTCGGGCGAGCGGCCCGGACCTTGGTAAGCGCCTCCGGTGATGAGGCCGCAGAGTTCATCCTCCAGCGCGGCAAATTGCCCGCAATGGCGCACCCGGCCTGCTTCGTAGAGCGCGGCGACCGGTTCGGCCCGCGCCGCCTTGCCGCGTGTGGCATGCACCAGCCGCAGGGGCAGGGCGATGCTGGCGGCGCGCAGCACGCTTTCCACCATGGCGCCGCCCTGGTTGGCCTCGGCCACCACGCGGTCGGCGTTCCACAGCGCGGCGGTTTCGGCCACGGCGCGGGCCCAGCGCTCGGGGCTGGGGCGGGGTACGCTGGCGTCGGCCAGCACGCGGGCGATGCCGTCCTGACCCAGCGCCACCACCACGATGCCGCAGGCGTCGCCCTCCGCCGAGGCGGGGGGATCGACGCCCACCACTAGCCGCGCGTGAGGCGCGGCGGGGAAGGCTTCGCGGCAGCTTTCGATCAGGGCGCGGGTCCACAGGGCTCCGGCATGGTCGAGCAGCATTTCGCCATCCAGCTCCTGCCGCGCCAGCAGGGCCGAGCCGAGGCTGGCGCGGGTCTCGCGGATAAAGCGTTCGGGCAGGTTGGCGCGATTGTCTTTCGTGCGGCCCCGCGTGATGATGGCGTCTTCATCCTTGAGCAGGCGGGTGAGCAAAGGCACCGCGCGGGGCGTGGTGGTGGCCATGGCCTGAGGGCTTTCGCCAAGGCGCAGGCCCATCAGCATATTGTCCCATGCCAGTTCCGCGCGGGAGGCGGAATTATCCCATTTGGCGATTTCGTCGCACCAGGCATGGCTGTGCTGGGGGCCGCGCAAACTGTCGGGCTCGGCGGCGGAATAGAGTGTGGCCACCGCGCCGTTCGGCCAGACCAGACGGCGCAGCGAGGGTTCGAAACGCGGGTGGCGGCGGGGCGGAGAGCAGGCAAGGATGCCGCTCTCGCCCTCGACCATCACGCTGCGTGCCTCGCCCAAAGAGGCGGCGACCAGCGCGATGCGGGCCATGGGATTGGCCTGGGCCACCATGCGCACCCATTCCGAGCCCATGCGCGTCTTGCCGAAGCCGCGCCCGGCCATCACCAGCCACAGCCGCCAGTCGCCCTTGGGAGGCAGCTGGTTGGCGCGGGCCCAGAGCGGCCAGTCATAGGCCATGGCGCCCAGTTCCTCGGGGCTGAGGCGGGAGAGCTGTTGCAGCCTTTCCCTAGCGGGCAGGTTGAGGAGCCAGTCGAGGCGCCGATCACTCTCCATCCGGACCTCCCTTCTTGGCGGCCAGCACGCGTTCGCGCATGCGTTCCAGCTTGGTGTTCAGGCCTTCCAGCACGGCGGCGGCATCGTCATTGTCGCGGATGGCGCGCTGACGGGCGGCGGCCTCGCGGTGAGCGGCCAGCAGGCGCAGGGCATTGGCATTGTCGAAGCTGCGGACGGCGGTCTTGCGGGCGGGGGTGGGCTTGAGTTCCCCGCTGCGCAGGCGATGGAGCAGCTCCATCTCCAGATTGTCATAGCCTTCGCACAGCGCCGCCTGCCATTTGCGGGCGAAAGCGGCGTTGTTGCGCCTTGCGTCATAGGCCACCGTGGTGGTGATGCCCGCAGCGCGCGCGGCCTCGGCCACATTGCAGCTCTCGGCCAGCGCCGAGAGAAAGGCCCGGCTCCAGAGGCCGAGCGAACGGGGCCGCGCGGCATTGCTGCCTGCGGGCGAAGGGCTTCGCGCCATCTTGGTTTCCATAAACAGGGGTGGAGCGATCCGGGAGGCCTTGGGACTCAACTGATCGCGATGTTCTCTGTATGTACCTATCGGGCGTGGCGATGTCAATCGAAAAGAACCATATGGGTTCATTGATCGCGCTTGCCCATTCCCGAGGCGGGCCTTAATCAGCGGATCGACTGGCGATGACGCCGTGCTTTTGCCTTGAGGAATCCCAATGCTGCGCCGACTTTACGCATGGACCATGGCCAAGGCCGCCGACCGTCGCGCCGAATGGTGGCTGGCGCTCTTCGCCTTTGTGGAGGCCAGCTTCTTCCCCGTTCCGCCTCACGCCGTGCTGGGGGTGATGTGCCTGTCGCAGCCCAAGAAGGCGGTGCGTTTCGCCATCATCACCACGCTGGCCTCGGTGGCGGGTGGCTTGCTGGGCTACACCATCGGCCATTACCTGTTTGCCAGCATCGGTGAGCAATTGCTCTCGGCGCTGCATCTGACCAACAGCTTCCCCTATGCCGCCTGCAAGCTGCGCGGCGACACCGGCTTCCTCGCGATCATCCTGAAGGGCGCGACGCCGATCCCCTTCAAGCTGATCACCATCACCGCCGGTTTTGTCGGCATGCCGATCGGCAAGTTCGTATTGGCCAGCCTGATCTCGCGCTCGATCAGCTTTCTGATCGTGGGCATCCTGTTCCGCCTGTTCGGCGCGCCGATCAAGGCATGGATCGACAAGTATCTCGGCCTTGCCGTGGCCGGTTTCCTGCTGCTGGTGGTGGGCGGTTTTGTCGCCGCCGCCATGCTGAGCAGCCACAAGAGCACGGCGGCGGACCCTTGCTCCAACGCCACGATGAGCAGCATCACCCAATCGGCCTGAACCAGCAGGCCCCAACGAAAAAGGCCCGGCGCTCCAGATGAAGCGCCGGGCCTTTTGCTGTTCAGGCGATGAAAGCCTTAGAGAATACCGGCCTTCTGGCCTGCACGCTCGAACATGCCGATGATGGTCTGCACCTGCTCGGCACTGTGCAGCGCGCAGAGCGAGCAGCGCAGCAAAGTCATTCCCGCAGGCGTTGCCGGGGGACGGGCCAGGTTCACATAGAGGCCCTCATGCAGCAGCGCTTCCCACATGGCGGCGCCACGCTCCAGATCGGGCATGATGACGCTGATGATGGCGCTCTGCGGCTCCTGCGTGCCCAGCTGGAAACCGGCGTCGCGCAGGCCCTTGTGCAGGGTGCGGCTGTTTTCCCAGAGATGCGCGCGCTTGTCGGCGGCATGCATCAGCTTGCGCACGGAAGTCGCCGCCGTGGCGACAACGCTGGGCGGGAGCGAAGCGGTGAAGACGTAGGGACGGCACACCAGGCGCATGATCTCGAACTTGGGGTGGTTCGAAACGCAGAAGCCGCCCACCGTACCGACCGACTTGGAGAAGGTGCCGATGATGAAATCGACATCATCCAGGCAGCCCTGCTCCTCGGCCACGCCGCGCCCGTTGGGGCCGATAAAGCCCATCGAATGGGCCTCATCCACCAGCACCATCGCGTCATACTTCTTGGCGACGGCGATCATCTCCTTGAGCGGAGCGATATCGCCCAGCATCGAATAGACGCCTTCGAGGATCACCAGCTTGCCAGCGCCCTCGGGGATGCGGCGCAGGCGCTTTTCCATCGCCTCGATGTCATTGTGCTTGAAGGGCACGACCTCGGCATCGCCCATCTTGCAGCCGTCCCAGATGGAGGCGTGGCTGTCGATGTCGAGCACGATGTAGTCGCCCTTGCCGGCGATGGTGCTGATGATGCCCAGATTGGCCTGATAGCCGGTGGAGAACACCATGGCATGGTCCATGCCATAGAATTCCTTCAGCGCATCCTCGACATCGCGGTGCGGCGAATAGGTGCCGTTGAGCACGCGGCTGCCGGTGGTGCCGCTGCCGTAGAGGTCGAAAGCCTGCTTGCCCGCCGCGATGACATCCGCGTCGAAGGTCATGCCCATGTAATTGTAGGTGCCGAGCAGGATCGTCTCGCGCCCGTTGCAGATGGCGACGGTGGGCGAGATCACCTTCTCCATCACCAGACCAAAAGGATCGGTCACACCGGTGGAGAGCAGATCCTCGCGCATCTGGATCAGCGGGTCGAATTTGGAGAACAGGTCGGTCATGGCGCTCAACCCTGCAGCTTGACCACGGCGTCGACAAGCTGGCCGTAGGTTTCGATCTCGGCCTGCTGGTTCATGGAGATGATGATGTCGAACTCATCCTCGATGGCGGCGACGAAATCCATCACCGTCAGGCTGTCGAATTCGAGGTCGCCCGCGAAGGTGGTGGCGTCGGTAACGGCGACCTCCTTCTTGTTGAAGGGGGCGATCAGCGCGGCGATCTTTTCGGCGGTGGCGGCGCGGTCCATGGATTGGGCTCCGGTATGGGAAGGGAATTTCAGCATCGCCCTAGGGGGCAAGAATGCGGCACAATTGGGGCGTTCAGGGCGAAAGCTATTCCACCAGCGCCCTGACGGCAGCCATAAAGGGGCCGATGGACACGGGCTTGGCCAGATAGCCTTCGGCACCGGCGTCGCGGATGCGGTCCTCGTCGCCCTTGCCGGCGTAAGCGGTGACGGCCAGCACGGGAATCGTGCGCAGCACGGGGTCGCGCTTGGCCGCCTCGATCAGATCCAGCCCCGAAACATTGGGCATCTGGATGTCCATGATGATCAGGTTGGGCACGAAATCACGCGCGCGCTCCAGCGCCTCCAGCCCGTCGGCCACCGGCTCCACGCCATAGCCCTGCGAGCGCAGCACGTCGCAGAAGAGCTTGCGGTTGAGATCGTTGTCCTCGACAACCAGAATGCGCTTTGCCATGGGTTCTCTCGTTGCGGCGATGGCCGCTTGCGCCCCTCCTAGGCATTCGGAAAGGCCCTGACAATTCTTCGCGATAGCTCTCCACAGCCCGCTGACCCTCAGGCGCTGGCCCTTTCCGCTCTGGGCTGGGTGCTGGGTGACGAGGATCGCGCCGAAAGGCTGATCGCGCTGACCGGCATCACCCCCGATGAGCTGCGCGAACGGCTGGGGGCAGGGGAGGCCTCGCGCCGCGAAGTGCTGACCGCGATGATGGATTTTCTGATGGCTTATGAACCCGATCTGCTGGCCTGCGCTGAGGCGCTGGATGTCTCGCCCGAAGTGCTGGTCGATGCCCATGCCAGGCTGAACCACGCGGGTGACGCCGCGGACTGGGGGGCCTGAGCCATGGCGAACCGCCCCCTGATCATCACCGATTGCGATGAAGTCATCCTGCATATGGTCTCGCCCTTCCGCAGCTGGCTGGCGGAAGTCCACGAGGTTGCCTTCGCCATGAACGGCAATGACTTCGCCAAATCCATGAGCCGCAACGGCGAGCAGCTGGGCCAGGCCGAGATGTGGCACCTGCTGGGCGCTTTCTTCGACACGGAAATGCCGCGCCAGAACCCCATCGCGGGCGCCATCGAATCGCTGACCGCGTTGAGCGAGCATGCCGATGTGGTGTGCCTCACCAACCTTGAGCATCACCGCAATGAGGCGCGCACGCTGCAGCTTGCCCAGCACAATCTGCCTTTGCGGGTCTTCACCAATCAGGGCCCGAAAGGACCGGCGATTCGCGCCATCCTTGAGGAATACGCCCCCAGCCGCGCCGTGTTCATCGACGATATCGCCCAGCATCACGATTCGGCGTTCCAGATCACCCCGCAGATCGGCCGCCTGCACCTCTGCGGCGAACCCGAGATGGCCCCCCATATCACCTGCGCCTTTCAGGCAGGCCACGCCCATGCCCGCATCGACGACTGGGCGGGCGCGCTGCCCTGGCTGAAGGCCCAACTCCACGGAGACGAACAATGAGCACCATCGAAGCGAAACTGGCCGAACTGGGCCTGACCCTGCCTGAAGCCGCCGCCCCGGTTGCCGCCTATGTGCCTGTCGTGGTCGCTGGCGGACTGGCTCACGTTTCGGGCCAGCTGCCCTTTATCGATGGCGCGCTGGTCAAGGGCCGTCTGGGCGAGGATGTCAGCCTTGAGGACGGCGCCGCCGCCGCCAAGGCCTGCGCCCTGATGATTCTGGCGCAGTTGAAGGCCGCTCTGGGCTCGCTCGAAAAGGTGGAGCGCATCGTCAAGCTGGGCGCTTTCATCAACTCGACCGGCGACTTCACCGACCAGCCCAAGGTCGCCAATGGCGCCAGCGAACTGATGGCCGCCGTCTTCGGTGATGCCGGCAAGCATGCCCGCAGCGCCGTGGGCGTGCCGGTGCTGCCGCTTGGTGCGGCGGTGGAGGTCGATGCCATCGTGGCCGTCCGCGCCTGATCTGGTGATGGGCGCGCTGCCCCGATGGGTGGCGCGCCTGTTTCGCTTGTGCGATAAGGGGCGCGTGACGAAGACGCCCCCCGATCAACTGTCCGCCCGCATCGCCACCGGAATCGCGGATCTGCCCGCCGATGAGTGGGACGCTCTCAGCGATGGCGCCAACCCTTTCACCTCTCACGCCTTTCTCGCCGCCATGGAAGAGTCCGGCAGCGTCGATCATCTGGGGGAGGGTGGCTCGACCGGCTGGCAGGCCGCGCCGATCCTGATCGAGGATGAGGATGGCCGCCTTGCCGGCGCTCTCCCCGCCTACATCAAATCGCACAGCCAGGGCGAATATGTCTTCGACCATGCCTGGGCCGATGCCTGGCAGCGGGCTGGGGGCGATTACTATCCCAAGCTGCAGATCGCGGTGCCCTTCACCCCGGCCACCGGTCCGCGCATCCTGACGCGCGATCCGGCGCTGGCGCTGCCTCTGCTGCGTGCGGCGGAAACGCTGTGCAAGCAGGCCGATCTCTCAAGCGTCCACGCCACCTTTATCGAGCCCGGGCAGGTGCCGATTTTCGAGGAAGCGGGCTGGCTGATCCGCCACGATCTGCAATTCCATTGGGAGAATCGGGGCTACGGCTCCTTTACCGATTTCCTCGGCGCGCTCTCCTCGATGAAACGCAAGAATCTGCGCAAGGAACGCATCGCCGCGCAAGAGGGCGTCGACATCCGCCAACTGACCGGCAGCGCCATTCTTCCCGAACATTGGGATGCCTTCTGGCACTTCTATCAGGACACCGGCAGCCGCAAATGGGGCCAGCCCTACTTGACGCGCGAGGCCTTCACCCTGCTGGGCGAGAGCATGGCGGATAAAATCCTGCTGGTGCTGGCCTTTATCGACGATCAGCCGGTGGCGGGTGCGCTCAACTTCATTGGCGGCGATTGTCTCTACGGCCGCTATTGGGGCGCCGTGATCGACAAGCCCTTCCTGCATTTCGAGCTGTGCTATTATCAGGCCATCGATGCGGCCATCGCGCTGGGCCTCTCCCGCGTCGAGGCGGGCGCTCAGGGCGGGCACAAGCTGGCGCGCGGCTATGAGCCGGTGCGGACCACCTCGGCACATTACATTCCTCACCCCGGCTTTCGCGCGGCGGTGGAGGGCTTTCTGAAGGCCGAGCGCGAAGGCGTCGCGGCGGATCAGATCATTCTGGATGAGAGAACGCCGTTTCGGCGTGGAGGGTAAGAGCAGCATTCCTTAACTTGGCGGGGCCTTTACCGGCGACCCATTTTTCCGCCATGCTCGGAATGTCTGGTTCTTACTTAAGCGGCGCGGCGGGCGTTGTCGGCCAGCCAGGCGCGGGCGCGGCGCTGGGCCTCTGCAATATCGCGGGCGCTCATTTCGTCGGCGATATCGGCGCGGCACTGCTGGGCCGCTTCATGGCCGCGCGATGCGGACAGGTTGAACCATTTGTGCGCCTCGACCAGATCGCAACCAACCCCATGGCTGCCGGTCGAAAAGGCGATGCCCAGATCGAAGAGCGCGTTCACATCCCCTTGTGACGCCGCCGCGATGCAGGTGGCGATCACGATGTCGCCCTCAAGCGTGTGAGCCGGAACCGGCTGGCTCGATCCGATGTCAGTTCGTTGATTGGTCCAATAGGCACTCATCGTCATTAACCCCCGTTTTTAACATGTGATTGTGCGATCTCATGAGGGGGAACCTCGCTGAACATGGCTAACAAATGGTTAACGGCACGCTTTTGTCGGGGAGTTCTGCGGTAAGATGGGGGTAAATACCCTAAAGGCACAGCATTGGCGCTTGTGCGTAACTGCGCGGAACTTTATAGGCCCGCCAATCGGGATAGGCCTCGGTTTTGATGCGGAGGAATTGAATGGCGACTGCTGTGGGCGACGATATCGACGTTCTGGTGAAAGCACGGCGTTCCCTCGCCGGGGATTATGTCCCCAGCGAAGACGAAACCTATATGAGCGAAACCCAGCAGGATTATTTCCGGCGCCTGCTGCAACAGTGGAAGAAGCTGATTTTAAGCGCTTCTGCCGACACGCTCACCCAGCTTCAGGAAGGGCCGCTGCGCGAACCCGACCTGAACGACCGGGCGTCCTCCGAAACCGACTGGGGCATTGAGCTGCGCACGCGCGACCGCCAGCGCAAGCTTATCTCCAAGATCGACTCGGCCATGCGCCGGATCGAAGAGGGTGAGTATGGTTTTTGCGAAGTGACCGGTGAGCCGATTGGTCTGGGCCGTTTGATCGCCCGCCCGATCGCCACCATGACGGTCGAGGCGCAGCAGGCGCATGAGCGCCGCGAAAAGATCTCGCGCGACGACTGAGGGCCAAAGCCTCAAGCGATTCGCAAGAATGAAAAAGGCGGTTTCCGGTTTGGCCGGAAGCCGCCTTTTTCGTCTCCGGCCGAAAGTCTGTCTGAACATCCGGCGAAAGAGTGGGATGTTGCGGGCCGGCTTTGCGCCAATCGCCACGGATTCGAACGGTAACGGGCTTTGTTGAACCTGTCCCATGCTGGCACGGCCCGCGATTCGCGGCTTCGGGAAGGATTTGTTAACACTTTGTTGGGGCCGACTCCTCTAGAGTGCAGGCCGCAGCAGCCAAAGCCGCAAGCTACGTGGCCAAGCCAGTTTATGCCCTTTAATCAACAAGCGTGACGAGTGATGAGCGATACCGACAAGACCGCAGAGCAACGCCAGATTTCCCGCGACAGCCTGTTCGTTCTGGCTGGCCTGCGTCTGGCCGGTCACGACCGCGAGCATAAGGTCAAGGTGCGCAACCTGTCGCCCGGCGGCCTGATGGCCGAGGGCACGCTGCGGGTGGCGCGCGGCATGAATGTCTCGGTCGAGGTGCGCAACATCGGCTGGGTCGAGGGCACGGTGGCCTGGGTGCAGGAGAATCGCTTCGGCATCGCCTTCGTGCATGAGATCGACCCGCTCGGCGCGCGCGGCGCCACGGCCACCAGCGACCTGCCCGCCGATTTCCAGGCGCGCAAGCCGACCCCGGTGCTCAGCCAGATGCTGAAGCAGGACCCGAGTCGTCTCCGCAAGGTCTGAAGGGTTCGGTTGAAAATCCGGCGAAACAGCCGGATTTTGCGGCACCAGCCCACAGAAATGCGCTTTCGCGCATTTTCCAGACAGACTCCCGGCACGGGCACTTGCGCCGTTGCGCCCTGCGCCCGCAGGGCTTAACGCAAGGCATGGCCCGTCTCCGCCACCTTTCCCGCCTGTCCGCTCTGGCCCTTCTGGCGCTGACCGCAGCCGGGCTGGCAGGCTGCCACCGCAAGAGCGAATCGGCGACCCGCATTGCGGTGATCGGCGACACCACTGCCCCCTGGCGTGACCCATGGACCCCCGCCGCGCGCGCCACCACAGCCGGGCGCCTGCTGGCTGACAGTCTGGGCGAGGGGCTGGTCGCCTTCGATGCCGAGGGCAAGGTGGTGCCGGGCCTGGCCGACCGCTGGATCGTGGCCGACGATGGCCAGAGCTATATTTTCCGCCTGCGCGGCGCGGCCTGGGCCGATGGCGGGCAGATGAACACCGAATCGGTGAGACAGGGCCTGCGCGCCGCCATCGCGGCCCAGAAAGACAGGCCGCTCGCCGCCGCCCTGTCCGCCATCGAGGACATTCGCGCCATGACGGGGCGCGTGATCGAGATTCGCCTCAGCCGCCCCATGCCGCAATTCCTGCCGCTGCTGGCGCTGCCCGAACTGGCGCTGCCGCCGCGCCAGCATCTGGCCGGGCCGATGGTGCTGAAGGCCGAAGGAGCCGATGCGCTGCTCTCCGCCGTGCCGCCCGAAAAGCGCGGCCTGCCCTCGGTGGAGGATTGGGCGCGCACCGCGCATCCGCTGCATCTGGCGGTGATGCCTGCCGCTCAGGCCATTGCGACGTTCAACGCGGGCAAGCTCGATGTCGTGCTGGGGGGCAGCTTTACTGATCTGCCGCCTGTCGCGCGCGGCCCTCTCAGCGGGGCGGCGTTGGGGAAAGGCGGGTTGAAGCTGGACCCGGTGGTGGGCCTCTTCGGGCTGGTGGTGGAGAATGAGGACGGCCTGCTGGCCCATGCCGCCAACCGCGAGGCGCTCTCCATGGCGATCGACCGCGCGAGCCTGACCACGCAGATCGGCGTGCCCGGCTGGCAGGGCACCACCCGCCTGATCGCGCCGGGCAGCGAGGCCGACACCGGCATGGTCATCGAACGTTGGCCCGAGATGGATCTGGCGGGCCGTCGCACGCTGGCCGCGCAGCGCATCGCGCAATGGACCAAAGCCAGCGGTCAGCCCGCCCATCTGCGAATCGCCCTGCCCGGCGGGGCGGGGGGCGATGCGCTGGCGGTGCTGCTCCAGACCAGCTTTGCGGCCATCGGGGTGAGCGTGCAGCGGGTGGATATGAAAGCCCCGGCCGATCTGCGCCTGATCGATGAGGTCAATGGCGAACCGAGTCCCGACTGGTTCCTGCAGCGCTTTGGCTGCGCGATGCATCCCCATGCCTGCAGCACGATGGCCGATGATCTGACCCGGCAGGCGCTGGAGGCCCCCGACCCGGCCAATGCCAAACCGCTTTTCGCGCAGGCCGAGCGGGCCATGCTGAACGAAAATGTCTTCCTGCCGCTGGGCGCTCCTGTACGATGGTCGCTCGTGTCGGGCGAGTCGCAGGGTTTTGCCTTGAACCGCTGGGGGCTCCATTCCTTGCTGCCGATGGCGATTCGCGCACGCTGAATCGGGCTCTTAACGGAGTTTGACCTAGGAAATTTACCGTAATTGGGGCCCGAAAGCCGCTCAATTCGGCGCATTTTACCGAAAATTAACCTTTCGCGTTCATTGCTCCTATGGTTAATTCAGGTGATCCTGCAAATTGCAGGCAGAGCCTGAACCTGTCGGGCCAAGGGGGGTAACCCATGCGTGTTTTGTTGATCGAAGACGAGCCTACCACGGCCCGCGCGATTGAATTGATGCTGACGACTGAGGGCTTCAACGTCTATTCGACGGATCTGGGCGAGGAAGGCCTCGATCTGGGTAAGCTCTATGATTACGACATCATTCTGCTGGACCTCAACCTGCCCGACATGCACGGGTATGACGTGCTGAAGAAGCTGCGGGTGGCCAAGGTGCAGACCCCGGTGCTGATCCTTTCGGGCATTTCCGAGATGGACTCGAAGGTTCGCTCCTTCGGCTTCGGCGCCGACGATTACGTGACCAAGCCGTTCCACCGCGAAGAGCTGATCGCCCGCATCCACGCCGTGGTGCGCCGTTCGAAGGGCCATTCGCAGTCGGTCATCCGCACCGGCAAGCTGTGCGTCAACCTCGACGCCAAGACGGTGGAAGTCGACAGCGCCCGCGTCCACCTGACGGGCAAGGAATATGCCATGCTGGAGCTGCTGTCGCTCCGCAAGGGCACCACGCTTACCAAGGAAATGTTCCTCAACCACCTCTATGGCGGTATGGATGAGCCTGAACTGAAGATCATCGACGTCTTCATCTGCAAGCTGCGCAAGAAGCTGGCGCATGCCTGCGGTGGCGACAATTACATCGAGACCGTCTGGGGCCGCGGCTATGTGCTGCGTGATCCCGATGAGGCTGCAGAAGCCGCTTAAGGCCTGACGCCCCCCGACAGGATAGGAACGGCCCGCCCGCAAGGCGGGCCGTTTGCTTTTGGGGCAGGTGTCAGCGCGAATCTTGACCCTTGCGCCTTCTCCTGCCATCGGCGCCGCCATGACTGCGAACAAACCCGGCGATCCCACCACGCTCAACCGCCTTTATGGCCGTTCCAAGGGCAAGCCCCTGCGCGCGGCCCAGGAAGGGCTGGTTGACACGCTGCTGCCCCAGATCGCCGTGCCGACCGAAGGCCCGGTGACGGCGCAGATCCTGTTCGGTGAGGACCGCCCGCTCCATTTCGAGATCGGCTTTGGCGGCGGCGAGCATATGGCGGGCCGTGCCGACATGCTGCCCAACCATGGCTTTATCGGCTGCGAGCCTTTCCTGAACGGTGTCGCGGCAGCGCTGACCCATGTGGCGGGGGGCAGCCTGTCGAACGGTGAGCCGGCCCATCCGCCGATCCCCAATGTGCGCATCCATCATGGCGATGCGCTGGAGGTGCTGCGCCGCATCCCCGATGATGCGCTGTCCTTCGCCTATCTGCTGCATCCCGATCCCTGGCCCAAGGCGCGCCACGCCAAGCGCCGCATGATGAATGACGGCCCGGTGGAACTGATCGCGGCCAAGCTGAAGGCGGGCGGCGAGTTCCGCTTTGGCACCGATCACCCGATCTATCTGCGCCACGCGCTGATGGTGATGCGCCGCCACACCGACAAGTTCGAATGGCTGGCCACTGAACCCGCTCATTTCCAGAACCGCCCCGCCGGCTGGCCCGAAACGCGCTATGAAGCCAAGGCCCGCGCGCAGGGGCATGAGGTGTGGTACTTCCGCTTCCGGCGCAAGTAAGCGGGTCAAAACTTCCGCAATGCTTCACTGGACTTGCGAGAACAAAACCGATTGTCTTCAGGCATAAGGAGAGGCAGCATCGCACCATGCTCGCGCTGCTGCCCCTTTTGCTCGCCGCCGCTCCGGCCCCGACGTCCGATCTGGCGGGAAGCTGGGATCTGACTCTGGCCGAGACCACGATCTTCCGGCTGGAGATCGCCACCGGCCCCGATGGCATGACGGCCAGCTGGGTCCGCCCCGAACATTTCGAGAGTGATGGCGAAAGCTTTTCGCGCCTGAGCGGGCCGACTGTCACCCGCAAGGCTCGGAGCATCCGCAATGTCGATGGCGAAGTCGAACTCAGCTTTGACGATCCGCGCCCCAAGACCATGCCCGATGTGCTGCGCCTGCATCGCGTGGGCGCTGCCCAGATCGAAGTCATCTACGAGGGCACGGGCTGGGCGCCCTTCCGCTTTGCACGAAGCAAGCCGCACCCTGCGGCGCTTGGGCCATGGCTCAGTGAGCGCGATTATCGGGTGATCCGCCCCGACAATCCCGAAATGGCCGCGATCTTCAAGGCCGATCAGGCCGACCGTCAGCCTGGTCCCAAGATCGACTGGTCGGTGGTGAAGCCGGCGGATGAAAAGCGCCGCCAACGCACACAGGAACTGCTCAATGCGGGCCAGTTGCAAAGTGCCGAGGATTATTTCGGCGCGGCTTTCGTCTTTCAGCATGGCTCCAAGCCGGACGATTTTCTCCAAGCTCATCTGCTGGCGATGGTTGCTGTGGCCAGAGGCAAGCGGGAAGCCCTATGGATCGCCTCGGCGACGCTGGATCGCTATTTGCAGACCATCGGCAAGCCGCAGGTGTTGGGCACACAATTCTCCATGCCCCGCAATGCGCCTGTGACTCAGGAGCCCTACAACCGCACGCTGATCTCCGATGCGATGCGCCGGGCGCTGCTGGTCCCCGATCTCGCTCAGCAGGAGCAGCGACGCCAGCGCTATCAGGCGCAGAGCAACGCCGCCAAAGCCGCGCCTACCCCACCACCGGCTGCAGCACCCTGATCGTCCCGGCCTGCGCATCCATCTCGACATGGGCGCCCACCGGCAGGCTCAACTGGTTGGCGATATGGCCGATGTTGGCGCCGGAAAAGGCGGGCACACCCAGCGGCGTCAGATATTGCCCCAGAATGTCGGGCACGGTGAAGCCCGCGTAATTGGGCACATTGGCGTTGCAGCGCATGCATTGCCCGAAGATCACCCCCGAAAGCTTGCCCAGCAGGCCGGACAGCGCCAACTGGCTCATCATCCGGTCGATGCGGTACTCGGCCTCGCCCACATCCTCGATGAACAGGATCGCGCCGGTGAAATCAGGCAGCCATGGCGTGCCCACCAGCGAGGTCAGCACCGACAGATTGCCGCCCAGCAGCCGACCCTGCGCCTTGCCGGGGCGCAATGTGGTGATCCGCCAGCGATCCGCCGCGCGGTCGGCCTCCGCTACGTCTCCCAGCACGGGCGTTTCTCCGGTGAAGGCCAGCCGCCACAGGCTGTTCCAGCTCGCGGCCTCCCAGCGATTGCTGACATTGGGACCGTGGATCGAGGGGAAGCCCGCCTTGGCCGCAATCGCCAGATGCAGCGCCGTCACATCGCTGGAGCCGACCAGCAGCTTGGGATGGGCCCGGATCAGATCCCAGTCGAGCAGCGGCAGCAGCCGCGCGCTGCCCCAGCCGCCCCGCACCGAGAAGATGGCCCGCACGCTGTCATCGGCGAACATGGCGTGGATGTCGTCAGCGCGATCCTTGTCGGTGCCCGAGAAATAGCCCCAGATGTCCGACACATGCCGCCCCAGCTTCGGCACCAGCCCCATGCCGCGCACCGTGGCTTGCGCGGTTTCCAGATGCGCGGGCTCGTCATCGGAACTGGCGGGCGCGATCAGCCCCACCGTATCGCCGGGATGCAGCCGCAGGGGCAGCCCGGAAACCTCGCGGGGCAAAGCGCTGTGCGGCCAGGCTAGCGCGGCCAGCGCTCCGCTCATGCCGGCAAGGATCGAACGTCTGTCCATCATGGGGTGAAGCCTAGCATGCTTAGCGCTCAACGCGAGGACTCGCGCACCGTTTCCATCGCCACAAAGGTCGATGTGCTGGCCACATGTGGCAGGCTGGAAATCTTCTCCCCCAGCACCGAGCGATAGCGGCGGATGTCCGCCGTGCGCACCTTCAGCAGATAGTCGAAGCTGCTGGCGATCATATGGCATTCCTCCACTTCGGGAATGCGCCGCACCGCCGCGTTGAACTCGTTGAGCGCCGCCTCGCGCGTGTCCGACAATTTGACCTCGGCAAAGGCGACATGGTCCAGCCCGATGCGCGCCGGATCGACGATGGCGCGAAAGCCCACGATCACCCCGCTGGCCACCAGCCGCCGCACCCGCTGCTGGCAGGGCGTTTTGGAAAGCCCAACCTTCTCCGCCAGATCGGTGAAGGTGATCCGCCCATCCTGACGCAGGATGGCAAGGATCTTGCGGTCGAACTCGTCCATATCGACTGTTTGGGGCTGCGGCATGGAGAATACGTCCTTCTACTCCCACACAAATAAGTCCTTTCATGCAGATTTGGCCAGCATTAAAGTCAGATCGCCGCAAGCCATTGTCATAAGGCTGATGCCATGACCCATCCCGCGCCCTTCGCCGCTTTCGCCCCGCCCGTCCGCCAGCCCAAGCCGCTGCGCCGCGCGATCACCGCCGCCTATCGCCGCAGCGAGCCCGACTGCCTCGCCCCGCTGTTGGAACAGGCCACGCTGACGCCGCAGGTGCAGGACCAATCCGCCGCCACCGCGCGCCAGCTGGTCACCGCGCTGCGGGCCAAGCCCAAGGGCGGCGCGGTCGAGGGGCTGGTGCGCGAGTTTTCGCTCTCCAGTCAGGAGGGCGTCGCGCTGATGTGCCTGGCCGAGGCGCTGCTGCGCATCCCCGACACCGCCACCCGCGATGCGCTGATTCGCGACAAGATCGCCCATGGCGACTGGGCCGCGCATCTGGGCGGCGAGGGTTCGCTCTTCGTCCATGCCGCGACCTGGGGTCTGGTGGTGACGGGCAAGCTGCTGGAAAGCGTCGACAACCGTGGTTTTTCCGCCGCTCTCACGCGGCTGATCGCGCGCACCGGCGAACCGGTGATCCGCCGCGCCGTCGATCTGGCGATGCGCATGATGGGCGAGCAATTCGTCACGGGCGAAACCATCGTCCAGGCGCTCGACCGCTCGCGCGCGATGGAGGCCAAGGGCTTCACCTACAGCTACGACATGCTGGGCGAGGCGGCGACCACTTCGGCGGACGCCGACCGCTACAACAGGGATTACGAACAGGCGATCCATGCCATCGGCAAGGCCAGCGCCGGGCGGGGCATCTATGCCGGGCCGGGGATCTCGATCAAGCTGTCGGCGCTGCATCCGCGCTACGGCCGGGCGCAGGCCGATCGGGTGATGGAGGAGTTGCTGCCCCGCGTGAAGGCGCTGGCGGTGCTGGCGCGCAGTTACGATATTGGCCTCAACATCGATGCCGAGGAGGCCGACCGCCTGGAATTGTCGCTCGATCTGCTGGAGAGTCTGGCGGAGGATCCCGATCTGGCGGGCTGGAACGGGCTGGGTTTCGTGTTGCAGGCCTATGGCAAGCGCTGCCCCTTCGTGATCGACTGGATCGTCGATCTCGCGCGGCGCGCGGGGCGGCGGATCATGGTGCGGCTGGTCAAGGGCGCCTATTGGGATGCCGAGATCAAGCGGGCGCAGGTCGATGGGCTGGCGGATTTCCCGGTCTACACCCGCAAGGTGCATACCGATGTCGCCTATATCGCCTGCGCGCGAAAGCTGCTGGGCGCGAAGGACGCGGTCTTCCCGCAATTCGCCACGCATAATGCCCGCACGCTGGCGACGATCTTCCATCTCGCCGGGCCGGATTTCACGCTGGGCGATTTCGAATTCCAGTGCCTGCACGGCATGGGCGAGGGGCTCTATGGGCAGGTTGTGGGCGCGGCCAATCTGGGCCGCCCTTGCCGCATCTATGCGCCGGTCGGCACGCATGAGACGCTGCTGGCCTATCTGGTGCGCCGCCTGCTGGAAAATGGGGCCAATTCCTCCTTCGTCAACCAGATCGGCGATGCCGCGATCCCCGTCGAGACGCTGATCGCCGATCCGGTGGCGCAGGTGCTGGCGATGCCGCAGTCGGGGCAGGGGCATGATGGCATCGCCGCGCCCGCCGCGCTCTATCCGGGCCGCCACAACGCCATGGGTCTGGATCTGAGTGATGAAACCACGCTGGACAGCTTGAGCGAAGCCCTGCGCGAAAGCGCGACCATCGCCTGGCAGGCGGGCGCCGAGGGCACGGCAAGGCTGGTGACCAACCCCGCCGACCGCCGCGATGTGGTGGGCGCGGCTTACGACATCACCCCCGATCAGGCACGCGCCGCCGTCTCGCGCGCGGCGGGTTCCGATTGGGCGCAGCAGCCGGTCGAGCGCCGCGCCGCCATGCTGGAAGCTGCTGCCGATGCGATGCAGGCGCGCCTGCCGATCCTGCTCGGCCTGCTGGTGCGCGAGGCGGGCAAGTCGCTCCCCAACGCCATTGCCGAGGTGCGTGAGGCGATCGACTTCCTGCGCTATTACGCCCAGCGCGCCCGCACGACGCTGGCCGATCAGGCGCCCTTGGGCCCGGTGGTCTGCATCAGCCCGTGGAATTTCCCGCTGGCGATCTTCACCGGGCAGCTCGCCGCCGCGCTGGTGGCGGGCAATCCGGTACTGGCCAAGCCTGCCGAGGAAACGCCCCTGGTGGCTGCCGAAAGTGTGCGTCTGCTGCATGAGGCGGGCATTCCCAAGGACGCCCTGCAGCTTATCTGCGGCGATGGCGCCATTGGCGCGGCGCTGGTCGGGGCCGAGCAGACTTCGGGCGTGATGTTCACCGGCTCGACCGAGGTGGCGCGGCTGATCCAGAAGCAACTGGCCCAGCGCCTCTCGCCGGATGGCACGCCGATCCCGCTGATCGCCGAAACCGGCGGCCAGAATGCGATGATCGTCGACAGTTCGGCGCTGGCCGAGCAGGTGGTGGGTGATGTGATCGCCTCGGCCTTTGACAGCGCGGGGCAGCGCTGCTCGGCGCTGCGCATCCTGTGTCTGCAGGAAGAGGTGGCCGACCGCACGCTGGAGATGCTGCGCGGCGCCTTGCGCGAATTGCGCATCGGCAGCACCGAGCGGCTGGCGATGGACATCGGCCCGGTCATCACCGAGGAAGCCAAGGCGGGTATCGAGGCGCATATCGCCGCAATGCAGGCCAAGGGGCGCCGGGTGGAGCGGCTCAATCTGCCGGAAGATACGGCGCAGGGCAGCTTTGTCGCCCCCACGATCATCGAACTCGACAGCATCGCCGATCTGGGGCGCGAGGTCTTTGGCCCGGTGCTCCATGTCATCCGCTATCGCCGCGATGGGCTCGATGCGCTGATCGATGCGATCAACGCCACCGGTTACGGGCTGACCTTCGGGCTGCACACGCGGCTCGATGCCACCATCGCCCATGTCAGCGGGCGGGTGAAGGCGGGCAATCTCTACATCAACCGCAATGTCATCGGTGCGGTGGTGGGGGTGCAGCCCTTTGGCGGGCGCGGCCTGTCGGGCACGGGCCCCAAGGCGGGCGGGCCGCTCTATCTGGGGCGGCTGGTGAAGCAGCATGCCGCCAGGTCAGCGCATGGGCAGAGCAATCCGGCCTTGCAGGCCTTCGTCGGCTGGCTGGAAGCCCATGGCGAGCATGCGGCTGCGATCCACGCGCTGACTTGTGGCGTCGCAACCCCGCTGGGCCGCGAGGAAGAGCTGTCCGGCCCGGTGGGCGAGCGCAACCTCTACAGCCTGCATCCGCGCGGGCGCATCCTGCTGCGGGCGGCGAGCGAGCAAGGGCTCTATCGCCAGATCGCGGCGGCGCTGGCCTGTGGGTGCGAGGGTGTGGTGCAGGGTATTGCCATCCCCTCCGACCTGCCCGCCCCGGTGGCGGCGCGTCTCTCGGCGCATGCGGGCGGCGATCTGGCTGGTCTGCTGGTGGAAGGCGATGCCTCAGCCGTGCTTCAGGCCCAACAGGAGATGGCCGCAAGGCCCGGCGCCATCGTGCCGGTGCATGTTGCTCTGCAAGGCGGGAATGGCCCGGCCTATGACCTCGACCGGCTGGTGGAGGAGGTGTCGATCTCGATCAACACCACGGCGGCAGGCGGCAATGCCAGCCTGATGGCGCTGGCGTAAAGCAAAGGGCCATGCGGGGGCACGAAACCCCCGCATGGTCTTTTATCAACCGGCGACTTCCGAAGCAGCCAACAGCGCCAGCGTCAGCACGTCGGGCGCGATGGCGGTCATCGGCACGATCTGCACCGGCTTTTCCATGCCCAGCAGCACCGGGCCGATGGTGGCATTGCCGCCCAGCTCCTTGAGCAGCTTGGCCGCGATGTTGGCCGATTGCAGACCCGGGAAGATCAGCAC
>Ga0116227_10007913_pt1 | contig 20413 bp, 14 predicted proteins | sample S1TSphgellanicum_FD_89693 | JGI IMG/M metagenome (GOLD analysis project Ga0116227, IMG submission 89693) | Host-associated microbial communities from peat moss isolated from Minnesota, USA - S1T2_Fb - Sphagnum magellanicum MG | ecosystem: Host-associated > Plants > Peat moss > Unclassified...
AAAAAAAATATTTTTGTGTGTGTGAAAAAAAAAAAAAAAAAAAAAAAGATTTTTTTTTTTTTTTTTTTTTGGAGGGGGGGGGGGGGGGGGGGGTTGCTTTGAGGTTGAGATAAAAAAACTACCTATAATGAAAAGATCTTAGCATCAAACTATCAAAGTTAGGTGCCCATGTGTTACATTATGTTTGGGATAAAGCCCTAAGGTGGGGGCATTCTCAAAATAAGGGGCCTAGGGCAATGTGATAGTCAAGTCCTCACATTTTGGAAATGTCCCCCCACCCTAGGGCTTTATCTATCCTAAATCATGAAGCAAAATTTATCATGAACCAAACCTACCAAAATCACAAAGCATATGAATGAAAACGTTCTTATGCCTACTCCTCAATTATGGGAGGGTTCTTACATTTATAAGTAGTCATAATTTTCTTCTCACTCTTGAGGAGTAGGCATAATATCCTTCCCAATTTCTAGGAGGCAAACATATGGATACAAGGTGCCCTCCATATACACTAAAAAAAAATTCTAAATGTTTTACCTAACATTTTTTACTATGGTGCACCCTAGAATGGCTATAGCAACATTCCTATAACACCATTAACATAGGTATTGCAAAAATATTAGTTAAAAAAATTCTAAAGTATGGGAACAAAGAATTAATCTCATCCACCATCTTTTCTCCAACTTTTCAATGTGGTTATCATTTTGTCTTGGCTTGATTTTTTTCCCTCTTATGCAACTTTGAAATTCTATATAAATCAAAGATTTACAAATTTGGTTTTTAACTTTGTTATATGGGTTCAATTTTTTCTTTTTCTCCTTTGAATTGTTGGGTTCAATTTTTGTGTTTTATTCAATCAAAATGCATGTCATAGCCAAAAAAGGAAGCATCAAAATTTGAAAGACAAATACCCTTTGAATTGACACCCAACAAATATATTAGACAATGTTTTGCATTTGGTGAATGAAGGTCATATCAATTCATATTATTTCCTATACCCAAAGCCTATAGGGGTGTAATGGGTTTGCAACCAATGTGATGCTTTAATAGCAAGGTCCATTGCAAAAAATGAAACACCAACTTCTTCCAACCAACATTCATTGGAACCACAACTCATGGGCTACCTATTGTTAGTTATATTAAATTGCCAGGGTTTCATCACAATAGTAAATGATGAAACCTTGCCAAACCTTATTAAAACAAAACAATGAAAAGAATGGGAGAATAAATAACAAAAGGAAAGGAAGTTCACGTCCAGGTTAAAAACTGTCACCTAAATGGGCAAGTAAAAGGAATGGAAAAAAGTCATGTACTTGACCCCCCTCGTCACAAGAAGCAAGAAAAGGAAAAGGGAAGTACATTAGAAACAACAACTAGCCTAGAAGAATCCTCATTAGCAATAATGGCCCATTTTGAAATAGATGCAACCTACGCCCACTACAATGCCATTGATACCCTATGCTTGAAAAAACATTCAAAATTGAAAGAGGAAGGCTTCTAGAACCCTTTGCTACTTAAGCATGTTAACACAACAATGGAAAAATTTGCCGATTTAGTGAAGTGAATCCCCAAAAACCTCAATGGTAAAAAGGAAAAACAAGTCTACATGGTATCAATCTTGATAAAGTCCCTCCTTTGTCTAAATCGCCACTATTATATCCCCATGATACAATGCAACACATGAAAGCAAGTCCATTCAGGTGGGGTCACAATGACGACATCAACCAACATGTAAATGCCATCAACCAAAAGCACAATGTCAACCAGGACCTACATGAAAATTAGAGGGTAGGTTGTGAAAAAATGTGGGTCTGCTCATTTGCAACATGAAAGCCTACATCGTTTGCAATGGAAGCAATGGCATCCCATACAACATCATGTGACATCATCTTCTCCCCACCATGAGTGCAATGAAAGAATGAATCCAATGTTTCAAATGGGCTTTTAAAAAAAATGAACCTAAGTTGTTTTCCCCTATTGCCTCCAATAAAAATAAACAAAAGTTTACCAAGAATCTCAAGTTGATGATAGGGGCAACAGAGCCCAACTCCCAAGATAGGTTGCCAACATGATAACCCAAAGGAAATGAAACCAACCTTTCCAAAAGAAAATGAAGAAAGAGATCCACCGATGCATTAAGAAAGCCCAAGGGCACCTTAAACAACTTGGGCCTAGGAGCTAATGCGAAAACTTGAAAGGGGGGAAGGAACACAACAAATAGGAAGGCTTCTAGGTGAAACATTAAAAAAGGATACCAAAAGCAACCTGAACATTCCCCAACCTCGAAAATGCCCTTATGTGGCAAACATCTTCATCTAAAATGGCCTACAAAAAGGAAGGAGGAAAAACCAAAAGGAACACCTAAAACCCTAACACTATCAAGATAACAACAAAAACAAGAAGGAAGGGAAAACCCAAGAAGGAGGCTTAAAAGGAACCAAGCTAAACAATTGTAAAGCTCAATGGCTAGCCCCACAAACATTCATTGGGAGACAAAATGATCAAAATAGAGGTGATGATAGAAATGAGGTTGAAGAAGTGAGTGTCATTAACTAAAAATGGGAAGAGACAAAAAGAAAAAACTCTTAAAAAAAAATGCAAAACACAAAAATGTGCAAGAGCAAAAAGGGGCTCAACTAATGGATCACCCTAGCGCACACCAAATTTAAACGAAAGGAGGATAGACAAATCTCTTGAGGGGGAATGATTTTTTTCTTAAAAATCTTGAGCATAAAAAACACGAAAAAAAAAGAAAAAATTGCAATAACTAGCTTCATGTTGCCCAAAGCTCCTAAAAGATGGCCTTCTTAAAAATGAAGTTGAAAAGCGTTCCCTATGTCCACTTGAATTGTCACCCAATCAAGATGGATGTTTAGAACAAACCAAATACCATGAACCATAACCTCACATCCACCCCTTACCAATCACACCGAATTGATGAGACAACATGTGCAAAAAGTACATATCAATAAACTGAAGACACAATGCCCTACTCACAAGCCAATAAAAAGTCTTGCCCACTATTATGTTATCAATAGAACGCCACCTAAAGGTTTGGCAACTATATTAAGTTGTTGTGAGGTGCATCCCAATTACTTTCAACATAGAAATGAGCTACACCAATGAGCCATCACCCCTCTCATTTGCCATTAAAAGTTTGTACTTCCAAAATATAAGAATAGACATGCTTCCCTTTGGCCCACCTATATAAGTTGTTCAACTTTAGAGAAAAGTTATGGGATAAAGTGTGTTGAGAACATCTTGGGAAACAAATTGAAAACTTGGGAGCATGCTAAAAATGCATTAAAAACGTGGTGTGAACACACATGATTACCAACTTTATGTGCACTTGGAGAAAACACATTGGGAACATCAAAATCTAGAAAATCTTCAACCCCCTCTCTTCCCAAAAGGAGAAAAACCGGGCCTTCTTGGGCGCATGCTGCATCACCTCATTGGCAGAGCATTTTTCTTTCCCAACAATATTGGTCGCCCATTTTTGCCTACACTTAATGCCCCCCTCTTTGATTTGCCTTTGGTTGAACCAGCTCCTGTACAACTTAAAAACCTTGAGTTGGCCATTTATTTGGTGAGTGATCAGTCCACTTAAAAACTATGTTTGAAACCAGGGAAAATCCAATGATGTCGTTTCACACCAAAATGCATGCTAGTGGCGTTCTGATGGATAAGCCTTGCATTTTGGCCTTTCAAGCCTACCTCCACTAAAGAGCAACATCCACAGGGGGGCCGCTTTAACAAGGGTACGAGTCCTGCGGTCTTGGATGGATCAGAGGGGGGTTGCATGCAGAAACTGAGCCCACCAGCAAGGCAAACCCAAGCATAACATTTCAAAACCAGCACAACCTCTGATCCCATGATGTGAACCTTCAGGCTTTAGGCCCACACAAGAGAACTGATTAAATGACTGATCTCCAATACTCCAAAATAGTGCAACATAGAACTGCCGTGCAGAGAAGCACTGAGTGGAAGCAGTATTTGGATTCTGCACTGCTTTGTGTAACGTGGAGTTGAGATACTGCACTGCTTCCAGAAATAAAGATAAACCATAGCACAGAAAGGGATTGGCAACGTCCAAGCGTGGCCCAAGAAGCAAACAGAACCAGATGAAATACAGGGTGGATGAGAACTAAAGGTGTAGAGCTTGTGCCATGTGGAGTGTTGTGAGGGCTGAGAGGGTCCTTGAGGTAAGTTAGTGACTGCAGGTTTGATGTAGCAACCTGTGCTGGTGTATGGGGGAAGGAGGGTCTGTGATTGCTGTAAGTTTGGCTGCTGTTGCTGTGGAGATTGAGAGGTGGGTAAGCTCCAGGTTTAGATGAAGAGGTTTGATTAGGTTGAGATAAGGCAGACTGCTGCATAGTTACAAGATGGGTAATTGGAGTCGTATGCTTCATGCAACTATTACATCATGTTTTGTTCTCCCATAATTGTAATCTATTTGGATCTCTTCAGAAACTCTATTGCACAAGTGAAGTTCTAGAACCTGTTCCACCAACTCAAAGTAAATATCTTCATTTTTGTTAACCATGCTTCGTCATGAGGTTATAGCTTCCAGAACCAAGAACATGTATTCCCTTCGTTTTCATGCAGGCTTTGTGCATATAGTGGGCAATTACATTATTGAATTTGTGTTTCATTATCATTGTGGCAACATCTTTTGTTCTCACCCTCCCTACTTTTCACTAATGAAGAGGTTCTTAACATTGATGCATCTCTATCCAACAACATTGAAAGAGTTTTGGTTCAAGATTGACCTAATTCCTGCAAATTATTTTGCGTACTGATGCAAAACACACGTTGATACAAATGTGTTTTGCTTCCAGTGCACATGTGACTGTGAGTGGATCACAGGTCATACACAAGTTGTTTTATGGCCCTCTTCACAGTTATCTTTGAAGCAGTAAAGCTAAGTTATTACATCATTCATCTTACATCAACTTTTATCTCAACTTGAAAGCGATACAAGTGACACATATGGAAAATAGCAGCTTAATAACTTGTTTCACCATTTCAGGTACTGACATATCCAAATCCAAGCAGATGGTGGCAGATCGTTGTAAAACACAGAGTGACAATCCTTTAGACAGTACCAACTGCAATCTGATCCTTGGAGGCCCTTGATGACAAGGGTATTCTTTGGTTTAATTGAAATTGAAATCTGAAATGCCTTAATGGTAAGCTTTCCAAAGATTTTAAGATCGGATGATGTTTGATTTGTTTGCATTATAGTATGTGAGAAACAAGCCAGAGCATGCCTACAAGTACTGAGGGGTTGGTAGGGAGGCAATCAATCTGAAGATTTGGCTGTTGTGTTACCTACATGTGGTGGGTGAGGGAAGATATCCTACCATTGACACTTGGTGCCAGACAAAAACTGCAACAACAAACATGATATCTCCATTGCCAAGGGCATGGCCATTGAAACTGGGCTCTGCAACTCTTCATTCTTTGGCGTGGCGCTACAAGGTTGCAGCTTACTTTCTGGTGCATATGTTGATACCTGTTTTATTACTCATTGTGGACCATATCAGGTTATACTAAATTGCATGTGATTCAATATCCAAAGGATCAAGAAAGGTGAGCTAACATGTGGCAAACAACTAACAATTCGAGATCAATAAGGCCAATCTTAGATCATTGGTTGCAGGTAATCCATATTCCTAGGCTAAAGTAGGGTCATGAATTGTTGGGTCATAGGTAGTTAGAACTGGATCAGGTTTGGAATTGGACCCATTTTAGATTCTTATGTAAATGAAAAACCCAACAAAATTCAAAAACTAGCTTGGACTGATACTGGAGGTTCTATCAAATTTTTAACAAGTTGGAACCAGGACTCCAGAGGTTCTCTTCAAAAGCTTAAACCAGACAACACTGAATGTTTGGTTACTAATAACCTTCAGAAAACACAGATCCTATAAGCTTTGTGTGCATAATCAAGGTGAAAAGAATTTTTGATCTTTTTTTTGTATTTTACATTATTTGGAATTCACTTGTCCCTCTTTTTGAAAACCAAGTGAAATATATATATGGCAATTATATGCTTGTTGATCAATAAGTCAATATATTCCATAACTGAGTCAATGGTTTAGCTGATAACCACTAAAAGCTCATCTGCCTATAAGAATTCAGAAACATATAAGAAACTTCAAGTCATAGAAACTTATGGTATTTGCACAACATCATTGGTACATCCATGCATGTTTAACGCTTTTTATGGACCCATTTGATTAGTCTTCAAAACAACACATGGAGCTTGCATAGCATAAAATTGAAATGTAAATTATATACTAATCATGTAATAATGTAATCCAATTAATACTGAAAAATATCATAGATAAAGTCACATTTGTCTCAATAAATAGAAATTTCTTGTAAAACTTCATTGCATGGTTCAACTTTGGACCTTCATTTGATGGTTAAGGGTGAAAGCACACAAGGGGGGGGGTTACTTGGGTAGTTTCATGACATGTGTGTAAAGTATACATTTGCAAAATGTCTTGCATTTAATTTTGAGTTTCACTTTTGGTGCTTGGGCTTTATATTTTGATTTTCACAAATTGAGAATTATTTTTATTTTAAATTTAAAATATTAAATTCAGAAAATAATGGGTATATCTATGATGTATGCAATATTATCAAGCCCATTTTTAAAAAATTGCACTAGGTTTTGGCTTGAATTAACCAAAAAACCTTTGAAATGAAAATTTCAAAATGGCCCACTTTAGACATCCTATTTTTTTCCATTTGAAAGTGATTGTTTGTGAGATTTTTTATTTATTTCATACTTATGGTCATCAATTTGAAAAATATCATTTGGTAATATGATAATTATCAAACTTTTCACATGGCTCCCAAACTTATTCCAATCATATGAAATCAATGTTAATAAGTGTTACAAATTTCATAAAGATTAAAAATCGTGATGTCTTATTTTCTAGCACACATCCAAAAAACATAACAGGTGAAATATGGTCAATGGAAAATGGATGAAATATGTCTATTTTGTAAGTTTTCATCCATCACTCATATAAATGACTTATTCATACTTATTCCACATAGATAATGAAGTTGTAATATACGATTGTGGTCATTGATAAAATCATTTAGGACAACTAGTAATTATTTCCTTGGTTGAAAGGACAAAATTTCTACGAGTGCACTTGCATTTGTTGAGTCAATTAGTCCTTACGCTAAACTCACTTCAATTAAGTCTACAACATTCAATTAAGGTTTTTTACTACTTGCATTTATTTAGATAGTTACTCTTCAAGTTGAATTCACTTCAATTAGGTTTTCAACATTCTATTAAGGTTTGTTACCACTTGGGTTTTTTGGCATTGTCACTCCTTGGACCTCAAGGTAAATTCACCTTGTTGGGATTATTTTTAATGAATCACCTTGAAAATCTATTACAAACATTACACTCTTATTTTGCCCATTTGCTTTAAAAGCATTTGGAGTTCACAAAACTTATGGAGTTCATGTGCATAAAGGTGAACAAATTTTTTTGGAATGTGAAAACAAGATTGATATCAATTTTGAGCCCCACAAAGAGGGTGATGACAAAATATAAAATTTTATTGGTGAAGATGGCCTTGTATAACCTTACAAACTAGCAAGCCAACTTAAATTGTGAAAACTTGTGTGATATGTAGATTTTTGCTTAGACTTGCTTGCATCTTGCCATTGTTAGAATCTTTGCATGCTTTCATTGAATTTGCACAAATGACAAATGATTTTGTATGTGATTTAATGGAAGCTATTAAGGTATGTCAAAGTGACATTTACAAATGTATTGTAATTAGACTTTTGAGTGCAAATATGTTAAAGTAGGCCAATCTATGATCCTTTTTAAAAAACTGAAATGGCCATAAAATAAATTTTAATATATAATTTTTGATTTTTAAAAAATTTATGAGGATGAGGATATGATCAATACATGAGGATGTTCTTGTACTTTAATATAATAATATTATGTTTTATCATCTTCATATGCATTTCAATATATTTTTGAAAATGCAAGTAGATGCAAGTGGGTGTCCCAAATTGGTTTCAAATAGATGAAATTAGAATGTTAATTAGATTTTTAATAACTATGAGTTGATGGAACATAAACATGTATTAATTACTTTTACCTAATATATGCCAAATATAATCAAATTTCTAACTTAAAAGTAAGTTCTAGCACAATTTACTTGGTTAGTTTAAAACTTATTTATTACATATTTTTCTTACAGTAAAGTTTTTGAAACTTGATACGTAAGTTCATATAAATTTAATGAAGTGTATGATGGTTTCATAATGATACTTGAAACGGTTTTGAGTTTACTTTCTTACATTTATGTTAAAGTACTATAGTGTCAATGAATTTTTGTTGACCTATTTTTGCATGCTTGTTCCCTTAGTAGACAACTTTTGGGTCTTCAAATCATTGTTAGAGTTGAAACACATGAAAACATCTAAATATGATGGGTACTTGATTTGAATTTTGAAATTTAACATTTGGCTTTTGTAAATGGCTAGCATATTTAGGAAATGCATCAAGATTTGGAGACTAGCTTTTTGTCATATATGATACAAGATGTCTTTGTTATTGTTAAATTACTACTAAAAAACTAGTGCAAAGGTAATACCTTAAAAAATTTCCATTTTGATTTTCATTTCCAAAATTTTAAAGATTATTATTACTATTATTATTATGTTGTTCATGTGAAAGCATGATTTCTATGTGGTTTGGCGAAGGTTCAAAAAATAATAATTAGGAACTAAAAATAAAGCTTGCAACCCATGGATGTCCTTGAGATTGTGTATCCCTAGTACTGGTTGTAGCCAAATAATGATGCATCTTTTGTCAAACACTTTGAGGTTCTTAAAGTAATTTTTTGTTATAGCAAAACCCATAAGGTGGATGCAAAAAATGTTATGATACATGAGCTTTTGAATGTTAGTGATCTTGACTATAGCAAAAAGGCATGTTCAAGCTCATGATGAAATAAAATGTAGCAACATGCATTGGTCCCCCAATTTCACTAGTTTTAGTTAAAAGACTAGTGTAATCTAAAATGTGACACCTTATGACAACTTCTTGGATATTAATCTCCAACTTCCTTGAGTATGGGAAATTGGTTGAATTGACATGGTGCAGATAGTGGGTAATGTGGAGGATAAAAAATGCCTTTCAACTATAGCTTTTATGAAGTGTTGTGCAATAGGTTCACTACCCACTTACCAATTGTTGTGCACATGTTTACATAATAGTTCTATGCTTTGCAAAATTTATCATATGTGGAATGTATTGAGTAATGGAGAGCAGCATGTCATCGATATTGCTATGATGGTTAGGTTGTAGTTTGTTTTGTGAGTTGTTGACCATGTTTTTGCAAAAGTAGGATCTTTCTAGCTTGTGTTTTATTTGTTTGTTAAATCAATGGCTATTTTACACACCAAACATCTTTACCTCCATAATATTGGCATTTTATGCTTGCTCCCCACAATTTGATTACAATGGTTTCTCTTTGCATGAATTTTTTAAAGTTGTAATGGTATGCTAACTTGGTTGGTTTTATAAGTCACTTGTCATAGAAAGGCCAATTTTAAGTGTTCAATTCCTCCACAAGCTTGTGTTTGCTATTGTTGTTGCAAACTTCATATGTTGGTTGTGCTTTTTGTTGAGATAGTTTACACTTTGTGATAATGTGAACTTCATACCAATTAATCTTCTAGGTCACTTTCAATTTTACAGCTTCTTTTAATGCATTCAAATGATTTGTGCATCACTTGAAAATTTTAAAATTTGCCCCAAGTAATTTTCTGAGATTCCAAAAAAAAAAAAACTCCAAATTCTATTGAAAAAATAGCCCAAATTTTTTAAATTCATTTCAATGATAGCCAACTATTTCCACCTTTAGATTTTGAGGAGGGGCCAGAAAATTCACCTTAAGAAGTGAAGTGGCAGCCACATTGGAATAAATGAGTGTATTTCTCAGGCCAGACAGAACTCCTACACCAGCTTGCTTTTAGCCACACCAGCACCAAGTGCACTTCAGAGGTGGGCCCACTGGCTCTTAACAATAATGAAAAAGAAAACACTGCTAAGTAATGTTGCCGCTACTTGCACAAGTCTCACCCATTTCAGGTTCTAATGTATTAAGGAATGGGTGTGCACTCTTGATTACTTTGCAGAGTAAGTAAGCTGGCAAGAAAGCCCATTAAGGGGCAATTGGCGCACTTTGCAATCAGGGGAGCGTCTATTCCTATACCCAAAAGATTTTGGGTCATTAGGGTTTTGAACATTGATGATGATGTTGAATTATAGATAGTGGCAAGGGCATGTATTCAATTATGAAAACAAGCTCAATTTAAGGTTTTCTTTTTTCAATTTTGCGAGGTAAGTGGACAAGAGGACTTAGCCAAAAGTAGAAACTTTCTGAAACCCTGCTATGTATTGGCGACATGCAGGAACCCTGTGTTCTAAAACATGGCAATTTCAAGGCTTTTTTACATCGAAATCTGGCGAATTTGGGGGACATTTTCCACAAAAATCCTTTGAAGAAGTCTCAGCCCTTTTCCCCTCTTTTTGTGTGTGGCCAAGTGGCGAAATTGCCACTCAAAAAAACGCTGGGTCAGCTGGGATGAGATTTCTGCAACTTGATGAACCTTGAAAATTGGCATAATATGCCCTTTAAATCCTTTTGGGCTTGTAATTCGTTCCACTGGCTAAACCCTGGAATGTCTTCTTCTTTTCCTTCGAGGACCTCAGCCCATATTTTGACCTAATCCGAACTTCATCCACATACACTTATGGATTACCATCTAACAAGAATGCTTTTTTCATCCATCTGTCTCTCCATCCAAGCTTTCATCCGTGTGTCTCACTCTATCCAAGCGGGAAGGAACCCTATAAACCAGTGCGGGTAGACATGTTAAACTCTTTATCGCCATCGCCGTCGCCGCTGTGTTTGCAGCTATGGAGTCTGTGCAGTGCTTTGGCCGCAAGAAGACGGCGGTGGCTGTCACCTATTGCAAGCGGGGAAGAGGACTGATAAAAATAAATGGCTGTCCGATTGAGTTAGTGGAGCCGGAAATTCTGCGTTACAAGGCTTTCGAGCCTATCCTGTTGCTGGGCCGTCAGAAGTTCGCCGGCGTCGATATGCGCATCCGCGTGAAGGGAGGAGGGCATACTTCGCAAATTTATGCCATCAGGCAGAGCATCGCCAAGGCACTCGTGGCTTACTACCAGAAATTCGTGGACGAGCAGTCGAAGAAAGAGATCAAGGACGTGCTCTTAAGGTACGACCGCACGCTTCTGGTAGCCGACCCCCGTCGCTGCGAACCAAAGAAGTTTGGAGGACGTGGCGCTCGTTCTCGTTTCCAGAAGTCTTATCGTTAAACCAAGGTAAGGTTTTGGAGTTTTGTTTTGGTAGGAGGAAGGGGGAAGAGAAAGGGCATGGAGCTTGGTATTATGCAGGAGAAGATTGGAAGATTCATATTATTGCTTGGAAGATGCGTTGATTGTCGGTCACTCTGTTTTTCTTCCTTGTCGTGGAATAAGACATGCTGGGAAACTTGAGCTTTATGTTACAATGTGCAACATCTTCTTTAAAGGCATTCTGGAATTTGTATATGTTGTTTGCTGATACCTTATTACACAGCACCGGTCTTCACAAGTTCAAGTTATGTGTCTACGTCCCTTGATAGTATGTATGACAAGAATATACACTTTGTAGCAGTTCTTTGGAGCACACTATGAGCCAGAATGGATTGCATTCACTGATTAGGAATGCCAGAGTTTATGAACCCTCAAGTGGTTCAGAAACCATTTTGTGGCACGTTCAATAGAGAACAGTACCAATTGTCCTGCTTTGCTGTTTAGAACATTCCAACATCCATCTTCCCCTTGTAATCATGCATCAGCTTATTTACTATCCTGTGGGACTGATTGAATGGTCATTTGAAGGCACGCAGATGTGTCTTAAGCACCTGCAAAGCTTTTTGTGAATGGAGGGAGCATTGAATACCGACCTTGTCATGCTCCTGATAAAGATTGCCATCCAGCAACTAGAAGAGGGTTGTAAAAAACTTGCAGAAATTCAAAGAATTAGTGGCTCGTGAGTCTTGAGTTCACTTTTCAGGCCTTTGTGTTTTCAGAGCCATTGTACAGGTTGCTACTCTCATACCCATTTGTATATAATGTATGTCTCTGATTGGCAGGTAGCCTACTATTTGCAGTAGAAATAGTAGTCATTCTCCTACCATTTGGTATCAATTTCAGTGCAGAGGATAGCACTGAAGAGTCTCATGGTAATCCAATGCAATGAGGCAAGAAATTTATAATGAAGAAAAATCAATTTTCTTGAATACTTGTTGCAGTTGGATCTGTCTCGAATTGTTGGCCAAATAGCAATTGAGAATTGGGTGTTGGCTGGGCAGCTGGAGTAGGGAGTTCAAGGGGTGGCCAACTCGGTTCTCATGAGATTGCCATGCTCTAACATTATAGTCTGGAGCACTTATGGTATATATACTAGAGGATGGGGAGGATAGGCTGCTGGTGTTAAAGGCAAATGAACTATGAGAATGCCCAGGATGTGTGGGAAGTAGAATCATTTATTGATACCCGCCGGTTTTCTATCCGGGGGTGTATACCCAATTATCTGGAGGGGGTGAAACCCCCACCCCCTTTTGCTATAGAACTTTTGTTCTCAATTTTTTTTGAAAATTCAAAAACTCAGCTTTCTGATGGTTCTTTGATGGTGCTTTCATGAAAACTGTCAGTTCTTTGATGTTTGTGAAATACCTGTAACTGGTGGTTCTCTAGTTCTATTTTTTTCTCAAAAAAACTGGAACTGGGGGCTCTTTGATTCTGAAATTTTTAAAGAACTAGAAGTGTTGACTACTTAAATAACTGCACAACACTGGTTCCCAGTTGCTCTAACGTTTGATTTGTTACTTGCTATTTATAGGTGAGCTAGGCTGTAAGTCCTTTCTGTTTCATTTCTATTTCATTTCCATTTCTTCCATGTTGTGTCCTCTTGCAAAGACATTTGGCAAACATACAATCACACAATTCTTGAACTTACCTATTTCTTCAGAACAAACCCCCTGCCTTGCTTTTTTCTTGGGTGAATTTGTACAATCTGTCAGTAGTTGTTTCATTCTAGCTTCTAATGACTGCCATGCCACATTTTAGCTAGTTTGGTGGATGGCAACCTCAGCATAAGACCTCAATTTTGTTTGCCCCTTCCAGCATACTCATAGTTGCTCCTCTTTGATACGATGTCCACTGCCTTTTGAAATGAAACTGTGTCAAATTCATGAGGGAGCAGGAGGTGCTTCTGAAGTCTGCATTCCTCATAGTCTGTGTTCTTCACATTAGTATTCACACTGCTGAAGCTTCACACTTATACAATCTGCAAATTGATTAAAAGTCTTCTGTGAATCCCACAAATGAAAAGATCTTGCAAGCACCATGAGAAGTGTGCAACCAACTTCATACTCCAGTCATAATCTTCAAAATCCAGTCTGCAATCATAGCATGCAGACTTATGGACACGAATCCTTTATACATATTCAGCCATGAAACTACAACCCAAAGTGCAGGACCCTGTAATCCTGTTCAAGATAAATCTGGATAAAGATAAACCTGGACTACTGGAAAGCCCACCACCATCCAATTTACAACTTGAAATTCACAAATTCCTAGTACATGTACTTATTGGTGATAAAGGAGGGACAAACTGAAAGTAATTTCATTTAGACTAAAAGACCTCAATCACATCCATGAGATCCTGTGCTCAAGAAGAGTCCCAACATCATACCTTGAATGAGGATGATAAATTGGGAGGTTCGGTTCACAACTCACCTACTTGACATCTGTGTATGGGAACAAATTATTAGACCCTGCATCCCCTGCTTAAAACAACCAAACAAAACATGTTTACTCCAAAATGTAGTATGAGGTCCTAGGGCCTACTTTGGAGCTACTAGGGGCCTCATAGGACCCCTCCAAAAGACCTTGCTCTTCAGAACATCAATGCAGATCACTTCAAGCACAAATTCCACTGGTACTTGTGGGGAAGATAATACATCTTTGCAAGAATCTTGAGAGTACCTTGCAGATTTATTTGTCCATGATTTGTAGCAGCATCACATAGTATTAAGCATGAAGACTGTTTTTAGCTTCTTATGCATGTAAAGGGTAATTGAGACTGACCTAAATGATGACAATACCAAAGAGATGACTCCTGTAAGGCAAGCAAACTCTGGATTAATTGCAACAGAGGGGTAAACTTGGGAATGACCAAAGATGGAACCAGAGGTTGCAACTTCACTTCTGTCACCAGCATCGCCCTGAGTCACATGCTGTCCTTCCACATGATTAAGTAAACATTATCAAATCTCAATTAACAGAATTAAGCCCACCTAGCCACTTGTATGATGGGTGAGGGTTTAGTAGGGGCAATATTCTGCACGTTGTCTTGAAAGAATATCACAAAAAACCTGAACCAAATCCTAGACTAGGTTCAAGAATTCTTGATCTTAGAACCACTCAAGCTTTGGCAAGGAAAGAATATACCTACACATTCAACATTTCCTGCAGAGTTTGCAGACTTTTATCGCTTTCCCAAACCTTAGAGGTGAAGTTAGCACAGGCAACTCTCCCTCCAAAGACTGCTGCTTATTTGGTTTCAAAGGGAAACACCCACTTTAGCTGGGCCTTTTTTACTGTGAGAGAAGGCACTCTCTCAATACATAACACCACGGCAGATTGAATCCCTGGGTCATAAAGCAGTGAAGGGGCATAAGGCAAGGTGGCCATCCTTTAGTATTGATCCTCAACATGTACTATCCACCTTGGACCACTGCATCCTGAAAATGGGAATAGATAATGGTAGATCGCACTTCTGGAGATGTCAATGTGAGGAAACTCAAGGATGGAGAATCTCCTGGAAGATCAAAGCCAGTTGGAATGCTGGAAAGAACTTTTGGGGAGGTGCCAATTATTTGCAGCTAACCCTGGTCCACTGCCCTAACAGTCTGCAGCAGAAGCATATGATCTTGTTGGCTCCCCAATAGTTTTCCTCATCAATTTATACCACCACCAATTTTTGAAGAGCTATCTCAAAGCCACTATTTTGGTCAATAATCATTTCTCCAAAGGCAAAACTTATATGTCATCCCCAGAGCTTGCAGAGTCTTCATCATTGTCACTACCACTCTCACTGCTACTGCTCCCACTGTCACTACTCCCACTGGTCCCACTGCCACTCTCACTTGAGCTTCCATTTTTCCCTGCTGCTTGCAATGCACCTGCGGCCTGAGCTCTCAATGCTGCAGCAGAGTCCATTGTGCCATCTTTTCCATCTCCATCAGCTTCATCATCTTCACTCACATCCACATCTTCAATTTCATAGTCACTATGCTCCTCCAGGACCTCTACAATTTCTTCATCACCAACAACATCAACTTCTTCAACTGGATCTGCCATAGATTTCTTCATTTTCTTGGCTTCAGGTTCAGGTTCAGATTCCAAATCCACTTCCTGTTCCCTTTCAGGTTCTGGTTCAGGTTCAAATAGATCAATATCATCAATCTCAACATTTGGAGATTGCTCCTGCTCCTGCTTGGCATCTGAAGGAAAGGTTGCAATAGGAGATGCCTTCTTTGCTGAAGATTTTGAATTCCCAGTTTTCCTCTTGTTGTTCTTTTTTCCTGTGGCTGTTCCAATAGAAGGTCTGTTTACTAGATGTGGGAGTACAAACAAGCAAAGAAACTAGGGTAATCAAACCAGAGACTCTTCAGAAAGCATGACTTTTTCAGAGAAAGCTACAGTCAATGAAATACAGAAACTGATCATCAAGTCTGAAGGAAAAGAGTCATTGTGAGAAAGTAAAGCAAGGTAGAATGTGTCAAACCTGGAGCTTCAGACTTGCCAACAGGTATGTCATCTGTAATTTGCTCCCGGACCTGCTTATCACAACATACTCAGCTTTCAATAAGAGAGACTGTTGCATGGTCAGCAATTGCTTCTACTAGCAAAGTTAGATGATCCCACATCAAGAGAAATGAAGGTCAATCCTGCATGTTTGGGGATATTTCTACCAGTTACAGATTGTTCCAGGGTTTTAGATTTCTACCTTTCTGGCTTGTTTCTTCTCATTTTGGGGCTTCAGTCTTTCTACCTAGATACTCATTTGCAGAAGGTTGGCTTGGATGGTCATGCAAGTTTTACTCTTGCAAATTGTCATATGTCTTGGCAGGTTCCTCTTTATGGATTGTAACAGTTTTACTCAGGTGCATCCTGAATGTGCAATGAAATACAAAACAGCTGTCAAGATCCTCAACTTTCAGGTTCCTTGGCAAATTTTGTTTAAGACCCAAAAAAAGTACCCAGCTTGCAAATCACCTCTTAGCTGACACAAAGTGTCCCTGCAGTGATTTCTGGGGTGTTCCTGCTTTCTGTGCTTAGTTTGCTCCATTTCAAGTCTGGGGGAAACTCCAGCACTTCCCTACTTGTTGCAATCAAAGGAACATAAAAGGTACAAAGCCAGCCATGCACAAGACAATATGTCCTTACCACATGAGCCTTGAAGGGGTTTCTCTCTGATGGAGCTAGTGCCTGCACTGCTCCCGCAGATCCATTCAAATGTACAGGAGATGAACGGGGTGGTTCCAACCCTGAAGCAGAGGCTGCCGCAGCTGCCGCCACTGCAGAAGCACTCTCGCCTGGCAACCTGACATGTCTCAGGCTCTTAACAGCTCGGTGCAATCGCTCTAACCGAAAGCTTGTTCCATCAAAAAAAATAATTGCATCAAGGTCTTTACAGTCCTCACTGTTGCCTTGGAATGCAACTTTCGGCTTCCCTGCCTGATTGTTTGAAAATTCAACTGTGACTTTGTTTTCAACACCCTTGTGGAGGGTACCCGGGGTTCCAGTATCTATGGAGGCTGGCTTAAACTCATCTGCAAACAGCACAAGAAAAAAAGGAGAAACATTATTATTCCAGATTCAAGACCATCATCTGATCTGCCTCTCCACTGAATAACTGCAACTCCTGAGCAGCAACCTGATGGCTCAGCAGAATTGCAAACAATTACACATGTCTGAGCAAACGGATTGCCTTCAACAGTACTTACAAGGTCAGTAGTATCACCATAACTGAAACCCTAATCTTAATTCAGTATTACCATTAGACGTCAGAGAAAAAGCATGGACAAAGAGAACGAGGGATTGAGAAAAAACAAAGAGAGAGTGAAAGACTTACATCGCAAGGTATAGAAGCGACTGGAATTCTGTTCCGATATGGTGGGACCTAGTTTGAGTCTGTACCATTTATCAGCGCGCGGGGCAGTGTCTGGTTCTTGCGTTTTAGCCATCATCTTCCCTCCTCTTTGAGGATTCCCAAACCTTCCTACCCCCCTTTCCTTCTTTCTGCTGCTCTCTCCAACCTCTCACCCTATCCACTGAATCTCTTCAGCGGACCATCTCCTCCTCATCCAAACTGCCGACGATGCTTAAATTCTTCCACAAATTGTCACACATCTCACACAGCAGCGGCTGCTTGCAAATCAAAGTGCGCAGAGAGAGAGAGAGAGCGGGCTTTCGCTCTCGCTAACTGCAAACCCTGACCACTGCAAGCTCCAAACGCTGACTAGAGCACATTTTTCTCCCCAACAACACGACATGTCAGCCCTAACCCTAATTTAGCTTCACTTGATATGCAACTTATTTTGTGATTAAAACTCGCTTTGCATTCCTGTTTTCTTTGACTTGATCAAATCTAATACCTATAACATTTACATTGTTTGTACTAGCATTTTAAAAAGTGCCTAAATTTCGCATCTTGGCCAAACAAATAAAAATAAAATGGTGGAATATCCTGTTGCAGATACTCAGGAAAAGTGAAGACTCTTCAATTTTCTTTTGACAAAAAATTCAAAAATTTCACCAATTTCGGACCGAAGTTCTAAGTAGGTCGCCAGAAAATAACAGGACATTTTAAGTGGACACTGTTTGTCCATAGATGTGTTGCTCCATCTCTCCTAGAATCTCTCTTATAATGCTCGCCATTAATGCTACAACAAAAAATTGAAAAAAAAGAATAACTTGGTTTGTAGGTATCAGCGTTGGGTGGGTAAATCTTTTACCATGATATATACCAGTGCGTGCGTAATAGACTTTTTATACCCCAGGTCACATTCTGCCTCCTTGTGAACTTGGGCAAGGCTTGTGAGTGAAGCCCAAGGGAGAAACTGAGGCAGAATGGGCTCCTAAATCACATTCTGCCTCCTAGCGAGTTATTAGGACACAGGGGGTAGGGGTTGAGCCCTGGGGACATAATAAGACAAAATGGACCCCTAGGTCAGATTCTGCCTCCTGGTGAATCAATAGGGCAAGCCTGCAGGTTGTCCAAGCCCTAGGGTCTAACTGAGGGAGAATGGTGGCTTAGGTCACAGTCTGCCTCCTAAGACATGGCCAGTGTTGAGCACTAGGGATAAACCGAGGGACAATGGTCCCCTTGATCCAGAGGTAAGTCATAAGCTGGCATAGGTCACTGATTTGTTGAGTGTAGGGGTTTGTGGAGCCGGATTCAGCTCACCAGCTCACATTAGGGGCTTAGTATGAGGCGGTAGCTGATTCCGGCTCCACAAATTGGGAAGTCTGCTATGGTGGGCATTACCCAATGCCTGAGGTGAAACTTATCATAAGCCTAAACACACACATAGATAGGTTAGACTTTACAACCACGTAGAGAGGTGAGAGGATGGTAAACTGGTGTGTAATTAACATAAAGGGTGATGAACTGCAAACTACATGAATATAGGAGTTGTTTCAAGTTATGAGATAAACTCACAAAAGGACCTTCGTGCCAATGGCCAAAAAACCAAGGGCTCCAGGTAATCCTAGATGACGTGAGATTCTTGAACGTTGAAGATGAGGGTCAGGGTGAACCAGCACCCACACAGGTACCTTCCTATAGAGGATTACTATTAAGTCCATTTTTAAAGGCTAAACATTGCTACCTCACAGAGGAAAGCAAGTTCGAATGTTGGGCTACCTATAGTTGCATCTGGAGCTAAAAGCTAGAAGGCAAGTCAATGAAATGTGGCTTCTGTCGCTTTATTATGCTAAAGACATGCGATGTTTCACCTACATGTTTTAAAGGCAATATTTTGGAGAATGGAAACTATGTAGTTGAGTACTTGCTTGTCACTGTGCATGGCACCATGAATCAAAATATTTAAGTCATATGCATAGCATAGTGTGTGGGACCACCACCCTGAACTTTGGGGAAGTTGAAAACCTATCCTAAACCATTCGAAATTTCACACACATATTATATGTATATGCTTTCTGGGTAACGGAACCCAGCCCAGCTGAACATATTTTTCATGGTCTCTGCACCTGGATCCAGACAAGATGGAAATTTTAGGGGTAATGACACATTTTTGTACTCTAGGGATGCATTGTGTGTGGGGTGGTCATGCTGCTTTAGGTCATCCTTAGGGCGAGGCCTACCTAAGGACTTATGAAGAGGCTGAACCTAAACCATATCCTCTACTACAAAAAGACCTGTTCTGATTTTTGTAATGTAGTTGGAGGGCACATTACAAGCCGAAACTGTGCCTTTTTTGAAGGGTGGGCATTTCAAGAAACACAATGTTCTCATCCAGACATTTCAAACCGCTTTTTCAATTTTAATTATTTTCCTATGATATCTGGTTAGTATATGTCAGGTATTGCAGGGAAAAAATTTAAATACTTGATAAAGCCCTCCCTTGGCCATGGGCTTTACCAGAATGGAGCCCAACCTTGCCTTGGGTAAAGCCCATGGCTTTTCACTACAATTATTTGTTTGGGGAGGAGCAAACAAGAGAACATTATTGCAACCCTACACTTTCTACGTCAAATTTGACGACACGGTTGACGAGGAGGCCTGTGGGACCTACGAGGGAAGGGCCTACCATGGTGGGCCTCTACTCCCGTGTTGGATTCCGCTGGAACGCGGTTGGAGGTGGGTGCGGTGGTCGTGGGGTCTCGACAAATACAGGCGGAAGGTGTGGTCGCTGAACGCGCTGGAACCGACCGTCGACTATGGTACCCGAGCATGTGTCTGTCTCAGGGACCCAACCAAGAGTTGGCATAACAAGCCCAGAGAAGCCTAGTATGATGATGGCCATTCTCAATCCTCGAAACTCACCTAGCAAGTCTTATTGGCACTTTTCTTCAAGCACTAGGTCAGGTGCTTAGCGTCTTTCTTAGGTCAGATGTGATTCCCCGACATAACGCGGTTGCAGGGCGCGTCGAACCGGCGAGGAGGCATATCCTCGCGCGGCAGTGCAGTGTTTGCAATTTCCTCGCAGCATCGGCTCCACTTTTTTCTGTGCTCTTGATTATATA
>Ga0116227_10007914_pt1 | contig 20409 bp, 20 predicted proteins | sample S1TSphgellanicum_FD_89693 | JGI IMG/M metagenome (GOLD analysis project Ga0116227, IMG submission 89693) | Host-associated microbial communities from peat moss isolated from Minnesota, USA - S1T2_Fb - Sphagnum magellanicum MG | ecosystem: Host-associated > Plants > Peat moss > Unclassified...
AGGAAAAGGTTTGCTTCATTTTCAATCAATTGACCTCCATTTTCAAATGACAAGTTTTACTTGAAGCTAAGTAATTAAGATGAATTTAAGGTCCATTATTAATTCGTCTTGTTTTACCAGAATAAATTCTAGTGGTTGGAATTTATTTTGAATGGAATGGAACAATGTTTTTTATGATCTTTGTGTACATTCACTTCTCAATTTCATATAGGAGTGAAATAGGGTTTGGTGTTTCAAGAACATTCACTACTAAAAAACCCCCTTTTCCCCACTACATCTCCAACTCCTTTTCAACTATAATTTATAGTTGAAAACAATAAACTTAGTTGGAAAATATTATTTGCAACTAAAAACCATGGCAATCAATAAGTACAAGTTGAAATCAACACTCCAATTGAAAATGTTAACCACATGTCAACACCACATCAATCACCATTTCAAACCATTTTAATTGTGAAGACATGGACTATTATAATTGAAAATCATTTTCAACTTGAACAATAGGGTGGATGAACTTCATCTAGTGACATTTCATGACGTCATCAATTTTGTATTTCAATATTAAAATAAAAAATAAATTTATATGAATTGTTCAATTTTAAAAGGGAGGATATTTTGACACGTGGATTAAGGATATTATGACACATGGTAGTGATCAACTATTTTAAAATTAAATATTGTTGATAAATAACATTAATCTAGATTATCCATCTTGCATCCAATAAAATTTTGACACGTGGACATAAACTTTATATTTTAGTAGGCCTACTTACCTACCTACCTACCTACCTACCTACTTGATTAAATTTAGGTACCTATATAAGTAGGTAGGTAAAATATTTACTGACCTACCTAAACTTAACTAAATAGGTAACTAAATTACCTGTCCATCGAAACTTAATTACTAAATAAATAAATTTAAGATAATCCTTTTTTCTTTTTCTTTTTTAGTTTTAGGGTCAAACTATTTTGATTGGCTCATCCCAAGTACCATTTGTTTTATAAAAATGGTTGGTGCATCTAGTTATATAGTTTTCAAACTTGAAACATGTGACAAAGAATGGGACAAACATTTTAGTTACATTTTAGTTGCAACTACTGGGATAAATATGTTGATATTTTAAGGACAAAAACTTATAAATCTTTGTACATTGTTTTGTTTCTTTTGGATTTCAAAATCATTTTGTAGCCCTTCATTTGGTGCATTTTATGCAACAAAAATCGTTCAAATTGATGAAAGAATGAACAAGATATGTCTTTTCCAAGTGAAGGGGGTCATGGCACGATGTGGGTTGGCACATATGACCAATTTGCATTTTAGAGCTTGAGATCTTTAGATAGCATTCTATTGTCTTTGCATTTCCAAAAGTTTTTGTAAAGCTTCAAATGGTGCATCTAATGCAAAAAAAAATCATTCAAATCAAGGAAGGAATGAGTAAGATATGCCTTTCCAAGTGAAGGGGTCACAAGCATGATGTGGTTGGCACATATGACCAGTTTGAATTTTGGAGCTTAAGATCTTTGGACGTCACTTTATTGTCTTTGCACTTCAATTTTTTTTCGGTAAAGTTTCAAATGGCACATCTAATGCAACAAAAATCATTCAAATCAATGAAGGAATGAGCAAAATATGTGTTCTCTAAATGAAGGGGGTCATGGGTATGTGGGTTGGCACATATGACCAATTTGCATTATGGTGCTTAAGATCTTTGGACATCATTTTATTGTCTTTGCCCTTCAAAAAGGTTTTGTAAAGCTTCAAATGGTGCTTCCATAACTTTTTCAATTGTTCAAAACAAACAAGAAATGAGGAAGATATGAAATTTGAAAATAAGGGGGTCTAAATGTTTTTTCTTTCTTTGAACAAGATCATCCTCTTCTTGCTTCTTTGTTTTTGAAGTTTCAAGAAGTATTGTAAATTTTCATTTAGTTCACATGTGGTCATGAAATGTTTTCCAAAAAAACAAACAACTTCAAAAATATGGTAAAAGTTTAATGATAAGTGTGTCTACCCTATCCATTAGTTATGTTATACTAACCTAATCCACCTACTAGCTATACTAAATATTAAACATAGAAAAATCTAACAAATATAAAAACCTATTATCATCATTATTAAATAATAATAATAATAATAATAACAACTAATATTGATATTTTATTTTATTTTGCTAGGTATTAACTATAATTGTATTAGTTAAAGTTTCAAATAATATTACTAATATTCATTATATATTTAATTATAATTTAACTCGTTATTTATAGTTAATCACATAATTAATGTTAGTAATCATATAAAATAATACATAATTTTGATATTTATAAATAAATATTCATTTTACAATATTTTTCAAAACATTAATGGTAAATATGGTAATTAATATCATGCATAATAATAATAAATACCTATGTTATATTAATTTAGGTGAGATATAATAACATATATATATATATATATATATATATATATATATATGTATATGGCTAGTAAGTAGGTAACCTATAAACTAATTAAAAGTTAATAGCTACTTACTAACTACCTATTAAGGACCTAGTTACTTAGTGCTCTAGGTACACACTAATTAAATACCTAACTATTAATTAAGTAAGTAACTAAGTAGGTATCTACTTACTAGTAATTAATAGGTATCTAATGTAGGTATGACCTACTATATTTACAAGTAGTCCATATAGTTGAAAAATAGTCACAGCAAAGTTGTAACTAATACATTAGTCCAAAATTACATTTCATCCATATAATTGGCATTTATCATCCATGCCCATGTTTGTGACCAAAGTAGTTAGACATGGGACTTGTCTTGGAATGTCATCATTCTCCTAGTTGAAGCTTCAAATATAACTCAACTATAGCACCTATAGATACCAAAAATATTCCATGACTATCGCTTTAGTTAAGACTTGAGTTTGACAGTTTACCAAAATAGTTAACGTTTCAACTTGCTTGGTAGGACCAAATTATTTAATTAAATAATACAAAATTACAGTTGAGACGTAGTTGAAAATGACATGCAGTTGAAAAAAGGGTTTCTACTAGTGATTTGGAACATTTGTTTTCCTTCACTTTGTGCAAATAAAGAAGATTCATTACATGTTACACATTGCATCATATCATTATTATCTTTTGGCCAAAATCTATTTATATCAAGTTTATTTCAACATGTCTTGTCATTGACATATGAACATGTGTTGTCTAGTTAGGTTTTATGTGGATGTGTTCACATTTTACAAGAGATTATTAACAAAGGAATAGATGTTGACACAAAAAATGGGAATGGAAAAGTGCATTTGATTTAACATGTGAAAATAATAATGATGGAGTTGTATTATTCATGGTATTCAACTCCTCTTTACTCTTCCCAACTTTTTTTTTTGGTTTTCAAAGATCATGACTTGTACAAATTTGTGTGATTTTTTGCAATTTTGCAAATATGATATAATAGTTGCATGTACATAAAAAGCAAGAAGGAACAAATTTGAAAATGTGTTTGAAGCACAAATGAACTTATTGACAATAGAATGGAAAATATGATAATTATATTTTTATCAGATAAATTGTGATTTACAATGCAACATTTTTATCATGAATTTATATGTTTAGACATGTTTTTTTTCCCCCTCCTTTATTGCAATTTGCACTCACTTAAAGTGTTACACAACAAGTGATGTTCACCTCATTTCATTATGTGGAACAAAACAATTGAAAAAAATTGGTCTTGAATTTTAAGAATGATAGTTTTTATGACACTTGTTAGTTCTATGATGTACCATATGAAATTTGTAAAAACCATTTCTTGACCATCTCAAATTATGATTTGGAACTAAAAATATATCATATTGCATGGATTAATTTACAATCAGGAACGCCATACACAAGTTATGTTATATGCTAAATAATTTGGGTTTGGTTAAAAAAGCCTATGGTAAACGGGAAATTGCATACAATACCCTTTTTTTTTGAGACATAATGTTTTTGTAATTTGGCTAATATCTTTAATTTGGCTTTATGGCAACCATGAAGATGTGACAACCCTTCATAACTAGGTAAATGCAAGCTATGGTGGTTCAATATGATAGAAATTACACTCCTTACAAGTCCATACAAGATTTTTTAAAATGATTCAAATGAACATGGTTATTAATTTTTTAAATTATTATTCTAATATTTAAATAACACATTTTCAATCACCTACAAACCTTTCCAAATCTATGTGAAAACTTCTATTTAATGTAGTTTCAATGTCACTTTTTGATTTGGAAGTCTTAAAAGGAAAACCCACAAAGTCCAAAGGAATAATGCCCCATCTAAAATTTTCAAAAATTATGCTTTTGGGACAAGGAAATTGAAAAAAAACCAAAAAATTTGCAACTCATATGGATTTATGAAAATATGGTCAAATTTTAACCATTCAAAAGTCCCTAATTATTAAATGGTTAAGGTTTTCAAAGAAAAGATTCTTCTTATGAGCTTATCATTTTGTATTACATTATATATTGAGTCCCAATAATAAATTTGGAATGTGAATCAATATTTGTTTTTCCATTTTTTGATGTTTAGGTCAGACGACTAGTCCATATTTTTCAACATCAAAAGTCCATTAACAAATGAATCTTTTATCAATAAACAACCACACAACTCTTTTCATAATGAAGTTATTAGTCTAAATCCAAATCCCAATTAGTAAATCTTTGGATATATTAATCACCATATGCATTTGAATAAAGGGTGCCCATGGAAAAAACATCGTTTTATCACAAAAATGAGCCATCATAGCTTGCATCTACTCAACTTGTTAAATCAAATTAGTAATTTTTTTCAATAAAGGTTTTTTGGGTCCCATTTCTTATGAATGTTAAGTTTTCATTTAACATGTGCATGATAAGGTTGCATGTGTGTATTTAGTTGTTGACGTTGCCCAACATCACATTGAATCAACCTAGGTCAAAACCCATATCAAGCTTTCTGAAGTAGTGTTGAAGGTGACCAAAACTTGCACCATTTGGTCACCCCAAATTCTATGGCAACCAAAACAACATTTAGTCACCATTGCCATTGACAATAAAAATTATTTTGGTTGCCACGTAACAATTAACAACAAAATTATGGTGAAATATGGCACACTATGGCATGGTTTCAATGTATATTTGGGTGACATTTCATATTTTTTGTCAAAAGAATGGGGAAAATTTAACAAATTTTTTGGTTTCAAATGTGAATTCAACCAAATTGTCGCAACTCAAGCCTTGGGCTCGCAACCAAAGCAAAGGGCTTGCAAAGGTGCGGGCCAAAAATAAGCTAGGAGTCGCATTCTCATGCCCGAGAGTGCAATAGAGTGTGAGGGAAAGAACCCTCACACTCCTAAGTGAACTCCCATGTTGGGAGTTGGAGTCGCGGTGGACTCTTGAATGTCCAGAGAGTGATTGCAAGAGTCAAAACATAATGGTTTGAAGAATTTTTTATATCATTGAAAAGATATTGAAGCATAGATGTCTAAAATGGGCTCGCATCGCCTATTTGGATATTTGAAACACAAGTTATGGCCAAAAGAAGGGCCGGGAGTCAAATTGGCAGTTTGACTCCCAACCACTAAAAGTCGGGAATCGACCTGATTTCCTTGTGTGTAGGTGGTGTACGACATACCCTTGGAAAACTCTCGACAAGGGCTACAACTTTGCTTCAGATTTCATTGCAATCAAAGGTTTGCACGAAAAGTTATGGGGCTCCAAAATCGGGGGAGTCCCAACGTTGGCAATTTTGGGACTCGCATTTGGGAGTTCCAGGACAAAATGCCATTTGGGTGTGGCCCCTGTGGAGAGGCACAAAGTATACTATAAGGGGGAAGGTGGTGGCTTCCCCCAAGTTCAGGCCGTGGTGAGTCTTGTGAGTCCGAGTTGCCTGTGGTTCGTCCTAGCACCAAAAGTGCTCCAACTATGCACTAATCATTTTGTGTTGGTTTTGTGCAGGTCCATGTGAATAAGTGAAGCTTGTCACTTCTTCCTAGTCCCATTTCGAAGCTCCAACACACCCCTCTACTCCTCTGAAGTGTTGCGAGCCAGGGAACGTGGCCCAACTCCTTGTTTTTTCGCTATTTACAATTTGGGATTCACATTTGAGTCCATTTAGGAGCTTGGGGTGTGTCACAAATTTCCTATATTTTGGAAAAATTTTGACACCAAAACAAATGAGAAATTAAAAAATGAATGTATATTAATCTATTTGATTATTTGATGTTTACAACCTTTTATCGAAGCATTTTGTGTCTTGACATGGACACGTGGATCTTCCAACATGTCAAAAATATCAGCAAGAATAAGTTGGTGACGTGAAATTGTTTTGGCATGTTTCATTAGTTTGTTTTATATTATTGTGTTATTGTGTTGTGTGATTGGATTATAATTTTTTTTAGTTCCATTTTCTTACACAACATGGAAAACCCATGGTCATGATAATTTTCATGTTCATGACATTCTATTTGAACCTTTGGTTTATTTATACTCGAAAACTTAATTGAGAACCGAAACCTGAATTTGTCTAATTTTGTCAACATTGGTTTAGACCAAACCATCAATTCCCTTACATAAAATAATTTAGTATTTTATTTATTCTCAAGCATAATATTCCTAGTATCAAATGGGTTATATTTAAAAACTTAATTCATATAATAATGGAACCCATATCATCTTGCTATTTCAAATGATACATTGCAACCATCAAAAGTCATGAATTTAACATGGATAGAATATTGCACTAATACCAAAGCACCTTGGTAGTTTTGACATTAATTAAATTATTTGTAGGTTTCTTTAATTTTCAAAAAATCAAAGATTTTATTTTTTGATAATGATTTTTTAAAATAGTGAAATATTTTATTTTTGACATTAAATCTTCAAATTTTAATTATTTTTTGACAAAAATGCGTTGAAACTATGTTTGTATTATAATAATGTAAATGCCAAGGAAAATAGTTCATTCAAATGATGGAGTAATGTAGTAGTAATGTTGAACATGGATTGTATGTGTGCATGTAATTATGTGTGTGATAAAATTTTGTTGTACTATTGTTTAACAATGATCAAGTTTTTCATTCAATTCACATTGGAAGGGAATATTAACATAAAAACTTATGAAATTAATGCATGCTTTGAATGATTCAACAATTTATTCATTTTAATTTATGGTTTTCCTATGTATGTTTAGACCAAATCAAATATATACACATTAAAAAAAATGATAGGAAAATGGGAAAAAATATTTCAGTAATAAGACCATGGTACAAAATTAAAATATTTCAACTACATTTATTGAATTGAGCAAATGGAATGATGCAGTGATATGTTTGCTAGCAAATGACACTTTGTAAAACAAATGAAATATTCATAATGATAATAATTATGTATGCCAATGATTTTATAGGTTACTCATTACATTTCAAAACTTTATGAAAATAATTTGTTACATAAGCTTTGTGAGAAATTCCAAACCTTTTGCCTCTATCATAAATGTTGTGTCTCATATATAATCTATTGTATTATATATCATTATTTTATATTTCATGTTGGTGACAAATAAAACATTACTAAGGAACCTTGGAGGACCTTGACAAAGCTCATGTTATTGAACCAAACAATGCATTCATTTTGAGGATCCATGGAAATTTTATTTATGGATGTTGAAAGACTATATTCAAAGAGCTTTGGAAAACTTGGGCAACATTCATGTTCTTGAACCAAACAACATATTCACTTTGAGGAAACATGAAAATGTCAAATGGATGTTGATATCAAGAAACTTTGAAGGGCTTATACAAGGTTCATGTTCCTTAACCAAACAATGCAATCTCTTTCAACACATGTGCATATGTGAAAAGGATGTTGCAAAACTATCAAGGAGCCTTGAAGAACCTTGAAATCTTAATGTTCTTCAACTGAACAATGGTTTCATTCTCAAGATGCATGGAATGTCCAAAAGATGTTGAAAGATTATCAAGGAACCTTGAAGGACCTTAACAAAACTCATGTTCTTGAACGAAATGATGCATGCACTTTGAGCATGCATGGAGATATTAAAGGGATGCTGAAAAACTACCAAGGAGTGTTGGAGGACCTTGATAAAGTTCATGTTTTTGAACCAAACAATACATGCACTTTGAACACACATGGACATGTTAAATGAATGTTAAAAGGCTATTAAAAAGCTTTAGAAAACATTGACAAAGTAAATGTTCTCAAACCAAACAATGCAATCATTTTGAACATTCACGGAAATATCAAAGGGATGGGTGAATGACTATCAAAAAGCCTTGGAAGACCTTGGCAAGGTTTATGTTCTTGAACCAAACAATGTGATCACTTTGAGCATCTAGGAGTTGTCAAAAGGAAATTAAAGGATTATTAAAGGGCCTTGCAAGACCTTGATATAGTTCATGTTCTTGAACCAAATAGTGCATTCACTTTTACATTTCATGGAAATATCAAAAGGATATTGGGCGACTATAAAAAAATATTGGAAGATTTTGTCAAGGCCAATGTTCTTGAATTAAACAATGCATTCATTTTGACAACTTGTGAAAGTGTTAAAAGAATGTTGGGGGACTATCAAGGAACATTGGAGGACCCTATCAATGTTGATGTTTTCAAGGATGTTCTTGAGTTAAACAACGCATCCACTTTGAGGAAACGTGAAAATGTTAAAAAGATGTCGAAGGAACTTTGAAGGACCTTGACAACGTTCAAATTATTAAACCAAAATATGCATTCACTTTGAACATCTATGGAAATGTTAAAACAAAGTTGAAAGATTATCAAGGAACCTTGGAAGACCTTGACAAAGTCCATGTTCTTTAACCAAACAATGCATGCGATTTGAACAAGTGTGTAGATGTCAAAGGGATGTTGAAAGATTATTAAGAAGCCTTGCAAGACCTTGAGAAAGCTCATATTCTTGAACCAAATAATGTATTCATTATGACCATGCATGGAGATGTTAAACGGACATTGAAAGACTATCAAATAACCTTGGAAGACCTTGAAAAAATTAATGTTTTTTAATGAAACAATGCAATTACTTTGAACATTTGTGGACATATCAAAAGGATATTGAATGATTGTTAAGGGAAAAATTATGTTGCCTTTATAGGGCAAAATGGGGCCAAGTTGATTCTAGGGTAGAAGAGCTTAAGCAAAATGAATTGGTTTTATGGCAAGAAATTGGGAATTAACTTTGGAAGAATTTAGGTTTTGAATCATTACATGTTATAGTTTTTTTTTCAAAAGAGCTCATGTTAGAGCTTGAAGCATATGTTTTGATGGAGAAAAAAAATGATGAAACTTGGTACTTGTTTTTTATTTATGTTTTCAATTCTAGATTGCTTTGAATTTTTTTCAATTTACTATAGAAATGATTATGGTACAAATATGAATGTTTTATGATTTTGATAGATTTAATTTTTTTAATAATTTTATTATTGTATAAAATACGTTAGTTACAATGACAATATGTTAAAGTTTAGAAATAGAATTAGAAGGGTAGAAAAAAATTAACATTTACCATTTAATGACCATCATTGGGATGAATTTGGGGTAGAAAATCAAGATTTTATGGATTGGCTCTAGTTTTGGTTATTTTTGTTAAAAATACAAAAAAATTGTTGTGTGAAATTATTATTATTATTATTTGGTTCTACAAATTTACAATTGGTTGAGAGGTTGTTAAGATAAAAAATATGAACAAAACAACTATCTAAGGATATCACAAATTTAACATGCAATGAATTAATAATGAAAATTGTGTAAAATTCATTCATTCATAGGTTTGTACATTTTACACACAAATATCATGCATTTAAAACATGTTTAACACATGGATAAATGTGTTAATGGATGAAGTAGAAACCCATGGATGAACAATTGTCACATGAATTTTTCATCTTCTTATATGTCACAACCCCACTTTGAGGGAAGTGTGAGGTTGCCACACACACTCCCGAAAATGGGACTTGGGAGTCTTCCGGGACTCTCGAAAACTCAGAACGCGATTGTAGGGGTCAAAAAACCTTGCATCGAAATGTTCTTTATATTGTTGAAAAGGTCTTGAAGTGTAGATGTTCGAAATGGCCTCGCATGAACCATTTGGACATCTACAACACAAGTTATGGCTGAAAGAAGGGCCGGGAGTCAAACTGGTAGTTTAACTCCCGACCACTAAAAGTTGGGAATCGACCCGATCCTGGTGTGTGTGCAAGTGTAGTGCAACACACCATTGGAAAGCTCTCAAGGAGAGTTACAAGTTTGCTTTAGACCTCATCCCAATCGGAGGTCGGAGCGAGAAGTTATGAATGCCCAAATTCCCGGGAGTCCAAACCGGGGCAGTTTCGGGACTCCACTTGGGGAGTCTCGGGAAAAAGTGCCATTCGGATGCAAGTGCGGCGGAGAGACACAGAGAATATTATATGAGGGAAGGTGTTGGCTTCCCCCAAGTTCGGGCCATGGTGAGTCAAGTGAGTCCAAGGTTGCCCGTGGTTTGTTCCAACACCAAGAGAGTTCCGAATGTGAACTAACCAACTTGTTGGTTGGTTTTGAATGTAGGACTGAGTAATTAAATAAGCTTGTCCTTGTTCCTAATATAATCCTGGAGCTTTCAGCACGCCCCTCTCACCCCATTTAGTGCTGGAAGTTAGGAGCAACACCAAGTTCTAACTACTTCCGCTCTTTAACATAGTTGGACCCTTTTTGGGTCTAACAAAAAACTTGGGGGTGCGTCACGTGGTATCAGAGCTCTAGTTGAGTTCGGTTCACTTTTTGGGAGTTTCGGATGGTGCCCAAGAAGAATCATAAGCAAGCATAAGAGACCATGTTGGAAGAACCCAACAAAAATCGAGTAGTCCCGCCATAATCAATTGGGGAGGAGGAACCCAAAATCCGGGAGGACCAAAATGAACTTGAAAGTGAAGAGGAACAAAGGAGCTCGGTCCTCTTCACCCATGAACAATTGGAAGTCCTCTTCAAAATGAATAGGCCCAACTTCAGTGAGCTGGTTGCGGCCCTCAAAGGAGGAGCATCCAAGATGCGAGGTTCCAACCAGCCAAACTCGAGAACTTTGATGGTGCCCGTGATCGAAAGATTGTGGACACTTGGATTGTAGAGATGGAGGATTATTTACATGCTGCCAAGGTTGGACAGCACTCAGCCGTGGAGCTTGCCCAGTCCTACTTGAAAGGCTATGTCGCCACATGGTGGAAGACAGTGAGACAAGAGGAAGGGAAAAACCATGGCTACACTTGGGAGTTTTTCAAGGAACGCATCAAGACTGAATTTGTCCCAAGGAACTTCGATTACATCTCGAGGTGCAAACTTCATGACCTTGTGAATGCCACAAATGAAAACTTGAAGCAATATGTGAGGGCTTACTCCGAACTCATGTTTGAGATCTGGCACATGCATGAGTTAGACCGTGTGTGCTAATTCGTGATGGGGCTTCCAACTTGGGCTAAATGAAAGCTTGAGGAAAATTGGCCCTCCTCACTATCTGAAGCCATCACAAAAGTGGAGGGCTTTTCGAATGTGGGGCGGAGTGAAAAATCTAGGTTCAAGAAGGACAACAAGTTTTTTCACAAGAAGCCAAGGCATGACGGAAAATGGAACCGTGGGCAAGGAAGCCCAACAAAGGATAAGCCCAAAAAATTCCAAGGCTCAGGGTTTAAACCCAAGGGGAACTTTGTGAAGAAGGGGACTCCTTTCAAAGGGAACTAACCCAAGGGAGACGTTGGGGCAAAACCCAAAGGAGCGTGTTTCAACTGCAACAAGATGGGGCATTACTCCAAGGATTGTCCCAAGTCCAAAACGGGGAATGGGGGCTTTAAGGTAACTGCCTTTAATGCCAACCTAGCCCAAGGTGAATGCAATCGACTTATTTTCTTGAAGGGGAAGATTGTAAAGCGGGATGTGGTATGTCTTTTGGACATAGGGGCTTCTCACAACTTCATAACCCGGGAAAACACCAAAAGGATGGAGCTCCATTTGGAGGAGCTCAAGGCACCCATTGAGGTGCACTTCATGGATGGGTTCCCCATCCCACTACGTCTCAATTGAAAGGAGTTTTTCTCTAACTAGGAAATTGGAAAAGAAAGGTGGACTTGCTAGTTTCCACCTTGGGTGGAATGGACTACATTTTGGGGATGGAATTCATCACCCAAAATAATGTGCTCATAGAAGGACACAATAGGCTAATTAGAATCCCATTTAAAAATGGGATTGTGTGGGTGAAAGCACACGAGTTGCCTTGTGTGGGTGGATCAACCATCCACTTCATGTTAGGAAAAACTTGGGAAAAGGAATGCGTGGGAGGTTATGGCATAATGTGTGTTATGCGAATGTTGGATGAGTGTGAGCCCAAGGAAGCCACCAAGTTGGTGACTTCCGCCAAGTGCATAAAGCAAGTTCTGGAAGAGTTCTCGAACGTGATGCTCGAAGAGTTGCCTGAAGACCTGCCCTTGAAAAGACGAATTGATCATGTGATCGAGGTGATGCTGGGAGTGGCACCTCCCGCCAAGGCCCCATATAGAATGAGCCATGAGGAGTTGAAAGAGCTTAAGGTTCAACTTGAAGAACTCCTCGCGAAAGGTTATATCAAACCAAGCAAATCACGATATGGGGCACCCGTCCTTTTTGTTCACAAAAAGGACAAGACGTTGAGAATGTGTGTTGATTATAGAGCACTCAACAAGGTAACGATGAAGAACTAGTATCCTTTGCTTCAAATCAATGATCTATTTGATGGTCTTTCGGGAGCCTAGATGTTTAGTACGATTGACCTGCGTTCGGGATATTACCAAATTCGGATTGCGGAAAGGACGAAAAAAAGACCGCTTGTTGCACAAGGTATGGTTCATACAAATTCATGGTGATGCCCTTTGGGCTCACCAATGCACCTGCCACATTTTGCACTTTCATGAATGACATTTTCCGGGAATGGTTTGATGACTTTGTGGTCGTCTACATAGACGACATTTTGATCTATAGTGGCTCCTTGGAAGAACATGCAGAGCACCTCCCGAAGGTGTTCCAAAGACTAAGGGAAAAAAAGTTGTACGCCAAGCTTGAGAAGTGCGAATTTGGGGTGACGGAAGTGGACTTCCTTGGACATAGGATAATTCGAGAAGGTTTGAAAATGGATGATCACAAGGTTAAGGCAATTATGGATTGGGAACCGCCCAAGTCGGTGCTGGCTTTAAGATCATTTTTGGGATTGGTTTCCTATTATCGCAAGTTCATAAAGAACTTTGCGAAGATAACCACACCTTTGACAAACCTCTTGAAGAAGTCCGCCGTCACTTACGAATGGGAAGGAACATGTGATGAAGCCTTTGAGACCTTGAAAGGTATTTTGGTAAAAGCGTTGGTGTTGAAGTTACCTGACTTTGACCAAGACTTTAAGATCCATTCTGATGCCTCCGACTTTGCAATTGGAAGAGTCCTAGTGCAAGAAGGAAGGCCGGTGGCATTTGAAAGCAAGAAGTTGAGTGAAAGGGAGTGAAGGTGGCCAACACATGAGAAGGAAATGTGGGCGGTCATACATTGTCTCAAAACTTGGGGCCATTACATAGGTTCTAAAGATGTGGTGGTGTGGATCGATAATGTGACCTTGAAGTACTTTGCCACTCAACCCAAGTTATCATCCAAACAAGTAAGGTGGCGAGACACATTGGCATTGTTCAATGTGGACATTCGACACAAGCCCGAGAAGGAGAACATAGTGTCTGATGCGTTGAGTCGGAAACATCAACTTAAAGTGATGTATGTGAGAGAGATGGAACTTCAAAAGGAAGTTCGACTAGTAAGCCATCGAGATGCATTTGCCAAAGAGGTAAGGCAAAACATTCAAAATGGAACCAATTCCCACTTCCATTTGCAAAATGGACTATTGTGGTATAAACAAAAATGACTCTATGTGCCGAAAAGGAAGGTAAGGGAGTTGCTCTTGAAGGAATGTCATGATGGACCGCTTGTGGGCCATGGTGGTGCAATGCGCACCATAACATTCCTTGAAGAAGCCTACTAGTGGCCCAACTTGAAAGATGATGTAGAAGAGTATGTGAAGACTTATTTGACTTGCCAATAAAGTTGAACACTTAACTAGAAGCAAGCATGTTTGTTACAACCTTTGCTAATTCCTAAAGGGCTGTGGGGAAGTGTGTCCATGGATTTCATGGTAAGTTTGCCCCCATCAAGGGGTTTTGATGCCATCATGGTGGTGGTGGATCGATTTAGCAAAATGACACATTTCATTCCCACAAAGGATGAGGCCACTGCCCAAGAAATGGGTAGGTTGTTCTTCACACATGTTTTTAAGCATCATGGCTTCCCAAAGGACATAGTTTTTGATCGAGACCCAAAGTTCACAAGTAAGTTTTGACGAACCCTATGGAAGCAAATGGGGTTGGAACTCAAGATGAGCACTTCTTTCCGCCCCTAAACTGATGGTCAAACTGAGAGGGTGAACTCGGTGATCCAACAATTCCTAAGGAATTATGTGGTGGCGGATCAACAAGATTAGGTGGACCACTTGGAGTTGGTTGAGTTTTGTTACAACAACTCGAAACACTCTGCGATTAGGTCCACCCCCTTTCAAATGGTGACGGGCAAGTCATTAATTGTGCCCATGATTTGGGCAGCACATGGACAACCCCCAAATGATGCAAGTGAGGAAGTGCCAATGGTCACACGACTTGATGAAGAAAGTCGACACCTTTGGGAGTTGGCAAAGGCCAACTTGGAAAAGGTGCACGAGAGGTACAAGGATTTTGCGGACAAGTTTCGACAAGAGGTGAAATTTCAAAAAGGGGATGAAGTGTGGTTGAACATCAAGAACTTCTGATTACCCGAAGGCTTAAGTCATAAATTCTTAGGCTCATATGTGGGCCCATTCAAAGTGTTGGAAAAGAAATTTTCCGACACTTATAAGTTAGAACTATCAGAAAATCTTAGAGTTCATCCCACATTTCATGTTTATCTTTTGAAGCCGGTTGCTCGCGATGCCTCAAGGCCTAATCGAGAGCACAACCCAAGGCCCCCACCAGACTTGGTTCATAATGAACCAGATTTTGAGGTGGAGGCCGTGCTCAAGTCAAGGCAACTAAAAGGACGAGAACGAGAGTACTTAATGAAGTGGAAAGGATACCATCCAATAGAGGCATCTTGGGTGAATGAATCCGACATGGAACATGCCCAAGAAGCCATAGAATAATTCCACACTAGATCGGCAAAGAAGAGACGTACAATGTGATGAGGACATAACCTTTCTTTTAATGGGGCAGGGAGTCACATAAAATGTACCGCATCAAGTTACAAGTGAAATAAAGGCTTAAAAATTTTCAAAAGATTTTCACGATAATAATGTATAAGTGCAAATAGGGTTGTCAAGTTGGCATTGGACAAATGGAACTTCTTGCGTAGGCCCAAATCAAAATCGAACTCTCATTTTAGGGTTAAGAGAAATCTTGACCCCAAAAGAGGAGGCAAGTAAGGTGAGCTTGCGGGGACATGCACAAGCCTTAAGTGCATCCCAAAAGGTTGGTTGGTAGTGGCAGCCAACGCGAGAAGTCATGACCCTGTTTGCGTACTTTAATCGTGTAGTTTGGGACTTGGGTTTTGGCAGAACCCAAATGTCGTTTCTCGTACCTTGATAAAGAAACCTTTTAGTCAAGGTTTGATTGTTGTGATCAAGGCGCAAGGTTGAGAAAGGAGTCATGTCAAATAGCTTAGGTCAAGATTAGCCTTGACTTGAGTTCCTCATGAAGGGAAGGTTGAAAGAATGACCTCTCCAATGAGGGCTCTTTCAATTAGGCTAGTTTAGTCTTTTGACGAAGCAAGAGTTAAGGGTTTTCTATGAAATACCCTTGGACTTGCCAAGAAAATGTTGGAAACTTGGGGATGCTTAAGTTAGCTTGAGGCAAGGTCCTGCCGCAAAAGTTGGCATTTGATGGCTAAAGATCCAAAGAAAGCGATTGCAATTGCGAAAGGAAATTTCTAAGTGTCAATGAGAACTTTGACCTTTTTTTTCTAGTGGGGGAGAATGTCGCAACCCCACTTTGAGGGAAGTGTGAGGTTGCCACCCACACTCTCGAAAATGGGACTTGGGAGTTCTCCGAGACTTTTGAAAAATTAGAATGCGATTGTAAGGGTCAAAACACCTTGCATCGAGCTAATATTTATATAATTAGAAAGGTTTTGAAGCGTAGATATCCAAAATGGCCTCGCATGAGCCATTTGGACATCTACACCACAAGTTATGGTTGAAAAGTTGGTCGGGAGTCAAACTGGCAATTTGACTCCCGACCACTAAAAGTCGGGAATCGACCCAATCCCGGTATGTACAGGTGTAATGCGACACATCGTTGGAAAGCTCTCAAGGAGAGCTACAACTTTTTTTAAACCTCTTCCCAATCGGAGGTTGGAGTGAGAAGTTATGAATGCCCAAAGTCCTAGAAGTCCAAATCGGGGTAGTTTCGGGACTCCACTTTGGGAGTCTTGGGAAAAAGTGCCATTCAGATGTAAGTGCGGTAGAGAGACGCAAATAATACTATATGAGGGAAGGTGTTAGCTTCCCCCGAATCCGGGCCGTGGTGAGTCAAGTGAGTCTAGGGTTGCCTGTGGTTTGTTCTAACACCAAGAGAATTCCGAATGTGAATTAACTAACTTGTTGGTTGGTTTTGAATATAGGACCGAGTAACTAAATAAGCTTGTCCTTGTTCCTAATCTAATCTCGGAGCTTTCAACACGCCCCTCTCACCTCATTTAGTGCTGGAAGCTAGGAGCGGCACCAAGTTCCAACTACTTCTGCTATTTGACATAGTTGGACCCTTTTTGGGTGTAACAAAGAACTTAGGGGCACGTCACTATAAATCCATGTCAAATGTGTTTTGAATGCATGATAAGAATGTGTTAAACATACAAATTATGAATGAACTATTATGCACAATTTCCATTATTAAGTTGTGAAATGTTAAATTTGTGATGTTATGTTGTTAGAAAAGGGGTAAATTGCTTTGTAATTGAAACATTTGGTTAACATCTAACAACCAACATGCATTAGCAATCCATTTTATTATTTTATTTTATTGATTTTTGTTGGAGGAGCAAGTACTATAATGGTTATGCGTGCGAGTTTTATTTTTTTCATTTTATAGCACCCAATTTTTGGCAATTGTTTTTAAAATAAAAAATTTAGTCAAATTTATACTAGAAAAACAAAAAAATTGCAAAATTTTCCCAATTGCTTTGTAGAAAAATGATAAAATTCACCCCTCATGCTTTTCTCCTTCTATCATGGCAAGTTCAACATATGGTTGTCTTTGGAATTATTTTATTTTATTTTGAAGATTCCATGTCAAAAAATAGTTAGTAGAATATTTAATGAGATTATATATTTTCCTTCACAAGAATTTTCCTTTTTGAGAAAAAAATATTTTTGGGGAAAATTTTAATGCATTCAATAAAAATAATAATATACCTAAATAGTGTCTAAGTTGCTAACTTTGGTTGTATGGTGGAGTCCCTCACTTTTTTCAAATATTTATGGTCCAGTTGAGGAATGTTGTGTGGGTATTTGAATTTTCAAAAAACTGTTGGTTCTTTTTTTTAAAAGAATAATTCAAAATCAAAGAACCATCTCTGTCCAAGTTATTTCAAAACGGTAAAAGAACTTGCCATTTTCATGAAAGAACCGGCGGTTTTGAAGCTTGTTATTTGATTTAATTTTTTAATTTTGAGAATCATGGTTATTTACCTTAAATTTTGACCATTTGTTTCTGGGTAGCAAAAGTAGTTACAAAAGGCACCTTACAAAGCATAACGTGATGGGGGGCATCTCAAAAAAATGTAATGCCAAAGGCTAACATTTCATTTTTTGAAATGCTTGCCATCATTTTCCCATGATACCCAATGGGTACCTAGTGGGTACCCATCATGTGTCACATGGAAATATAAAAGAAAAAAAGGCCAGTGGTTTTCACACCATGTGAAAGCCCTCACGGCAAGCTTTACCAAATTCAGCCCCAAACTCAGCTCCACCAAAAATGCCTTGAGCTTTTGCCTTACATGAAAAGCCTTCAGCCCACCTTAATTAGGCACTAATTTATTTTGTCACTTTTTTAATTTCTTTTTCACGAATTTTTCCCTGTGTTATTGTTATGTTCGCTTAATTTTGATTTTATTTTTCTCTCATACATAGAGAACAACAACCCCCCCAAAAATATGGTGCACCTTATTTTCTTTTGCACAAAATTATGTTTTTCCTTCCCCTACTTAGAAACTATCTATTGGGTTAGCATGTCACATACCTCTATTATGGCAAAAGTTTTTTTTTTCCACTTTCCAAATGAATTAATGAATGAGTTGTGCAAAGAAAAAGGGTTCATAACTACTCCTCTCACCTAAGCATTATCATTTCCCCCCGGTAGGTACTTTTGATCATAGAGAATAGGAATCCATAACTTATTGTTATTGCAAGCCAAGAAATTATGCATATTTGCTTCACCCACCATGACCATGCTATTGTCGACAACCAAGGCGAATCAGAAGCACCCATATGGGTGGGTACCTTCACCTTTTTGAACAAGACTTCCCTAGTTGGATTCCCACCAAGGGATGATAACATGCATATTAAGTTATTTATTCCATTTAATTCTCTCTTTGTGGGGATTAAGAAGGATCAAAATTTAAGGAGTGAATAAAATAACCCATGCATTGTTTGCACATGATAATATACATAGTACGTTGGCAAGCTTGAACACTGATTACATTATTTGTAGAAAACATGGTGAAAATTTCCACCAAAAAAAGAAATCGAAAAAATTTGTTGTGAAAAAAATAAAGAATATTTCTGAATATTTTATCTTTCGACATTGAAATTTTCAAAATTAATTAATTGTTTGATAAATGTATTTGTTGAAGCTACCCTTGTACTATGGTAGACTATTATGAAACTACCCTACATATGTTTGGTGAGAAAAACCTATACATACGAACTTGCCACAACACTCACAAGGATGCATGCAGTAAGCAGTTTTGAACCAAAAAACCCAGCATAGTGGCAAGGCAGTTTGGGTGTAGTGGAAGATAAGTTTTCTAAACCTTTTTCACTTTTTGTTACTTTTTTAATTTATTGTTTGTGACTTTTTTAATTGTTTTAAATTTTATTTTACTCTCTACATATAACATAATCATTGTGGGTGTAGTTACCTTTTAAAATTTGAGAATAGTCCATTAAATGGAGACCGTCCAATTATTTGGGAGGGGGGATGGGGAAATTTTTATTTTAATTTTTGTTTTGAGGGAAAGTGGGGGAGCAAAAGGGGTGAATGTGTTTTAAAAAATGTCAACAATCCATTAAACGTGGACGGTCCAACTATTTGTGGGATGGAGGGGAAAGGGGTGAGTGGGTTTTATTTTTTCATTTTTTGTTACTTTTTTATTGTTTGTTACTTTTGTTACTCTTGAAGGATGGAAGTGGGGGATGGGTTTTTTTCTCTTTTTGTTACTTTTTTATTATGTGTAAATTATTTGTCTATTTTGTTTAGTTTTAAAGAAAGAGGGGGAGGCATGGGTTATATATATAACTCTTGAAAGGGGAGGGGCGTGGGTTTTATTTTTTCACTTTTTGTTATTTGTTTTTATTCTTGAAGGGGGAAGGGGGTGCAAGTTTTATTTTTTCACTTTTTCTTACTTGTTTTTTACTTTTGAAGGGGGGAGGGGGGCATGGGTTTTTTTTTGTTGACTTTTTATTTATTTATAATCATTTGGAATTTTTTTATTACTCTTGATTTTTTTTGAAGGGGGAAGGGGGGCATGGGTTTTTTTCACTTTTTGTTATTTGCTTTTACTCTTGAAGGGGGAAGGGGGTGGGAGTTTTTTTTTTTAATTATTTGAATTTTTTTTTGTTACTTTTGTTTACTTTTGAAGTGGGAAGGGGGTCATGGGGGTTTTTCATGTTTTGTTACTTTTGAACTATTTGTAAGTTTTTTGTTACTTTTGTTTACTTTTCAAGAGGGAGGGGCCATGGGTTTTATTTCATTTTTTGTTACCTTTTTTATTATTTGAAAGTATTTTGTTACTCTTGTTCACTTGGTTTACAGTTTAGGGTTTTTACCAACCTACACATATTACTTTGGCCCCATGGCCATGGATGGAGTGATGGCACGGGCCAAGAAGTCAACGGTCAAACCCCGTTGCGGGGCCAGTAGGTGAAGGTTGAAGTAGAAGGCACGTTTGAAGGGTGGTCAGGGTAGAGGGTAAGTACGAAGGAGGGGGGGTCGCAACAAAGGTTAAATTTTTTTTGAAATTAGGATTTGATAAAGGCGATGGCCCCGGGGGGGGGGGGGGGGGGGGGGGGGGGGG
>Ga0116227_10007915_pt1 | contig 20409 bp, 17 predicted proteins | sample S1TSphgellanicum_FD_89693 | JGI IMG/M metagenome (GOLD analysis project Ga0116227, IMG submission 89693) | Host-associated microbial communities from peat moss isolated from Minnesota, USA - S1T2_Fb - Sphagnum magellanicum MG | ecosystem: Host-associated > Plants > Peat moss > Unclassified...
ATGATGGCCTAGATTAATTTCCCCTTGTGGGGAAGGGGGAGGGAAAAAGCCTAGAATCTCCAACAGGTGAAAAAAGGCAACTGGTGAAGGAAAAAAAAAAAAAAAACAAAACAAAGGCGTGGTGGGGACGGACGGTGCTGCCGAGGCTTTTTGTCTCATCAGTTGTACAGTCTGCAGTTCCGTCATCACCGCACCCACCCGCTGCTGCTGCCGCCGCTCGTGCTGCTCCCCTCCTCCTCCTCCTCCAACATTTTTCTCTTCTTCTCCTTGCACTTGTTTTGTCATTGCAGCTAACCTTTGTACCAGCTGCATACTGGATTTTTTTTCCCTTCTTCTGCTTCTGTTTGCATATGTTTTGTCATTGCAGCTAAACTTTATTTTCCCACTACATGAACTTTGATCGATCTCTAGTCTTGCACCTCTCAGCAAACAGAAGGTTCTAGCTGCTACTGTTGGTCATGTGTCTTTTTGCTGTGGTAGCTAGGATGATGCCTAGATAGATGATCAAGTTATGGCATCTCGTCATGGCAGTAATTAAGCTAGCAGATTTTAGCAGATTTTATTCTTTCAGGAATCGAAGCTGTTACGAGTTTTAATGAGAGATATAAGAATATTACTTTGTTTTCTTGAAGCATAATATATAATTCTATGCATTCTTCTCTCTTGCACCTCCTGGAATTAGTCATATAGTTCCAGATCAGTTCTAGATCATCGCATCAAGATTGTTGTTGTTGTTGTTGTTGTTGTTGTTCTTCTTCTTCTTCTTTTTGGTTTCCCCCTTTTTCCTACTGTGATCATGATTAGCTAGTTTTTCTTGCTGCTCGTGTTGTTGCTTCAATCTTGAAGTTTTTCAACAAGAAGCTCGCTCATGCGGTGAAGAGTAGAGGATCAGGGTCCTATCATCGGATCAAGATTGTTGTTCTTCTTCTTGTGTTTTTTTTCTTTCCCTTTGGGTTGTTCCCCCCCACCCCTTTGAATACTGTACTGATTTTTAGCTGGACTTCTTGCTGCTCGTACTGTTGTTGCTTCACTGTTGAAGTTTTTCAACAAGAAGCTCATGATGCGGTGAAGACTAGAAAAGACCATGCTAATCAATTGCTGCAGAGCTGAGTACTTATCTCGACATGGCCGTTTACTTTTCTGGGTTCTGATGCTGTGGGAGGTAGTTATATAGCAGCATATTGAAGCAAATGAGACTCGAAAGCTGCTGCAGCTGTTGTTGGGGCAGATGAGCTTCATGATGTACTGAAGATCTAGGATATATATGGGGAAATATCAGGTAGCCGCGAGCTGGAGATGGCCGACGTTGATGGCAAGAGGAAGAAATTTTGTACTTAGACTCGGTGAAGTTTTTCTATAAGTTGATCACGATATTCTGCATCATCAGGCCAGGCCGTGGCTAGTAAGAAGATGGGAGTTGCACTAGGCGGATCATTTGCTCGCGGCACGGGAGTTGCAGGAGTTCTTCATATTACAGCACTAGTTACGGCGATGGTGGCGGCAGTAGTACAGCTGCAGCTGGTGGCTAGTGCAGCAGCTAGTGCAGTATTTTTGAGACCCGATCATCATCTCCTTGCAGCAGATCATGTTCATGAAGACTTTGTGCTAGTAGCTGGGCAGGCTCCTAGTGCAGTGGGGGCGATTCCGGGGCCGGCGCAAAACTGCAGCGATCCGAGGGAGCAGCAGACAGCAGCTTGCGTATCAACGAGCATCAATTGCTGGTCCGTGTACATCAACAACTCAGCCGTGATGGGTGAATGTGCGTCTTTCAGTGCAGGGAATTCCACCCAGTTGCTTCCATCTCCCGATTGCTGCTCCGCCGTGCAAAGCGCTTGGCAATTGTGGCCGCGCAGATGCTTCTGTAACTTCATCTATTTCCAATACGTCCAGCAGCGCCGTCAGTTTCTTCCCAGTCTCTGTAATGTCACCAACTCCATTTGCCAAACCTGTTCCGCCATCCCAGATCTTACTGCCCCTGTCGGCAACTGTGGTGGCTCAGGTAAACCATTCTTGTTTTTTTTGTTTTTTGTCTAGGGCAAGGACCTTGAACGGGGCTATTCTCCGAAGGAGGTCCCATCTAGATCCCTCTCAGGGGCACCTAAATTCTTGGAACAGTCCCCTTGTGCAAAGATCTGGTAAAATTTTAAACAGCTGTGATTTTGTCTCAGAAGTAGAGGAAGCACCTTCCATGTCAAGTTCCTCAAAATGAGGAACAACCTTCTGTATAAGGATTTTGAAGCTCCTTCAAGGCCCTAAAAATGAGGAACCTCCTCCCTGTAAGGATCTTGAAGGAACTTCCACTGAAGGATTTTGAGGTACCTGAGAGGTCCCTCATTTTGAGGAACCTTCCCTGTAAGGATTTTGAGGCACCTTACACCCTCAAAATGAGGAAACTTCCCTGTAAGGATTTTGAGGGACCTTATGAGTATGGTGCCATGATCCTCAGTTGTTTGGTATAAATTTTAGTTTCTCTTACTTAGAGAACACTGCGCTTGCCGCATACACAAGAAATTTAGTTCTACCAGTTCTTAACATGCGCAGCTTGGTGAAGGCCCAGGGTGGGGGCATTTCAAAAATAAGGGGCCGAGGATGAGGCAATAGGTGTAAAGATCCATTTGGCTCCTAAATACATGTAACAGCCCTCTTCTTTTGTAAGAGGGATATTCATGGATATACAAGGTGTGCTTCACATACATACACTACAAAATTTCATCCTAGTGTATGGCTGTAAGATCCGTACTGGTCATAAATAGTAGGTGTAAGATTGAACCTGGTCCTACATAGTAGGCATAAGATCCCTCCTCTTAGAAAAGAGGGATATTCATGGATACAAGGTGTCCTGCAAATACACTTAGGAGATTTCTCCAAGTGGTGTCCACAGTAGCCTACATTGTAAGTTCCCATGAAGCTTGGTCTTATGTTGTGGATGTCAATCAGCATTGAGTACTGACCATGATGTGGTTTGCGTTGAAGGCAGGGGTGTGAAAGCTTTTCATATGAGGTTTCATAATTTGTCATTGTTCAACTTCTAAGTTGTGATGTCTAGGTATTTTGAATGAATGTTGTGCATAAGCTGTGTGTCTGAAGCTTGGACATTCTTGTCAACTTATGTGTTCTCTTTCCTCTTTCCTACCCCTATATAACAAAGGCCCAGTTTGTTATGGCATTATACCCTTGATGAAAGACATAGCCGAGGTTCAAGGTGTAATGCCTTGACAACAGGGTCTTCCCCGGTGTAGGCTGGCCTTTGGGCTCTCCCCTCAGGAGTCAGTTCACAAGGTGTAACGCCCTGCTGCTGCCAGGGCATTACTCTACACTAACAAAAGTTCATTGTTGTAGGCAATTAGCTTGTATTAGGGTTTAATGATGTGCTTGGCCACTTGGGTGCAGGAAAATCTTCCAAGAAAACTGTGCTAGCAGTGGCATTGACTATCACCATTCTGGCAGTGTGTGTAATAGTAGTGTTCACATATTGGTTGGCCTTTAGGCGGAAGAAGAAACTCAGCTTGAGGTTTCCAGACACCTCCCAGGATCTAGATGGTAAGCACAAAGCCCTTGTGTGGCATTCGTATTCCCAGCCCCTAATTCTGACCCATCCACCGATTCTCCAAAGGAACTGTTGGTTACATGAACCAAACAAGTCTTTACTAATGTTGTTGTTTGTGTGTCTGATCAGTCATTTTGAAACATGGAGGGGGGCCGACACTCTTTCCCTACAATGTGCTGAAAGTTGCTACCAAGAACTTTCATATGTCAAACAAACTGGGGGAGGGCGGATTTGGTGCTGTTTTCAAGGTCTGCAAAAAAACCCACTGCTATATTAATGGGGTGGATGCTGAGATTTCATTTGCACATAACCAATTTGCTTGAAATTGTTTTCTCAACATTGTGAACCTCATTGACAATATTCCAAACCTAATTAAAAGGGCTTTGATTATGTGTTTGATCTGCTTAGGGTTTGTTGCCGGATGGTACGGAGGTGGCTGTAAAACAACTCTCGGTAGGCTCAAAACAAGGGAACGAGGAGTTTCTAAATGAAGTGATGTTCATTACCAGTGTTCAACATCGCAACCTTGTCAAGCTTAGAGGTTGCTGTTTGAAAGCTGATGAACGCATTTTGGTTTATGAATACCTCCCCAACCGGAGCCTCTCTCAAGCCTTGTTTGGTATAACAAATCTTGGATTCAAAGCTCTTCAATGTTTCATTTATTCCATTTCAAAACTGTTTGTATTCAGCATTTCAATAGCCATTGTTGTCAAATGTGAAAAAGGCTGGGAATACCTGGCAATTTTGTTTGCTCCATCTCAAACTCACATGTTAACAAGTTAGATGGAGCTCTAAACTAATCACCATTTTTGTTACTTGAACGAATGATTGTCCTCAATGTGGAATATCAATGTGATATTCTTAAAAATGTGGTTGAAGATGATTTTGATGTACAAAGGGTTATGGTGATGCAGATAAGGAGCATGCACTACAACTCAATTGGCCAACAAGACTTAAGATTGTATTGGGAACAGCACAGGGATTGGCATATCTGCATGAAGGGTGTCGAACTCGCATAGTCCATCGTGACATCAAAGCAAGCAACATTCTTCTTGATGAGGACTTCACTCCCAAAATTGCTGATTTTGGGTTGGCCCGTTTCTTTCAAGATAACCAAACCCATGTTAGCACTCGGGTTGCTGGAACAAAGTATGACCCTGACTTCTCATTTCTATTCAAGTACTCTTTTTAATGTCATTAGAATGTACTAACTACTAACCAGTGTTTTGTTTTTCCAATTTTGTAGTGTAGACAAAGTTGTGACCATCCACAAGAAAATTTTCGCCAAATTTTGGTTATAAAATTTCTGATTTGAAAGTAAGAAAAATAAGGATCCACTCTTGGCAAGAAAATATTGTAGAAGTCTGGTGCTTTGGAATTATTTTCATGAAATGTATGGCGAACTTGGGCCATGTTTTTCATGAAAAATCCTTTGCATAGATTGAAATGATGTTTTTCAGGTTAAGAAAGTGAGAATTCTTCCGCTTAAAAAAATAAAATCACAGGTACCAACTCAGAATTCCCAATGTCAAATGTTGAGGACCTTAGGAAAAAAGAACCCAAAAAATCTTTTGGTATTATTGTTTGATAATTTTGGATTCGGCCTGTGGGTGAAGGGGGTATTTGGCACCAGAGTACGCACTACGGGGGCAGCTCACAGAGAAGGCAGATGTGTTCAGCTTTGGAGTTGTAGTGTTGGAGCTCGTTAGTGGACGTAGCAATTTTGACCTCCGCCTGCCTTTGGATACAGCATACCTTCTTGATTGGGTAAGCTCTCAATTTGTACCAATAGTGTTGGGCCAATATTCGATTTTCAAATATTTAGAATCAGAGAAGAACCTCCAGTTCTGGTCTTTTTTAAAATCAAAACAAAAGAAATGCTAGCCCCAGTTTTTATTATAAAATAACCCCAAAGAACCAATGGTTTTCATGAAAGAACTGGCAGGTAAACGAGTGGTTACTGACTTTGTTTAAAATTTGGAAAACCATGTTTATAAATCACAACCAGTTCTTTGATCTTTTGAGAACCACAGTTATGGCTTCTTGTTAAATTCTCAATTTGTAAAAAGCTTTCTGTTGTCGAATGCATTTGTACTGGAAGCTTCTGCTCATGAAAGTTTGTTCACAAGAAGTTTAGTGTTTAGGGTTTGTACAAATCCATGGCAGTTTGGCGTTTGAAAGTATAATCTAAGTTGAAGTGCATGTTTGAACTTTGCAGACTTGGCAACTACATGAGAAGAGAAGGTTGAAGGATGTCATGGATCCATCATTATTAGAAGGCATTGGTTATTCAGAAGAAGAGGCGTTAAGGGTCGTCACAATTGCACTATTATGCACTCAATCTGAGCCTACAATGCGACCAACAATGACACGTGTTGTGGCAATGTTGGTTGGAGACGCCAGCACTGAGATCCCTCATATTGTTGAGAGTTCTAAGCCCCGTGCACTCATGCTGACTGAACTTCCAAGTATGTCGGCATGGAATGATAATGCCTTGAACCCCACCAAAGGCAACGACTCCCAAGGGTCCAATGATCAATTATCTGGCCCTAGCATGCAAAGTGGCTCGGTGAGTTATAGCACCATTGAGCCTCGGTAAAAAAAGTGACATATATTTCACAAAGAATTTAAAGTTTGGATATTAAACCCAAAAAAAGAAAGCTCACATCACAATGTTTAACTTGCTCCAATTGTTACAAGGATCACAAACAAACAAAATTGCAAACTTATCAACATGTCACCTTGTTGAGTAGTTATGATCCATATATGTGATCATATAATGGGTCATTTTTGGTTTCTAGATCAACTTCAATGAAAATAGAGTTTTCTTTCTTTTAAGAACTTGTAGATGAAGAACTTGGAGGTTGAGGTGCTCAAAATTAAAACAAGGGTCATTAATGGTTTTGGGGTTGAGATTTGAAACATTTGTTGCATGTCATATGTAAAATAAGGCTGTTTAAATGTAGTAGTTATTAATGACCTCATTAAGCAATCAAGCAAGTAGTCCATAAAGAGACTGGTTCAATAGAAAAGATGTTTGTGTAAAAGAAAAGGTTTGTTTACACAAAAGGGAATTATGATTGAAGGAGTTCTCAGAAAATCATTTCTTTCACATACATTGGCTTTCTTTTGAATTGTTGAATGTTTGTTCATGCTCTCGAACAAGTGGTGAACTTAGTAGATTTAGGTAGACATCTGAAGCTTCAGTTGTTCACCTAAATTCTTATAATTGAACCCCTACAAGCAATTAGTTGAATCATTATAGTTGCTTCTAATCCTTAATCCTTATAATTGAATCCTTATAAACAATTAGTTGTTTACATTTAATTAGTAGAGCGTGAACCCCTAAATGTATATGACAGTTTACATTATATATTGACCTTCACATTTTGCATTCATTTGTTACATCTACTAGTATGTTCATATTTAAATTAATTAAAGGTTAATATTTATTAAATTAACCAAAATAAAGATATGATATTTCCTAGCATGAAATTCCATACTAGTGATCTGATCTGGAAGGTTCCTACGTGGCAATGTCTATGGCCCAAAGTTTAAAGTTTGTGAAAATTCAGAACTTCTATTGTATTTGAACCATGAATCCATATTTCATAAGCATGTCAACATGTTTGAGAAGGAAAGGTTAAATTAGTTGAGAGAGTCTAGTTGCATAAAAGTTTGTAGCCATTGGAAGGAAGTGAGGTCATAGGAGGTCCTTGAACAAACACTTTGGGCACATGTGGGCATCATAGTTAATAAAATACAAGCTTCATACATATGCATAGAATTGGAGGAAATTCAATCCTATGTTTCTATGATTTTCTTAGAAGAATAACAAGAGGGTTATTATTTGATGAAGGAACACAAACTTTGCTCAAAAAAAAAGTATGAAGGTGTCTTCCCCATACGTGAGTCCATTTCTTGATTTGTGCATTCATCCCCATATACGAATCCAAAAGACAACAATGTTGGATATTGATAATATCAACATTATGGAATTTGTAATTGATTCTTAGTCATAATGGTAAAGAAATATCATCTCAAAATCTTCTTATTTTACATCAATGTGATTGGATGACACATGTGCTTGTTCTTTTGAATCCAAGATGGTGATTTGTATATTTCGGGTAGGGATATATATGCATGTGTGTCTTATCATATGAATATAAACATGGGTATCTAGAAAAACTATTCAAAACTTGAGGGGTCCTAAAATAGGGCCCTATTCACACATGCTATGTAGCTTTTCCACATATTGATCCTTATGGTTGGGTGGGCGGGTTTTGGGCAGGGGTGTGGGGTATGGGGTGAATAGCAATACCATAGTACCTTGGCAGCCTCAACACATATTTGTTGAATAATTAATTAATTTTGAAATTCTCATTTCAACAAAAATTTATAATGTTCGTGAAAATTCAATAATTCCCTTCACAATTTTTATTTTTTTTCAAAAATCAGAAAATTACAATATTTCTGAAAATAACATAATTAGTGTCAAAGCTACCAAGGTACTCTGATAAGATTGGTAGGTAAAAGATTTATTTCACAGCTAATTTAATAATTTTTGGACCTTTGTGCAACTGGTGCCATGTTGACCTTCTATCGTGAGTTCTGTGTTTTTACTACCTAGTGGAGTTCCACAATTTAGCCAACAAATTCACTATTGCACTTTTACAACAAGATTGGCCACCACTCTCCCAACACAATATGAGCACTCAATTTGGCCTTTTAATTTGCAATCTTTTTTATGTATATTATATACACAGTGCATCTTACCATAATGAACTGATAATTTGAGTTATTACAATTCTAATATAAGTAGATTAGAATATCTCACAACAAAGTGTTTCATGTAAAGTCACTTGAACAGCTATCTATTAAGGAAGGTAGTTTGTTTGTTTTTTTTATTTGTAATGTTGAGATCTCCCAAGTCACAGCACCTCTTATTGTGCTTTTAGTATCAAGTTTGCATCAAGAAATAACTGAGAGTACACAAGTGGCAATAAGCATATGAAAAAAAAGCAAGCACTTGCATATTCCATGGTGTTGAGCTTCATACTACCATAACTAAATTACTATTTCGTCATGCGCATCATAACACTAGAGCCATAATTCTAAAACCCCTCATAACAAAATAAAATAGACAAGTTAGGTAGTCTCTATGAAGACATTTTTGACACCAGAATAATGGATTGAAAACTCAAAATAGTGTATGCCCACATAGAACATCTAATTAAAGACCATAGTTCCACAATCAGAGTTCTGCAGAGGTTCTAATGGCAATTGCATGATCCATAATTGAGTGGAAATCTGCCGTTAGAGAGTGTCTCCTAATTTTCAAAAAGCTGCAACAACAAAATGAAATGTGCCAAGATCTTGCAAAAAATCAGTGAATCCTAGCTCCATAGATTTCACGGGAGGGATTAAGTCCCTGTCTCACATTCAGTTTCCCTGCATTTCACAGAACATACTATTACACGTGCGGAAACTGGTTGATTACACCCTCATGGATGCTGAAATATGATGAGTGACACTTTCAATTTCAAGTATACCATTTGAACATAACAATGTTAACATTCACAACATGCAAACAATGAAACAAACAATTACCTGATCAGTCACTTCTGTCTAGTATCAAACATATTTTCTCTGCAATCAAGATGTGGCAGCACCTTTGTATATCACTTGGTGAGATCAATAGTCTGTGTGAAGTGCCCCAACATTGAAACCTTCAGAAAGCCAGCAAACCTGAGATTTTCTCAGTCGCAGCAGCATGCATCTGTTCTCATTGTTTGACCCAGGAGACTGACAAGGTGAATCCAGCAGTGGAGGAAGTGAATAGGGTCTTGAGTCTGTGGGTAATGGACACAGAATTAGGATACATGGGGGTGATCCAACCAAACCTGGCTGCAATGGAAACCAGGGCTGGTGGTGAATAATGAAGAGGAAAAACTCCATGTAAGACCATTGTGGGAGACTTTGAAGGTGAGCAGAGTGGACTGAAGGTGACTGCTCTTGGAGACGAATTTGCTGAAAGAGTCCATAATTAGGGTTCCATAGTCTCTGGATCTAAGGAGGAGAGTTGTGTGCAGGGGAGCTTAATGAACCTGAGGAAAGAAGCTGGCTCTCATCTCTACTTCGTGGAGATGCACTTGCAGGAATACAACTGCTTACAGGAAGACAAAACAGATAGGTAGTTTTCAGCTAATGACAACACTGCAGAGAAGATAAGCAAACTAAATGTCACATCAGGATTGGAGTAACATAGCCAAAGCATCCACAGCAACAGGAGGCCATGATGTATATAGTTGCTAACCAAATATCTTGACGCTCTTTGTCAAGGATATTTCTTCCAATTGTGAAAATATAACTTGGGCTATCTGAATCCCTTTCTACTGGACACAGCCACATGCTACAATGTAGCTGCCCGTTACACAGCATCAAGACACATGAAGAAGCCTGGAAAGAATGTAGGTTAAGGATACAAACTCCTGCTTGTAATTGGGCTTCAAGATCCCATAGTTCTTCTTGCAATCTCTTAAGCTCCTTGCCCCTCCGGCATCAAGCCTGGTTCACCCCTGGGGTTAATCAACACAATTTTACCCCACAACTCTACCCATCCTGAAAGAAAAAAAATCTTTCTGCAAGAAGATTGCAAGGCTGTGGAGTTGTGAACTCAGAACTTCTCTCCACATATCACACAAGTGAACAAATCATGTGGATGATCAATACCAGCCTGTAATGAACATGAGATAGTACAAATTCAGGGAGTGAATACAGAGAATCCGTTGAAAATATAAGAAAACTGAAATATAACATGACAGAGTTTGACTACACTTTTGTGATTGTTGTTCACAAACATTCAGACTTTAACCCGTTATAATATGTGAGAGGGACAAGCTGCCATTGTTCTTTCACTGCCATGTAAAGGACATGCCAGACAAAACCCTATATCTCTTGTGTATAACATGGCAATTTCTCCATGTTGAAATTTTGTGTGTAAGCATCATATGGACTTGGAAATGGCTGCCAAACCTTATCTTGAAAACTACTGAGAAGTTCCTGATACTGGCATATTTTGAGTCAACCTGACTAGAATTGATTGATGACTCAATAACAATAAGGGTATAGAGATTTCAGATCCAACAACATATTAGCAAGCAGGAAAAAGAGGAACCCTAAAAATAAAAGGAAACAAAGTCTTAGGAGCAGTTTGCACAACAGTGACAGCGACACACATGTATGCTAGCTTGGAAATGGCTCCCTAACCATGACAGGCCTATTTTCATAGCTAGAGAAAAAAGATCCATGGGTCTGTGTAGCACAATTCGCAAAAACCTACGTCGACGAGAGAGAAAGACAAGGCTGGCTCTTCACACTCTTCATAGAAATTGCAAGGAAAGCCTGGTAAGTCACCTTTGTCTCCAAGTGCTCAACCCAATTGGGCAAGCTGAAATGCTATACTTTGAACCTGCCAAGCTCTCAACACAAATCAAGCAAATGCCAACAAATCAACCATCACAAGAAATGTTGACAAGCATAACACCCTTGCATGGGCATGCAATGTGCTTACAGAAATGAACTGCAATGATTTACTGCAAGAACTTGTAGATCTCTCTCCCCTTTTTCATTTACTGCTGATGGAAGCTGGTTAGATTGTGCAGAGCTGCAACCTACAAGAAGAGCTTTTAAATACATTGAAATCCAATGACTCTCATTGAAGACAAGAGGTTATAGTATAATGTACCCTCAGAATATGTGAAACGGGTGTGATCGGTTTCTGACAGCAAAAGCCTTCTCGACAAAAGGAAGCTTTGCCTCCCCAGCCTCAATACCCTTGGCCTTCAATTTGTGACTTGGACCCAGTACTTCCTTCACCTCCTCATGCAACTCCTGAAAATCCCAGCAACAATCCAGACTGCAATTACACATACCAATTGTGTGCACTGCTCCTGTGTCTTAGGGGAAGTTACTTCGTATATTAGGGCGACCGTGATTCATCGTAGCAGCTTCAGGGAGGACAATATTAGGTTTCATAGGTCATAGTCGTCGTCACTTGGGACAGTTCCAAGTTGGAATCTGTAAAGCCTATTCTTAAATATAAGAGACATGGACAGGTGTCCTTTTGAATTTGTGTTATTTTTAAAAAACAATTCACGACATATTCACAAGTAGATTTTCAATATTGTCTTCATCAATTTGCATCTCATTTTCCTTCAATTGAATTTCAATTTCATTCATTTGAATCTTAATCTAATTGTTGAATTAAAGTTGTTGAATTGAAATTCAATTAAATTAAATTTGAATCTATTTGTTAAGAGAAAAATTGGTTTCTTTTATGTTGTTTGTTTGTCATGTGAAAATCTCCCAAATGATGACACCTCCCACTATGCTCTTGTACCCCTGGAAAGCCCTTGATGAGCAGGGGGAGGTAATTGAAAACTAAATTTTTTATGAAAATTGGGGTGTGTTCTTAATATAGTTGAAAAGCTCTAAATGACTAGGATTTTATATAGAGCGGGTTTTGTAGTTTTTTAATTTAAGGTGTGCCAGCTATTGAATTTTGAGTAATTTTTGTTGTTGAAAATTCAATAGAAATTCAGGAAAATCAAAATTGTAGAGTTTACACTCAGGCCAATGGGACAAGTCACACTAATTACTGTAATTTGTAACAAAACACAAAAAAAGATAGAGAATAAGGGCATTTAGACAAGGGTTCAAGATCAAGACAAATGTGATTTGTCCTACATGGCATCACTTTGGAAGGAAAACTAATTGGTCCAGACAAAAAAACAGCTTAAACAAGAGCTCATGATTTGGACAACCAAAGTGTAAGTTATGGTCCAAGGTTGCTCATTTCTTTGTTTTTTTTTTTGCTTTTTTCATTGTTTTTTTTTATGTCGTTGCTCAAATTTTGTGAGAATGGAAGACGCTTTTATGGATTGAGGACATTGTTGAGATCACACCAATTCCTCCATTTTTGATCAATTCTAAAATTAATATGATTAATTTTGTGAATCTTCACAAGGTGATTGTTAGAAAGAGTGCATTTTCAACATTTTTAAGTGTATGAAATGAAAGTGAAAAAAAAAATTTAGAAAAAACCATGAAAGAGAAGAAGAAGAAAGAAAAAAGAAAAGAGAAAAAAATCAAAGGTTAACTTAATCCTTCTCATGTGTCAATGACACATTTTTTATATTAGACTCTCACATTGGACCCCAAGCCTTTAAACCCACTCATTGTACATTTTAAAAAAAAAAATCAATCTGAAAAAGGGTTCAATGCAAGGTTCAATTTGCTTCAAATTGGTTCCTTGGCTTTTGGTCCTCGGACCCTTGTCTAAAGTGGTCCTAAGCACCCCAACTTATAATGGGGGTATTAATCAAGGTTGAAAATGGTGATGAAATGTCTTAGAAATAAAATTTCATGCAGGCAATAAGAATGCTCAAGGGAGCTTAATTTTTTTTCTTTTGGGTTTTGGGAGGAGGGGGAATAGTTTTTTGTATTTTGTGTGTTCCCAATGTAATCCTATCAAGTTCCCAAAGTGTTCCCGTCAGGCTTCCAAAGTGTTCCCCAAATCCCCAATGTATTCCCTAAGACATTCCCAATAGCATTTCATTTTGTATCCCATATTGTTTTGGTCGGGGTTCAACTTTCATGTGTAGAAGTTGTCAAGGGAGGCACAAATGGAAGCATAACAAAGCATTCTAATATTTGGGGGAGGAAAGCATATTTAGACTTGTATGTTCGAGAGTGTCCAAAATTATCAGTGATGTGCCAATGAAATGGTTCTTTCGGAATTTTTTATTTTAAAAAAAGCTGTGGATGCACCCCCACAAACCCCCAACCCCCAATATTAATAGAAAATGAGTAAGTATAATAACCATATAAAATAAATCCTAGTATGGTGGGTGCCATTGGTAGAGTAATGGGCAATTAAGATAAACCATTTAGAAAATTAAATGCAAATATATGTATTGAACCTCTCACCTCCATCCACATTAAACTTTGCTCAACATTTACAACCAGGATTGTTATTAATCTTTAATGAATTAGATTTGGATTAGATCTCAAAGAAAAACTGTGTAACATATTCCAATGTTTCTCATGGCCCCTTGCCCACCATTTGGAGGACAGGTTTTAACTTAGTCATGGTGATTAGATGATCATCAAAGTTTAAAATAGAATTTCCTTCAAATTTGATCATAGAATGGAGAACGTGCATCACTTGGTATGAACTTTTGAGAAATAAGTTTTTTTATTTTAGTTCAAAACTAAAATTCAAATCATTGCCAAGTTCAATTTCAATATTAGGAAAGGGGTTCTAACTTATGTTAGGTTTTTACTACCACCAAATGGGTTCAGCTAAATATAAATATGCAAGATGATGAAAACAAAAACACTTACACAAAAACGGCCCAAGAAAAAGAATTTCTCTCATTGGTGGTTCCATTAGGTTAGCATCTTTCCTAGCCAAAACATGCATTATAAATGGACATATGCAGAATATTGCAAATATGGATAAATATATAAATATATATTTTTAATGGAGGTAAGGTCAAGGACTTTGTTGGATCTCCAGTGAAGTTTCATTGTAAAGCAAAGGGACCATATTGCTACACGTAAATGAAGGTATGTTTTTTTAATTCAAAAACATGGTGATTTTTCCTTCCTAGAGCAAGATGTTCCAAATGTTAACTTTATTGCCAAACTGGACTTGAAGCACAAAATAGCTGATAATGTATTTAAATTAATTTGTGCCATCAAATTTAACTCACCAATTCTATTTCTTTGTTGTTGCAAAACTGTTTTGGCATATGGGAAGATGTTATCTTGGCTTTTGTACAACCATTGGGCATATAAAACATTTTCATCTTAACCATATAATGACAATATTTCTAGTTGTTTGTTAGAGGTAATTGAATGTTGCGGACAAGAACAATGTTAATTTCCCACTTAAAGTATTTGCAATACTTTGAGAAAGTGCTCAAAGCAACAAGTTTGAGAACAAACTAGGCAAAGTAGTCACTAATCATAGTTTGAAAAATCAGAAGGTTTTGAAAATTCAAGTCATATAATGGGGCAGTACACTTCTTTATTTAAAGATATGTTCACGGCACAAGCCTAAAATTGGTTGGAAGTTTTCCAAACAACTGAGAGTTTCTTGGCCATTCTGGAAATAAAATATTACATTTGGTCCAATTTGAATGCAATTGAAAGAAATTCAGTTTTGTGAATATAAAACATTTCTAATTTAGAATCTTCACAAAAAAAATAAATTTGTCCAATTAAATATTCAATTGCATGCATAAAGTATTCTTAATTTAAAATTTTCAATTGCAATTCAATTCTCTATATATGAATAAAATCAAAATTGGGGCTGCTTTTCTGGTAACACCCTCTCACAAGGGACCTACCCACCACTCCACTAGTCTTCATAGGATCCCATCCCCCTAAATATCTAATCCTCTAGAGTGGTATCCAAACTAAAAAACCATACCCAATTTCAGACCCAAGTTTCCCACTTCACTCCATGGACTTGGCATGAACTAAAGACTTTGAGATCCAAACTAGGGCCCAAAAACAATGTGATTTTCAAGATAACTTTGATATATGTAGCCTATCTCTATGGTGTACATATTTAATTGTACAGAAATCATGCATGTTAGTGATATAATCAATTCATGCAATAACCTCATATTAATCTGATTTTTTCCCCTGTGATAATCAACAAGGATAACTATAAATTCCAATAGATTTAACATAAGACTGCCTGAATAAGGCCATAAGCACAACTACTTGAAATCATCTAAATGAATGTATAAGAAAATCGTGCAATTATATACATATATATATGCAATGCTACATGTATAATTGATTATTTTCATCCATTTTACTCATGTCATAGTACTAGTTTACATGATATGTAATTGTTAAAGGGACAAATTTTTTAGTCTAACTAGACTAGTGGGTAGTTTAGTAATTTCTTAGTTAAGTTAATGATAGGTTTACACTTATTGCCTCCCATTTATTAGGAGATGATGTTATGTGGGATAATTAGTTCCTCAAGATCAACTAATTGGCAACTAGTTTGTCACTAACTAAAGATTTGTGTAAGAGATTTGGATAAGGGGTTTCAAATTGTAGGAAGGGATGAGATGCTTTTGTGGCTTAAGGAGCGCAAGGATTGGTGTTTTTTTTTTCAATTTCCTGATGTAACCAAGGTGGCAAGCATTCCTAGGCAAATTTCGATTTAATTGGCGAATTTGCTTCAGGAAACTTTGAAAACTTTCTAGTAGGCATAAACGTAGTGGCACCATCCCCAAAAAATCAGTTTTTGGTCACTTTTTGGCGAGTTTTTTTCCTCATAAATAGAGAATTTGTGACAAAATATTCTATTTTTTCAGAAAATTGTGTCACCATTTGGTGATTTTTTGCCAAGAAAAAATCACCAGTGAAGACCTTATGGGTTTTTCATTTCACCCTTATTCTTTTCTTATCTTCTTGTTAAAAGTTTTCATAAGGATTCTTGAAAAAGGAACAAGGTTAAGATGATCATGTATTCTTCTTGTACCGAGAATGAACAAGTTTAACATTTTAAGGAGAAGACGTGTGTTGGTCTTTACCTCTAGATTTTTCTTTGTTTTTATTTTTTCTCTATGGCTAGAAATGAATTTTGTTTGTTTGATGTAGAATATTGCAATTCTTTGTATTATTTATCCCTTTTTCTTTGTTTATGAATAAAGTTCAGTGGATGGTAGTTATAGCACACATGAATGGGATAGCAAAAATGGAAGATGGTGCTAACAATGGTTTGAAGGTAATTGGTTTTCTGAACTAATTTGTTGCAAAGGTACGAAGAGGTGGTCGAAACGTAATAATTACCTTCCAACTTTCACACTTTGAGATATTGGTCATTTTAGTTTATCCTCATTTTAATTTCTTTTCTTTAGTATTTGTTGGAAGGTAGGGTTGCATTCCCCCTCTTATTTTCTTTGTGTTGTGTTTTTCATGGATTTGTTACTAATTTACCCAGTAGCCTTTACGGAAATAAATTTGGAAGAGTTGTTAAGTCTGCAATCATATATCATCTTATTCCAAAAATATTGATTGGGAAAATTTTGTGTAGTTGGGATGGAACTAATATTTTCATCTTTAAAGCTTTGGAGAGCAATTTGAGTTTGGGTAATTTGCAAACAATAGCTAGTGACAAAAGGTTATTTGTTGCCCATTGTAATGTTATTGTCATTAAATCAACAAGTTGAGGAAGGTGAGGAGGTGTTGAAAGTGAAAATAGAGATTTGTAAAGATTTACGATTTGGAGTGTGGGAGTTGAACAATAGGAATGTCTAGGAGAGACGACAAAAAACCCTAGGACTTCATCGCAACCTAAAACTTTAAGGAACCTATTTGACCCAACATTTTTAATTTTTTGCAATAGAAAGGGGGGAAGGGATCATAAACAATATGAACCAACAAGGGGAGATGACCTTTGCAAATGTATAATGAGCCATGTAATGACAAGAAAATCTAACGAACAATTATACCAAATATTGGAGGAGGAATTGGTGTGTGTAAATGTAAATCACTTTGAAAAGATAGCAAAAGGTTTTATAAGATAACAAAAGACATGGAACCCATAGCCAAGGTGTTTCTATGTGCATCAAACCCTAACATCAAAATGGAAAAACCTCTGAAAAATCAAGAGTTGAATACCAATGTTGTGCAAATGTTGAAAAAATCTAGATATCAAGTTGCTGGGATATCAACATGGATATCATAGTTGATATCTATCAGATATTTCAAATTGTTATATTCGGGGTGATATCTTGTTCATTGGATTTCAATATTATGAGATCCAACTGTTATTTGAATTGAAATCCAAAACTCACAAATCTGAAATTTGAGTAGGATATCAATTTCCTCCTCAAATTTGGATATTAATTAAAGGCAGTTAATCAGGTCTGAAAAAAAACTTTAAAGTTTGAGGAAAAACTTGCCTCAAACCCTAATGACTATGTTTTTTTAGCCTCTTTCCAGAAATTTCCACTTTGTTGTGTCCATGCTCTTCTTTTGCACTTTGTTATGTCAAAAAATATGAAAGTTAATTTGAACAAAATGAACTTGTGGACATTTAATTTCATCCCTTCGTATATATATTGTTTGTAATAAAATTGGTAGATTTCATTATCCAAAATGTGGTAATCGTCTTGAATATCCAATGGATAATATTTTCCAAGACATTTGGAAAATCCTACTTTTTTTAAAATTTGATATCTGTGCCAAATATCTTAAATGAAAAAAATAAAAAATAAAAAAAGATCCAATCTGGTTCTTAAAACCTATTTGGAAAATCAAAATTGATGGATACCAAAAAGATATGACATCTGCCCAACACTAATCAATACTACCTACCAATACCATTTTCAATGGAGGGAGGGAAGGTCCCAAATGGAAATCTTGGGTGAGGAAGAGTATGAGATTTGTATCTCTTTGGTTGGGAAAATTTTGAGAAATAAGGGCACATGATGAGATCTTGAGATGTTCATAAGGAGAACCATCACAAATGGCAATCAAGACAAAAACTTCAAAAAAACCAATTGTATAAGAGTTACATTTTGATGATGAAATGGTAGCTATTCAAGAGGGTAGCCATGGGTTTTTAAAAATATATAAAAAATCAAATGGCTCGAAATTTGCATTGTAATAAGGCATCCATGGTAGTTACTACTTTAAAAGAATTCTAGTATTGATTGCTTTCAAAGTGAAGGTGGTAGACCTAGATTTGGAATATGAGGGAAAGTAAATGGCAAAGAGGATTGAAAAATTGAAACAACCGTTTAATGTGAAAAGTTCAAAAGTGGCATGTAGATCTATTTCCCCCAAACCTATGGGTGTGGGTATGGCTACTATCTACCTTCTAAGGGGTACCCAAGATGTTTTTAAAAACCATCTTATCCTTGTATAATGTGGGAGATATTTGGATGAAGGTGGGAATTTGTACATTTTTTCTACATTATGAAAAGGTCCATTAGGTTACAAATTATCATCTAAATGTATGTTATGTGGTCAGATAGGGCATTAGGAAATAGGGTGTCATTCCCACCTTTCAATTTTGAATGATTAGAGGGTGTCTACTTAACCATTGTATGACAATGATTGGGGGAAAACATGAAATTTAACCCTTCTCAAACTTTTAAAAAAAAGACAATAGGACAACAAAAAATGTCAACATGTAAGATATTCATAAACCTTTTAAACTTAAGAAAAAATCACTATGAGAAATTGCATCTATCAAAGCCACACTACCTTAAAACTAAAATTCAAAAAACAACTCATATATAACTATTATGCAACTATCCCTTTGATATTACAACTACTATGCAATTATTTCTTTAGAAATATAATGTATTAATAAATAAATTAACACATTAGAAAATCAATTAGTTGTATTATAGTTGCAAGTGAATTGAAAATGGATCTTCTATAAGGTAATTTATACACATTGTACATATAAATATAATCAACCATGTTTGATTTTTTTACGAATTACACTATAGTTGCATGTGACAACTACTTTAGGACTATTGTAAATGTCACTAAAGCAACAACTATGTTGTAATTAATGTACAATGTACATACATGCGATCATGTCACGTGTCCACATATACACCACCCATTTATGTGATACATTTGCAATTAGTTTTTTATTATAATTCTCATTGATATAATTAGTATGGCCACTAATGCACCACTACTAAAATATTATTGTTCAATTATGTTATGACTATAATACAATTATTTATAATTTAATAAGGATACATATTCATCAATTATTTATATTTTCACGATATGTGTTTCATTTTGAGTGATTTAAAATGTTGTGGAAGCATTATTTCAACTTTTAAAAATCATCTTTGAAGTGCAAAGGAAAATGAATAATGAAAAAATAACAAGAAAATAAATAAGCTACCCAACTTACAAAACATCTTTTTTTTTCTTTTTTTTTCCTCTTTGGATCCCTCCTACTTTCAAACCTCATAACTTTCTTATTTCTTATTCATTTTAAACGATTTAAAGTGTTATAGGAACGCCACCTGAAGTTTTACAAATCGTTTTAAAACTCTAATAACAACAAAACAACATGCAAAAAAAAAATTTGGGTGTTTGGGAACCAACCTTTGTAACATTTAGTGGTTTGTTTTTTTGAGTTCTTAACCCTCTTTACTTTAAAGGGCCATAACTTTTTCAATTTTATTCCGTTTTTGATGATTTTTGGTGCACTAGATGCACCAATAGGAATGGTTAAAATTTTTTTTAAACATAAAAAATAATGGAGCCCTCCCCTTGGATCTAGCCTACCTTGAACGCTTAAATGTCATAGTTGCAACTCAATTGCAACTAATGAACAACTAAAAGATTTAACCCATATACTTTGTTTTCGAATCCCATGTTACAAATTATATAAAGAAAGTTTATTTTCTTATTTTTTACTTTAAAATACATGTACCATTTTGGATGAGCTTAAAAAAGCTTACCTTAGAAACAAAACATAAAATTAAAAATAAAATTTCATGGCTATTTTTTAGTGCACTTAATCTTGTGTTTTCCTACCTACTTACCTACATCCTACTTTTCTACCTACCTATGTAGGTAAGTAGGTAGTGAGATCCTAAGTAAATACATAGGTATGTAGGTCTTAAGACCTATTAACTTACCTATTTATGGTTATGTATGACCTACCTAGTTACTAAAATAAACACACACACACACACACACACACACAGATATATATATATATATATATATATATATATATATTCCAAAATATAATTAATATGCCATGTGGTATTTTTTTTTTG
>Ga0116227_10007916_pt1 | contig 20406 bp, 15 predicted proteins | sample S1TSphgellanicum_FD_89693 | JGI IMG/M metagenome (GOLD analysis project Ga0116227, IMG submission 89693) | Host-associated microbial communities from peat moss isolated from Minnesota, USA - S1T2_Fb - Sphagnum magellanicum MG | ecosystem: Host-associated > Plants > Peat moss > Unclassified...
AAATGGCCCAAGGTGCAAAACCAGGCGAAGGAGGCCAGTTACCGGGCCACAAGGTTGACGACTGGATCGCTAAAACACGCCACGCCACACCAGGCGTAGGTTTGATCTCGCCGCCACCGCACCACGATATTTACTCTATCGAGGATTTGGCTCAATTGATCTTCGATCTTAAAAATGCCAACCGTGCAGCACGTATCAACGTTAAGCTGGTATCAAAAGCGGGAGTAGGTACTATAGCGGCTGGTGTTGCCAAAGCGCACGCTGATGTGATCCTGATTGCCGGATACGATGGTGGCACAGGCGCGTCGCCAATAAGCTCAATCAAACACGCGGGTTTACCATGGGAGTTAGGCTTAGCCGAAGCTCATCAAACCCTGGTGCGTAACCAGTTACGCAGCCGGGTAGTTTTACAGGCCGATGGACAAATGAAAACCGGTCGTGATTTAGCCATAGCCTGTTTAATGGGCGCCGAAGAGTGGGGTGTAGCAACAGCGGCCCTGGTTGCTGGTGGCTGTATCATGATGCGTAAGTGTCACTTAAATACCTGCCCTGTAGGTGTTGCCACCCAGGATGAAGAATTACGTAAACTATTCTCTGGTCAGCCAGATCATATCGTTAACCTGTTCCGCTTCCTGGCCGAAGAGATGCGCGAGATCATGGCCGAGTTAGGTTTCCGCACCATTAACGAAATGGTTGGCCGTGTTCAGTTCCTGAAAGTAAAAGAAGGATTGAAACACTGGAAATCTAAAAAGATAGACCTAAGCGGAATACTGCACCCGGTTTACAATGCCAAAGGTGTAACGTTATACAACAGCGAACAGCAAGATCACGGCATGGCCGAGATCATCGACTGGAAATTGCTCGAAACAGCAAAATCCGCGCTCGAAGATCAAAGCCCGGTATTCGCTTCGTTCGAAGTGAAAAATACTGACCGTACCATTGGTACCCTGTTATCAAACGAAATTTCGAAACGCTACGGCTCAGCCGGATTGCCGGAAAATACCATCAACTACAAATTCTCAGGCTCAGCCGGACAAAGCTTCGGCGCTTTCTCAACCAAAGGTTTAGCCTTTGAGTTAGAAGGTGAGGCCAACGATTATGTAGGTAAAGGATTATCGGGCGCGCAATTAGCCATCTATCCATCTAAGGAAGCGACCTTTGTTCCCGAAGAGAACATCATCATCGGTAACGTAGCCCTTTACGGTGCCACATCTGGCGAGCTGTTTGTTCGTGGTATGGCAGGCGAGCGTTTCGCGGTACGTAACTCCGGCGCCACAGCCGTAGTTGAAGGCGTAGGCGATCACGGTTGCGAGTACATGACGGGCGGCCGCGCGTTAATCTTAGGTCCAACAGGCCGTAACTTTGCCGCCGGTATGAGCGGTGGTTTAGCCTGGGTTTACGATCCGGAAAACGAATTTACCGCAAACTGCAACACCGAAATGGTTGATCTTGATCCGCTATCGGCAAAAGATAAAGAACAGGTTGTTACATTGCTGCGCAAGCACGTTCAAATTACAGGCAGTACCGTTGCCAAAACTCTGTTAGAGAATTGGGAAGAATCACTGCTCAAATTTGTAAAAGTATTCCCTAAAGAGTACAAACGCGTTTTGCAACAGGCACAATATCAAACCATCAGTAACTAATACCATGGGAAAACCAACTGGATTTAAAGAATTTGGAAGAGAGCTTCCGCATAAAATAGCTCCTCAGGAGCGTGTTAAAAACTACAAGGAGTTTGAAAGCCTTTACAGCGACGAAAAGCTGAACGAGCAATCGGCCCGCTGCATGAATTGCGGCGTACCATTTTGCCACTCAGGCTGCCCGCTGGGTAACATCATCCCCGAGTTTAACGATGCAGTGTATCGCAAAAACTGGGAAGAGGCTTACACCATCCTGTCGTCAACCAATAATTTCCCCGAGTTTACAGGTAGAATTTGCCCTGCACCCTGCGAAAGCGCCTGTGTGTTGGGTATCAACAAACCACCTGTAGCTATCGAAGAAATTGAGAAACACATCATCGAGATAGCTTACGAGAAAAACCTGGTTAAGCCAACCGCGCCGTTAATTAAAACCGGTAAAAAGGTTGCTGTAGTAGGCTCTGGTCCGTCTGGCTTAGCTGCTGCCGCGCAATTGATAAAAGCCGGTCACCTGGTAACTGTTTTTGAGCGCGATGATAAACCCGGAGGTTTATTGCGTTACGGTATCCCCGATTTTAAGTTGGAAAAATGGGTGGTAGAGCGTCGCGTAAAGCTGATGGAAGATGATGGCGTTGAGTTCCGCTTAAATACCGAAGTTGGTAAAGATATCAGTCCGGATGAATTACAGCGCAGTTTTGATGCCGTAATATTAGCCGGTGGCTCAACCATTCCGCGCGATTTGCCTATCAAGGGCCGCGAGGCGAAGGGCATTCACTTTGCAATGGACTTTTTAAAGCAGCAAAACAAACGCGTAAGCGGTATTGAAGTAACTGCCGAAGATATTTTAGCCACAGGTAAAGATGTGGTTGTAATTGGTGGTGGCGATACCGGCAGCGATTGCGTAGGTACATCAAACCGCCAGGGTGCAAAATCAATAAGGCAATTTGAAGTGATGGTTAAACCGCCCGAAATGCGTACCCAGCACATGCCATGGCCACAATACCCCATGATACTAAAAACCACCAGCAGCCACGAAGAAGGAGTGGAGCGCCACTGGGGTATCAATACCGAAGAGTTTATTGCCGATGCCGATGGTAACCTGGCCGCTTTAAAAATAACCGATGTAACCTGGGAAATGGACGTGATGAACCGCCCTATTAAATTCCAGAAGGTGGAAGGCTCGGAGCGCGAAATACCTTGCCAGAGAGTATTTTTGGCGATGGGTTTTTTGAACCCGCAATATGCAGGTATGCTTGAGCAATTAGGCGTTGAACTGGATGCACGCAAAAACGTACACGCCCGCGAAGGTTTTTACCGAACCAACGTAAGCAAAATATTTACCGCAGGAGATATGCGCCGTGGACAGAGTCTGGTAGTTTGGGCAATATCCGAAGGCCGCGAATGCGCCCGCAAGGTTGACGAGTTTTTAATGGGCCATACCACGCTCGAAAGCAAGGATGCCGTTAACATGTTCGAGCAAGTATTTTAAATCAGTTCACTCAACAAATCAAACCCTATATTTCAATCAATCAAGCCGGCTAATCACCGGCTTTTTTTTTGACCCGTCATGCCGAATTAATTTCGGCATCCCACAAGACAGGTAGCGAACTATACTTATCAATAATCAATCTGCGCCGGATGTCATCCTGAGCTTAATCGAAGAACGATTGCAAAGGCCATATTTGCTATACATCATAACCATACTGTCCGCCATGTCATTTCGACCCAAGGAGAAATCTTTTGCGAGCGATGTGCATTCAACAGACCAAGCAAGCGCAAAAGATTTCTCACTATCGTTTCGAAATGACATGTTTGTTTTTTAAAGTATTAATAATCAATTAATTGTTATATTTCTCAAAATAAATTTGGCACAAACCACAAGTCGTTCTATATTTGTCTATTAATTCTATAGACTTTATATGTTTATTATTCAATCATCCATCTCTATCTACCGAATGCAGTGCTCACCTGCATGTTGCTGCTGTTGCTGAAAAGCACAGAATGGAAATCCGAATTCGAAATTCCGGTATCCGAAAATAAAATCAATCACTTATCAATCATAACAACCCATCTTCATGAAATTTTTTACTAAAACTCTTAAAACTGCTGTGCCATTTCTGGCGCTTCTACTCACGGCAGGCTTTACTTTCGCCCAGAGCGTTATAACCGGTACGGTTAAAGATAGCAAGGGCCAAACTTTGCCAGGCGCTTCTATAATTATTCGTGGCACCAAGCAAGGTGCAAGCACTGATAAAAACGGTCAGTTCTCACTCAAAACTACCGTACAGCCACCATTTTATCTCCGCATCAGTTCTGTAGGTTTTAAACCTCAGGATTTTCAAATTCTAAATCTGCAAACCGTACCTACCGAATTTGTTTTGGTAGACGATGATCAGCTACAAGAAATTGTGGTAGTATCCCGCAGACGGAAAGAGATTGCACAGGATGTACCTATTCCAATTTCGGTAATCGGTGGCGCGCAGGTTGATCAAACCGGTGGCTTTAACGTTAACCGAATCAAAGAACTCATCCCATCGGTACAGCTTTATACTTCAAATCCCCGCAACACGGGTATCAACATTCGCGGTATTGGTTCACCATTTGGTTTAACTAACGATGGTTTGGACCCTGGTGTTGGTTTTTATGTAGATGGTGTGTACTATGCCCGCCCCGCAGCCGCAACCCTTGATTTTATCGACATCGAAAACATCGAAGTATTACGTGGCCCACAAGGTACCTTGTTTGGTAAAAATACTTCTGCAGGTGCCATTAACATTATCACCCGTAAGGCCAGCTTTACACCGGGCGTATCGCTCGAAAGCAGCTTTGGTAACTATGGCTATGTACAAACCAAAGCTTCGGTTACAGGCCCTTTGAGCAAAGAATTTGCGTTTCGCTTGTCTTTCTCGGGTACAGAGCGCGATGGTTTGGTTCAAAACATAAAAACCTCGGTTCCGCTTAATACGATCAATAACCTTGGCGGTCGTGCACAGTTATTGTTCCAGCCATCAGACAAAGTTACGCTTACCTTATCGGGCGATGTATCCAACCAAAACCCTAATGGCTATGCGCAGGTATATGCAGGTGTGGCACCAACTAAACGTGCCGCTTACCGACAGTTTGATGCCATTATAGCCGATTTGCATTATTCATTACCATCAACAAACCCATTCGACAGGATTTCTGATACGGACGCACCCTGGAGATCGGGTAATCAATTGGGTGGCGTAACGCTGAATGGCGATTTTAAAATAGGCAGCGGCACGTTAACCAGCACTACCGCATGGCGCTACTGGGACTGGAAACCGAACAGCGACCGCGACTTTACAGGTTTACCGGTATTAACTAAATCAGCAAACTTTTCAAAGCACCACCAGATCTCCGAAGAAATTCGTTATGCCGGTAACGTAGCCGATAATTTAAGCGGTGTTGTTGGCTTGTATTACCTGAATCAGGAAATAACAGTTAACGGCAGAGAAGAAGCCGGTTCGGCACAATGGCGTTTTGCGCAAAGCACTACCAACACTGCACTATGGCAAACCCCAGGCTTGTTTGATGGTTACGGTATAACAACCAATTCAGATATCAAAACAAACACTGCTGCCATATTTGCCAACGTTGACTGGACACTGGGCAGCGTGTTCCACATTATCCCGGGTGTTCGTTTAAACTATGATAAGAAAGATGTTTACTACGATAGGCAGGCTAATGGTGGTATTACCATAACAGATCCTACATTGTTAGGATTTAGAACAGCGTTGTACAGCAGCCAGTTTTATACCACTACATTTGATGAGAAAAACTTTACTTATCAGGTTACAGCATCGTACAGGCCAAGCAAAAAGATCAATGCCTATGCTACATATTCGACCAGTTACAAACCATCTGGTGTTAACGTAGCGGGCTTGCCAACTATAGGTAACGCTCCGGCGCTTGATCTGGCAGTAATTGCACCCGAAAAAACAAAGCATTACGAAATTGGCGCCAAAACCAATTTGGTTGATAATTTGACTTTTAATATTACCTTCCATAATTCTGATATCAGCGATTATCAAACCAACGTTAACGCGCCAGACCCAAGCGTAAACCGTGGCTATTTGGCTACTGCCGAAAAAGTAAACGTTAAAGGTATTGAACTTGATGCCAATTACCTTGCGGGAAGACATTTTTCGTTCTTTGTTTCGGGCTCTTACACCGATGCTAAGTATGTTAAATTTACCAATGCCCCGCTTCCATTGGAAGAAACAGGTTTAACAGTTAATGGTACAGCCGTATTTTTGAAAGATATTTCGGGATCACAACTACCGGGGATTTCAAAATGGTCAACATCAGCAGGTACCGAGTTTACTACCGATGCTAAATTTATCAGCGATAATTCTAAATTCTTTATCGGTGTTGATGATTTTTTCCGCTCACGTTTTTCATCAAGTGCAACCCCATCAGCTTATTTAAACATTGCGGGTTACACTTTGGTTAACGCCAGGTTAGGTTTTAGAGCAACCCGTGGCGTATCGGCTTACATCTGGGGCCGCAACATATTCGATCAAAACTATTTTGAGCAATTATTGCCTGCCGGCGGTAATGCAGGCCAATACGCAGGCGTACTTGGCGATCAAAGAACAGTAGGCATAACACTGCGTTATACCTTGTAATAGCATAAAGATTTTTTTGTAAAGTGTTAGTTTTTTTATTCTAAATTGTTAGCGGATAGGAGTGATTACCTATCCGCTTTTTTGTTTTTAAGGATTCCCCAAAATGTCATTTCGATAGAGCGGGGAGGGAATGCGCGGTGGAGCGAAAGAGAAATCTTCTGCAAGCGATGAGTCTGCTGGAGACCAAGCAATACCATACCAAGCACCCGCAGAAGATTTCTCTCGTCGGTAAAGAGCGTTGCCCGCTCTTTTACCTTGTTCGAAATGACAGTGGGATTTTTACTTACCCGGTGCAACCTCCAGCCTAACCACATCATAACAAAGCCCATTTGCCACACCACCGGCAGGCATCGTTAACACAATCGTATTTTGCCCGGCCTTTAACAGCGAAGAATCAAAAGTGAAATCGCGCTCAACCCAGGTGCCCTCGATACCATCACGTATCATGCTGGCACCACCGCCGCCAACATCGGTAAAGGGGCCTACATTGGTTCCGTTAACCGCAATATCCAGTGATCGCGCACTTGATCCGCAGATGCCAAAGCTTAGTGTAGCTTTTCCCGCTGTGGCTAAGTTAGCCGGTACGGTAAAGTTGATGGTCCAGGGTGTAGCGCGACCCTGATCGCGGCCATCGGGTTTATTATCAATATCGTGCGGAACGTGGTAAATGTACCAATCCTTAGCGGGATCGGATTTGCCAACTGTAAAGTTCACATCGTTAGGGAAGTACTTGGCATATTCGATATACATACCCCAGTGCCAGTGATCATCACCTTTATAAAACTCCTTAGCCGAGCGGTTTGGCGTTCCTATCTGGAATACCTGTTCACCCATGCGTACGGGTTTCCATTCAATGGTACCTAAATTGAGTTTTTGTCCGGCAGAAACCGTTACGTTAACCGTACCATCGTAAGCGCCCAAAACACCATCGGCAATCACATGCAACTGGTAAGTGCCGGGGCGAACGTTGGGAATGGTAAATGTGCCATCGGTATTGCCATTGGTCCAAAACTCATAATGTTTGGCATCATTTTGCCAGGTAAGCGCCTGTGGTTGGAAATTGAAATTGCGTGGAGCGTTGGAGCGTGGCGCTAAATAAGTACCACGATTGGCGCGTTTGCCATTAGGTAATAATTTTGGCGTTCTTGAAGTATCTGCAGGTTTAGCAGGCTCTTCAATCACAACACGCTGAGGTGCCGGTTTCGCCTGTATTTCTGATATTGGCGATTGGATCCTGATCCTGCCTGTATCACGCCGTTCGGCCCTTGGTACACGTGGCACAGCAGCCTGATCCGGAAATGATAGTCCAACCAATAAATTTGAAAACTTAGGCATGGCTAATTGCGGATCAACCAATTTTACACGGCCATTAACCGTGGCGCGTTCCGCTGCCAAAGGATAATCAACACCTTTTACCCAGCTATATGGCCAGCGGCCTTGCTCGGCTTTAGCCTTGGCTTTGGCATCGGTAAACAAAGTTTTTGGGTCGTTACCTGTGGGTACATAAATAAAGATGGGGCCAACAACTTTGGTCCAGGCTTCGTTGGCTGCAAAGTTTAATTCGCTGCCACCGTAGTGGGTGCCGCGCCAGTAATCTAACAGGGTAGGGTCGCCGCCATCACCATCATCCAAATGGCCGGTCAGCTCAAAATGCAGCGGACCGCTCGATAGATATTCAAACGAAGGGTTAACAATATACAAACCCACCTTCTGCGAAGTGGAGGCCCAGCCAAAAGCCGGAATTTTGGATTGATCGGCAGAGTAATCATACTTGTGCTCGGCACGGCCCTTATAAGCCCCGGTAGTTAACCTGCGCGATTCCTTCATGTTCAGATCCGTACCCTCGTCCCAATCCTTGCCGGTAGGCATAATAAAGTTCCGCTGATCATCAACAGATAACCAATCGAACACCTTTCCCGATAACTTAAACCCAAACCGTGATTCTCCAACAGAACCGGCGGGGTAAGTATCCTGATGCGTGAATATCGCGTAAGTATATAAACCCTTAGCGCCGCGCTCCAATGTATAACGTATTTCCAGATCTGCGATCAACCCACCACCTTGCCCCGCGGCAGTAGGGTTTGCACCGAGAATTGATTTACCATCCGAATAACCTTTAACCGCAACCTCGGCACGCTCACCGTTCACATTTTTAGGGTCGATAGTAATACCGGCCTCTATACGTGCTGCCTTGGCGGGACTTTGCTCCCAATACCCCGCATGATGCCCGGACAGGTAACCCATCAGTTCGATATTAGGCGTAACGGTTTTGGGCGTTTTTACGGATAGCAAGTCGCCCGTTAATTTATTAATTTTCACCGTGAGGTAACCATTGCTCATGGTATAAGTTGAGCCATCATCGGTAACGGTAACAGGCGGGTTAGTTTGTGCGGTAGATGCAAGTGCAGTAACAAGGAGCAATGCCGATATAGCCAGAGATAAAAATTTCTTCATCATTAATTACATTAAAAACAAACCTGCTTAGTGTCAGATCTATCAATTGGTTTTCAGGAAACTAATGTAATTACCAGGATTTATTGGCCCATCCTGTAGTGTGCTGATGTGTTGAGATTGTTACAAAAGGGTATGACTCATCTATTTTGTCATTGCGAGGAACGAAGCAATCGCGAACTATGAAATACCGCTCTACTTACGTACGATTATTAATTTGTGTTGTTTTTTTAAGGTATTAATGAGCTCCCTATCGGTCGGTTGTCTTTGTTCCTCGCAATGATAGATGTTAAGGATAGAGATATTAAAACCCTGTAAACAAACCATCCCTTTTCATCTCTTCTGCCGATTTCTCAACCGCATCTTTCAAAGCGTTTTTGTAATCGATCAACCTTTGCACCAAAGCATCATCAGCGGTAGATAATATCTGAGCCGCCAGTAACCCCGCGTTTTTAGCCGCGTTTAAAGCCACAGTAGCAACCGGAATACCGTTTGGCATTTGCAGAATAGACAATACAGAATCCCAGCCATCAATAGAATTGCTCGATTTTATTGGCACCCCAATAACAGGCAAATGCGTTAACGAAGCCACCATACCCGGCAAATGCGCCGCGCCACCAGCACCGGCTATAATTACTTTTAAGCCACGTTCCGCCGCGCCACGGGCATAGGTAAACATCCTGTCGGGAGTGCGGTGAGCTGATACCACGGTAATTTCGAAATCAACACCTAATTCTTTTAAAACGTTGGCGGCATCCTGCATAACCGGCAGATCCGATTTGCTGCCCATGATAATTCCTACTTTAATATGGATCATTCTTTCTGGTTTAGTGATGTTCTTCTGATCAATACAATTAATCCGATAATAAAAGCGGTTAATCTTGATTCCTGCTTCTTAATTCTTGATTCTCTATCTTAAGCTATTACCTTCAGTGTTTCCTGCACAAATCTGGCTTTTTCAATAGCCTTTTCCCTGTCGGCATCAACAATAGTAACGTGCCCCATTTTGCGGAAAGGTTTGGTTAAAGCCTTGCCATACAAGTGTACATACACGCCTGATTGCTTTAAAACTTCCTCCATTCCCTTATAAACAGCAGGGCCTTCGTAACCTTGCTCGCCTAACAGGTTCACCATAATGGCGTTGTTAATGCAGGCGGTATCGCCCATAGGCTGGTTAAATATCGCACGCAAATGCTGCTCAAACTGAGATACCACATTGCCCTCAATACTTTGGTGACCGCTGTTATGCGGACGTGGTGCAACCTCGTTCACCAATATCTTACCATCCTTAGTTAAAAACATTTCCACGGCAAGCAAGCCAACTATCTTCAAGCTTTCCGCTACGTTTTTGGCGATAGCTTCCGCTTTCTGCTGAATTTCGGCAGATAGGGTAGATGGCGAAATCAAAAACTCCACCAGGTTAGCCTGCGGGTTAAATTCCATCTCCACTACGGGGAAGGTACTTACATCGCCTTTTTCATTACGGGCAACAATAACGGCTATCTCTTTTTCAAAATCAATCAGCTCTTCAATAATGCTGGGTTCACTAAAAGCGTTATCCAACGATGCTTCGTTATTAACTTTATACACACCCTTACCATCGTAACCATCTTTACGTAGCTTTTGGATATAAGGGTATCCAAACGGACTATCCTTCAATTGTTCCTGCGATGTAATGATGCTGAAAGGCGCTGTCGGGATATTATTCTCTTTAAAAAATTGTTTCTGTAAACCCTTATCCTGTATCAGGCGAATAACGCGTGGCTGTGGGTAAACCGCAACACCTTCGCTTTCTAACTTTTCCAGGGCATCAACATTAACCTTTTCAATCTCGATAGTGAGCAGGTCAACCTTTTTGCCAAAGTTGTAAACTGTTTCGTAATCGCCTAATGAGCCAACAGTAAACTCGTCGCACAATTTGCGGCAGGGCGCCTCGCGGTCAGGGTCGAGCACCTTAATGTTTACATTGTAGTTAATGGCTTGTTGTATCAGCATGCGGCCCAGCTGTCCGCCGCCCAGTATGCCTAATCTCAGATCTCCGTAAAATGCTTTCATTTTAATGATACAAGTTTAGGGCAAATCTTTTAAATACCCTAAAATCTTTTGATTATCAGGTACAAAATAACGCTTCAAACCTTATATTTGCAGCGTTTTTAACTCATAACCACATTTATCAATGAAGACAAAAATTGCAGTAGCCAAGGGTGACGGTATCGGTCCGGAAATAATGGACGCCGTACTTAGAATATTTGAAGCTAACGATGTGCAGCTGGAATATGAATTTGTTGAAATGGGTAAATCATACTTCGACGACGGTTATTCAACCGGGATGACACCTGCCGCAAAAAAGGCCATCGAAAAATATGGTATTTTGTTTAAAGGTCCCATGGAAACCCCTAAAGGCAAGGGAGTTAAAAGTATCAACGTAACCGCCCGCAAGGTTTGGAATACTTACGCCAACCAGCGCGATTTTAGAACTTTGAATGGTGTTGATACCGTTTTCTCAAAAGCAGGCATCCCCATCAACCTGACTATCATCCGCGAAAATATTGAAGATACTTACGGAGGCATTGAGCACTTGCTGACATACGATGTTGCTGTTGGTCGCCGTATCATTACCCGTCCGGGATCGGAACAGGTTATCCGTTACGCGTTCGAGATGGTTCGCCGTAAGGGATATAAAAAACTGGCATGTGGCCACAAAGCCAACATCATGAAACTGACCGATGGTTTATTCCTTGAAGTTTTCCAGCAGGTAGCCAAAGAATATCCGGACATTGAAGCATCAGACATTATTGTGGATGATTTGTGTATGAAGCTGGTATCCAAACCACAATCATTCGAAGCCATCGTATTAACCAATCTACAAGGTGATATCGTATCCGACTTATGTGCCGGTTTAGTTGGTGGTTTAGGTTTTGCCCCATCTGCAAACATTGGCGATAACATATCCATATTTGAAGCTGTACACGGTACCGCGCCGGATATTGCCGGTCGTGGTATTGCTAATCCAACGGCCTTATTATTATCAGGTATTGGTATGTTACGTTTTTTAGGCCATTCTGCCAATGCGGCAAGTATCGAGAACGCTTTATTATATACTTTGGAACAAGGTGCTCACACTGGCGACTTCGGTGCTAATTCGCCATCACCAGCTTTAAATACTACCGCTTTCGCGGATGCCATTATAGCTAATAAGGGTCAAAAACCTGCCGATGGCGGTGTATTTGCCAGCGACGATTTTGAAGCGAGCCATCACCGTACACCGATCAAAAACAAAATTACTTTTACCGGTAAAGATGTTGTTGAAGAAATGATTGGTGTTGACGTTTTTGTGGAAGCCGACATGCAGCCTGACGAACTGGCCGAAATTGCCAAACGCAGTCTGCGCTTTAACGAGAACTTTGAACTGGTGATGATATCAAACCGGGGTACACAGGTTTGGCCAACAGGCTCAATTTATACCGAGTTGGTTAACGAGTACCGTATCCGTTTTGAAAAGAAAGCCGGTACCATTAAGCAAAAGGAGATATTGCACATCGCGGCTGATCTATCCGAAGATGTGAAGATCTGTTCGGTTGAGTTTTTGATGAACTTTGACGGTAAGATTGGTTATACTTTGGCACAAGGACAGTAATCAGAATTAAGAGCCAGGAAGCTAAATTTGTCATTTCGATAGAGCAAGGGCTGGAATATGCGGAGGTGCGAAAGAGAAATCTTCTGCTCCATACAAATCTACTACCAATTGCGAAGAAGTATAGCCCGGATAACATTTAGTTATCCGGGCTTTTTTGTAGCCAAATCGTGGTTCAATTGGCAAAAAAGAGGCATTTTTTCTTTTTGATAGTCAGTGCCTTAGCCTGCAAATGCCATTAATTGGCAACAAAAGTGCCTTAAAGGCGTTTTAAAATATAAACAAACACAAAATAAGCCATTTAAAACAGAAGCATATACGGATAGAAGCGCTACTCATTTAACCAAATTGTGAACTAAATAATTCATTTATGAAAAAGTCCATTTTAGTAGTAGCCGCAACTTTATCAGTAGGTATGTTTATCAATAATTCCTTCGCGCAAACGCAGGATACAACCAAAAAAACCGGCAGCTCAGTAACTGCAACAACAGCCGTACAGGCCACCGGTGATGTGGTAAGCACATTATCAAGTAATTCCGATTATTCAAGCGCGGCAACAGCTGCAAAAGCAGCAGGCCTGGATGCCAAACTGCCAGCATCTGGTACCTATACTATTTTTGCACCTAACAATGCCGCTTTTGGCAAAATACCACAAGATAAGCTCGACGGTTTATTGAAAGATACCACCAAGTTAGCTACTGTATTAAAAGCCCACGTGGTAAGCGGTAAATATGGCAAAGCCGAAATTGTAAAAGCTTTAACAGCGGGGCGTGGTAAAGCAACGCTCAACACAGTTGATGGTCAAACGCTGCAATTGTCCATCAGCCCTAACAAAACAGTTCAATTGACTGATCCATCAGGTGATACCGCCGAGATCACTTTATTTGACCTGGTTGGAACCAATGGTGTTGTAAATGGTATCAATAGTGTGTTGATGCCTAAGTAATTAGGGTTATAAACAAAAAGCCCGGATACTTAATGTATCCGGGCTTTTTGTTTATTTGTCATTTCGAAGGAGGAACGACTGAGAAATCTTTTGCGTGTGCTTGGTATACTATAGATAAGTCGCACGTAGACATTTCGCGCGAAAAAGATTTCTCCTATCGTCGAAATGACAACGGGATATTCAATTACACCCTATCCCGCATCAAATGCTCACCTTCAATCTTCTTCTGCAATTCCAATATTCCGCCAATTAAAGCTTCGGGGCGTGGGGGGCAGCCTTGTACGTAAACATCAACAGGAATAATCCGGTCAACGCCTTTTACAACGTGGTAGCCGTGCTGCCAGTAGGGGCCGCCACAGTTTGAGCACGATCCCATCGAGATCACGTATTTAGGCTCGGGCATTTGTTCGTACAAACGTTTAATACGCTCGGCCATTTTAAAAGTAACGGTACCGGCAATAATGATCACATCCGCCTGGCGGGCCGATGGGCGCGGGAAAACACCAAACCTATCCAAATCATAAGTGGATGCCATACTGCCCATCATCTCGATAGCGCAACAAGCAATACCAAAACTCAAGGGCCATAATGATGATAAGCGCGACCAGTTCATCAGATCGTCCAGCTTGGTAACTATAATGCCACCACCTTCGCCATTTATATCACTACTCATTGTTCCCGGGTTTTTTAAATGATGGTTTGAACATAGGTTTTCTTATGGGAGTAGCAGTTATAGTAGCAGTTTCTTGCGAAGCAACTATAGGCTGTGCTGCAGCAGTTTCCTTTACAGGAATAGCTTCCATACTAAAAGCTTTAACCTTATAAGCGCCTTGCTCAATATTCAGTTTTTCGTATAATGATGCAGGGATTTTGCTGTCAACACTTGGTTTTATCGGGTTGGCTTTGATCCAGTCCAGATCGCCTTTTACCCAAACGTACACTAATCCTAAAATTAATATGCCCATAAATACGAACATCTCTACCAGGCTAAACCAGCCCCATCCAGGGTTAGCAGCGATAATTTCGTGACTGCCAAAAACTGTCGCCCAGGGAAATATAAAAACCATTTCCACATCAAACAGCAAGAATATCAGCGCGATAACATAAAATTTTGGATTGAATTGGATCCACGAATTTCCTTCCGGTTCTTCGCCACACTCGTAAGATGTCAGCTTTTCGGCAGTGGGATTATTGGGAGCTAAAAGCTTGTTTACAAAAAGAGTTACCCCAACCAGTATAAAGCCGATGATTAAAAAGATAAATATCTTTCCAAATTGTGATATTTGCGATACTTCGCCCATGACAGCAAATTTAATAAAACAAACCCATTTCGACGCCATAATTATTGGAGCAGGTGCCTGCGGATTAATGTGTGCCGTTCAAGCCGGATTTTTAGGCAAACGTACATTGATCCTCGAAAAAAACGAAAAGGCCGGTGCCAAAATATTGATCAGCGGGGGCGGGCGCTGCAACTACACCAATATGTACGCGACGGATCTGCAGTTTATCTCCAACAACCCGCATTTTATCAAATCAGCATTTTCGCAATGGAGCGTTGAGGATACCATCGTTTTTTTTGAAACTTATGGCATTACAGGCAAAGAGAAGACCTTAGGGCAACTCTTCCCGGAAACGGATAACGCCAAAGATATTGTGAATGTTTTTACCAGCCTTTGCCGCGATATGGAGCAGCAGATTTGGTGCAACAGCGATGTAAAAAGCATCGATAAAAATGACGATGGCTTTTTGATAACCTTTGAACGCAACGGGAGGGAAGAGCAATTACAAACACCAAAAGTGATTATCGCGTCGGGCGGGTTGCCTATCGCTAAAATGGGTGCTACCGATTTTGGTTTGCGCACCGCGCGTAAATTAGGGATGCAGGTTACCGAAACAGCACCGGCTTTGGTACCGTTAACCATTACCGGTAAAGACCAGGAATGGTACGAGAATTTATCCGGAAATACGGTTTTTTGTAGGGTATCCAATGATCGCATCAGCTTTGAAGAAAATATCCTGTTTACCCATTGGGGCCTAAGCGGACCGGCTATCCTGCAAATATCATCCTACTGGCGGCCCGGAGAGAGCATTGAATTAGACATGCTTCCGCACGATAATATTATTAACATTATTGATGCCGAACGGATTCAAAATGGTAAGCGCCCTTTGGGTGGCTTGCTATCCAGCTTATATACCCGCAAGTTTGCCGAAGCTTTGGCCAAATATCTCCCCATCGAAAAAAACATGGCATCGTTAACCAAGCAGGATATGGAAGCCATTAATAACCTCATCCACCATTTTAAAGTGAAACCTGCCGGCGATAAAGGTTATGATAAAGCCGAGGTAATGCGCGGCGGTGTATCAACCGATGAGCTATCATCCAAAACCCTCGAAGCGAAAAAGGTACCCGGCATGTACTTTGGCGGCGAGTGTGTTGACGTTACCGGGTGGCTCGGTGGTTATAATTTTCAATGGGCATGGGCAAGCGGTTTTGTTATAGCTCAAAATATATAAACAATGAAACCAACCATCAACATAGAATATTGCCCCAAATGCGGCTGGATGTTAAGAGCAGCTTACATGGCGCAAGAGTTGCTTACCACTTTTACCGATGATGTGTATGGTGTGCTGCTGCAACCCAGCGAGGTGAGCGGTACTTATATTATCCGTGTAAACGATACAGCAATATTCGACAGGCGCGAAGCTGGCCGTTTCCCCGAAATTAAAGAGTTAAAGCAATTGGTGCGTGATGTGGTTGCGCCCGATAAAAGTTTGGGGCATTCGGATAAGAAATAGCTTACTGATACAGGGAATCTAAAACGTCGTCCTTTTGGGCATCGGGTAGTTTGCGGTAAATGGTATCGTTTATCTGGTGAATAATATCATCTAATTGCAGGGTGCAATCGTTCAGCATAACCAGGTATTCTTCTTTTTCTTTCAGATCATTGGTATTGCGGATCAGATCCATCAAACCCAATATGGATGCCGCCGGTCTGCGGATCTCGTGCGAGCTTAACCAGGCAATGTGTTTGAGCACGCTGTTTTGCTCGGTAATTTCGGCTTCTTTATCTTTACGGGCGGTAATATTGTTGTGCACGCTGATGTAGCCAATAAATTTCTCGTTATCAAACATCGGTGTAAACTCAATATTTACCCAGTAGGCTTCGCCGTTTTTGGTATAGTTTACCACATCAACCGCGAAGGATTCAAAACGTTGCTGTGCCTGGTTTATAGCCGTTACCTGCTCTTTATCAATAGGATTGGTAATAAACTCCGACGGACGTAAACCCTCTATCTCGCCAAGGTTATAACCTGTAAACTTTTCAAAAGCTTTATTTACCCAGGTGATGCGGCTTTCGGCATCTTCAATAACCACCATGTTGTTTATTTTGGTGATGATGTTGCCCAGCTTTTTATTCTCGCTGCTTACCAGGTTTTTCTCGTGCTCCATCAGCTTGATCTCGGTAATATCCTGCATGGTGCCACGTATTTTATAAGGCTTGCCGTTACGCTCTTCAACCTTACCCAGCAGGCGGATATGCATGATGTTATTTTTACCCAAAAACAAACGGAACATGGTATCCAGATCACGGCCCGATACCATCGTAGCGCGCGCGTCGGCCAAAAACTGGCTCAGGTCATCCCGGTGAAGGAATTTTAAAAAAAGATCGTATGAGGGTTCAAACAAACCTTTTTCTATCCCGAATATCTTGTACATCTCGTCGCTAACGGTCAGGCTTCGGTTGGTTATAAAATAATCCCATCCTGCTATTTTAGATAATTGCTGAATATCCATCAACCGCTTTTTATCATCGGCCAGATCAATATTGGCCTTCTCCAGCATATCCTGGCTCACCATCGTATTTGAATGATCGCGGGCTAAAACCATTACGGCATCCTTACCCTTAAAGGTTATTTTGTTTGATGATACATCGGCATGCACTATGGTGCCATCCTTTTTAAAGTGTTTCCAAACTCCCGTTTTTTGAAATTTACCACCAACATTAATGGCCTTGATCAATCTTACATGGTCCTCCATCGGGCGGATATCCTTGATGGTCATATTCAAAAACTCCTGCCTGCTGTAACCATACATGGCAATAGCCGTTTCATTAACCGATACAAATTTTAAAGTTATGGGGTCGTAAATCCACATAGGGCTTGGGTTAGCCTCATAAAGTTCGCGGTATTCGTTCTGGTTATAAATTACCTGCCTGTTGCTGCGTCGTATCAAAACAAACAGCAATACTCCGGTAGCTATAACAAAAGCGAAACCCTTGGCGCTGTTAATACCCTCAAAGGCGTATTCGGTAAGGTTGTTTTTAAACAGGTAAAGCAGGCGATCGCTTAAAAATATCCAGGCCAAACTTACCACAACATAAATTAGCGCTATGCGTAAAGAGTCGCTCTTTTGCATAGTGTTCAATAGTCGCTTTAGTTTTTGGGTACTAAATACCTGCATATTTTATGCTTACTTAAGTAATAACAAAGTTTATAGGTTAGTAAATTTAATAAATAATTATTAAATGAATTTAGTATAAATATTTGTTAAACAGTGTTTTTAATTTTTTGCCATCATGGGTAATATTCCGTGCAAATGTGTTAAAAACTATGTTAGGTTAGCAAAATAAACATCATATTTATCGCCATTAAGCCTGATAGTATTTGTTACGTTTGTTATTACATTCTTTTTTGATAAAAACCACCGTTTTTAAGCCATATCAATGTATTTATACATACGGGTTAATTTTACTGTTGGGTTTGCTGCCATCAACATTATCCGCCCAGAATAGTAAACTCACCATTAGCGGTACCGTTAAAGACAGCTTAACCGGCGAAGCCTTAATTGGCGCCACCATAAAAATGGAGCAGCAAGGTAAAGTTGGCGTGGTAACCAATGGCTACGGCTATTACTCGCTGAGTGTTGATGCCGGTAGTTATACGCTGTATGTAAGTTATATAGGTTATCAAACTATCGCGCTTAAAGTAAATATTTCTAAAAGTATAAAGCTCAATATTGAGATCAACGCGTCAAACTCGCTTAACGAGGTTACCGTTACCGGGGGCACCAGGAAAAACGAGAACGTATTGAGCCCGCAAATGGGTGTAAATAAACTCAGCATGAGCGATATTGCCAACGTACCGGTTTTGCTGGGCGAAAAGGATATTATCAAAACCATTGAGCTTTTGCCGGGCGTAAAATCAACCGGGGATGCCAATACCGGCTTTTATGTGCGGGGGGGTAACTCTGATGAAAACCTGATTTTGCTGGATGGGGCTACGGTTTATAATGCATCGCACTTGTTTGGTTTTTTCTCCACCTTTAACAGCGATGCCATTAAAGAAGTTAACCTGTATAAAGGTGGTATGAGTGCCGAGTATGGTGGCCGTATGTCGTCGGTTTTGGATATTAAGATGGACGAGGGCAATAACAAACAATTTACCGCCGAAGGTGGTATCGGTCTGATATCATCCCGCATCAAAATAGAAGGGCCCATCGTGAAAAACAAAAGCTCGTTTATGATAAGCGCGCGACGCACCTATGCCGATCTGTTTTTGAAACTTTCGTCGGATACCTCGGTCAAATCAAGCAGCTTGTATTTTTATGATATTAACGCCAAGGCAAATTACCAGTTTGACGATAAGAACACCATTTACCTTTCGGGATATTTTGGTAAAGATGATGTAGGATTAAAAGGAACTTTTTCTACCGATTGGGGCAATAGCAGCGGCACCATCCGCTGGAATCATTTATTCAGCAGTAAGCTGTTCTCAAACACATCATTCATTTACAGCAAATACAATTACACTATTATAAACTACACCGCTAACGATAATTTAAACGTATTCTCTAAAATTGAAGATTTTAGCCTGAAACAGGATTTTGATTACTTCATCGCCAATAATAACACCCTGCACTTTGGTATTACCGCCGTGCATCACACTGTAGTGCCGGGCAATGTAACCACATCGCCAGGGTCAAGCTTTAATCCTAAAATTATCGAGAACCGTTACGCATTCGAGAGCGCGGCCTACGCATCAGACAATTGGCAAATAGGCGATAAGCTTAACCTGGTTTACGGCGTAAGGCTTAACTTTTTTGATCTGTTTGGTCCCGGTAATTTTAGTACTTACGATGCCGCGGGTAATATGCTTAACAGTAAATACTATGCATCCGGAAAAAGTGTAACCACTTATTGGAATTTTGAACCTCGTTTTTCGGCAAGCTATACTATCAATAGCCGTAGTTCCGTTAAGGTATCGTACAATCAAAACAGCCAAAATATTCACTTGCTATCCAACTCAACCTCGAGCCTGCCTACCGATCTGTATGTTATGAGCAGTAATAACATAAAACCGGGTATTGCCAAACAGGTAGCTTTAGGCTATTACCGCAACTTTGATGAGGATAGGTTTGAGTTTAGCACCGAGGTTTATTACAAATGGCTCAGCAACGAGATCGATTATCAGGACAACGCCCAGCTGGTAGCCAATAACAATGTAGAATCGGAATTGGTATATGGTTCCGGCCGTGCTTATGGCATCGAATTATTTTTGAAGAAAAAGTATGGCCGTTATAACGGATGGATAGGGTACACGTTATCAAAAACCGAGCGTAGGTTTGATGCTATCAACAATGGCAATTACTTCCCGGCCAGGCAGGATAGAACGCAGGATCTGTCGTTCGTTAACATGTACAACCTTAGCAAACGCTGGTCGGTATCGGCGGTACTCACTTATGGTACGGGTAACGCGGTAACTTATCCGGCTGGTAAGTATCAGCTTGCAGGCATCACAACCTATTATTACGGGCAACGGAATGGCTCGCGTTTGCCGGTAAACAGTCGTTTGGATCTGGGTGCCACGCTGGAGGGTAAACAACATAAAAGTTATCACTCCAGCTGGACCTTCAGCATTTACAATGCTTACAACCGCAAAAACCCGTACAGTGTTATCTTCCGTGATAGCGGCGATAAACCGCCACATACCGAAGCTGTGGAAACCAGCTTGTTCGGCATTATCCCATCAGTTACCTGGAACTTTAAATTTAGATAACCCATGGCAAGGCATTTTAACAAAATATGG
>Ga0116227_10007917_pt1 | contig 20405 bp, 19 predicted proteins | sample S1TSphgellanicum_FD_89693 | JGI IMG/M metagenome (GOLD analysis project Ga0116227, IMG submission 89693) | Host-associated microbial communities from peat moss isolated from Minnesota, USA - S1T2_Fb - Sphagnum magellanicum MG | ecosystem: Host-associated > Plants > Peat moss > Unclassified...
AAGTAGAGGGTGTTGAAGTGGGTTTCATGGAATGATTTCCATGGGGAAGCCTCTGGACTTTTGGTTTAATTAATTGTTTCTCTCAAATCCACCGTTGGATTTGTGTCAAAATTAGATCAATTTTAGTTTGAAAGGTGTAAAAGTTCCTCCCAAAAATTCAGCATCATCAGTTTTGCTGTGAGGGGGTTACAGGTGTTGGAAGTAGAAGGTGTTAAAGTGGGTTTCATGGAATGATTTCCATGGGAAAGCCTTTGGACTTTTGGTTTAATTAATTATTTCTCTCAAATCCACCATTGGATTTGTGTCAAAATTAGATCAGTTTTAGTTTGAAAGGTGTAAAAGCCCCTCCCAAAAATTCAGCATCATCGGTTTTGCTATGAGGGAGTTACATTTGTTGAAAGTAGAGGAGGTTGAGTTGTTGTTTTTTCCTCAATCTAAGCAAGTGGTTTTAATTTCGGGCTTAACTTTTGGTCAAAAACATAAATAAAATATTAAAAAATCATGAAATTTGGACACAACGCATTAAATTTTTTAGTAAATTTCATTACTTACCTCGAACCACCTTACTCGTTAAACTTCAACTACATAGTAGTTCCACTTCTAGGCGGGTTTTTGTGAGTGCATATCTTAGTGGTGGAAATGTGCAAGAAATCCTCACACTCACCTTCCATGTTGTGACTAATGGGTCCCTACGTCAATAGCCCTGAATTTGAAATTCCTATGCCCTTCATTAAAATCTAGGTGCTTACATTGCTTACACTGTGATAAAGGATAACCTATCATAACCATAAAAATAATAGAACATATTAAATTAAATTCAAGAATCTAATATTATACTTTCTTGGATTGTCTTGAACTTTTAAAAAAAAATTGTTATGGACTCAATTTTTTGTCAAAATTGATCCTTTCTAGCTTACAAATACCTTCTAGTAGAGAGTCATTGAAGTAAAGGAAAGATTTGTAGATTGTAATATTTAATGGCTTTCATGTGCAGTATGCAATGTGGGGGCACTTTGAAGTTTTTGGTTGTTGACCATTAGTGGAACGTCGCCACACGATGAAGAATGCTTCTTCCAAAGTGAGATTAGTTTCTTTGTTCAAGTTTTGGAGGACCCACATTGCTTTTAAGTTGAATAAGGTATGTTTTCATCTCCGTTTCTTTGGGTTTAAATCTTGAATGCATTTAGGGTTTTAAATTATATGTAGTCTATTATGCTTTGGTTTCATGTTTTGTAATGTTTTGCTTGTGTTATTGTGTATTGCGTTTGTGCTTGTGTGTATGTGTTGTGTTTGCACGTAAGTAGGACTATGGAGCACAAATCCTTGGAGTTAGTAACGAGGTCCAATGCAAAATTGAAACTTGCATTGTTGCGACATTTATTTAATAGTAGAAACATATCGAATGCAAAACCTTTGTGTTTAGTGTGCAATTCCATGTCATTGCCTTTAAATGGTGATGGTTCATCATCAAAGTTGTTTGGATCGATTTATCTTGGGTCACACTTTCTTGCAGTTCAGGTCATTTCACCTTTTCATCTCTTGAATCACAACATCTTGGTGAGCCATTTCACACTTCCTTTTCTATTGAACAATTACCTTCTTCTATAACTCCTCTTACATCTTCTCTGACAACTCCTTTTATAACTTCTCTTATAGCTCCTCAATCTGTAGCTCATGTAGCTCCTTCTGTAGCTCTTGCAATTCCTTCTCTTGTAGTTCCTTTTGACTTACCTTTTGATGCAACCCCTTTGCTTCCAACATATGCACATCCTAGTTTGAGTGGTAACAACTTGCATGTTGATTTGCCCACATTATTAGAAAAGGTCATTGACTTGAGTAATATGCCTAATATAAGCTCAAATCCTAACTTGGTGCCTTGTATTCCAATTGAGAAGTTGAAGAAATCGTATGACTGTACACGAAAGTTTCAACTTGAATGGGTTGCAAAACAACCTTCGGTCGAGGGGGTCCTTGTTGATGATGGCAAACTTCATATGGTCAAATGCAAGGTATGTAACACAATTGACATGAAAATGTCAATTACTTTCTTTGCTTGCTCCCAAGTGGGATACGTTGATTAACTATGAAGGTGGGAGGAAGGCAGAGAAGGATTTCCCAAAGCTAAAGATCTTGAAAGGAAACTAGTACAACAACAAAACTTGTAGACATAAGAAAAGTCAAGCTTTGTATTATGTTCGAGCTCCTTTTATTGTCCTATAGCAAATCAACAAGAACAGTCACTTGGAGTCAAAAAGGAAGAAGGTTTAGTTTGCCATTATGTTCCAGATCTTAGATGTGGGTTGTCCTATGGTAGAGTATGAAAGCAAAAATGCTTTATATTCTTTCATTGGTGTGCCTAATAACCCCAAAATGCATTGGTTAGATAGTTTAGGTTGGACAATGGTTAAATTTATGTTTGCTTGGGTGACTAATGCAATTATAGCCAAGGTTTTTACTGTTAACTATGTGGCTCTTACGTGTGACAAGGTGAGCACCATGGATAATGGGAGTTGGATTTCCATACATGCATATGTGATGTAGCATTGGGTGAGAAGTCCCATGTTGATTTTTTTTCAAAGGTTTGTTGATGGAGCAGGAGTTGATAACCTAACTATTGTTATCATGGAACCATTGCAAAAGGGAAGGGGCTTGAGTTATGCTTATATGTTTTAGAAGCTCCTTTGTTTTGGGGCTAATAGGGTAAATACATTCCAAGGCACAAAAACTGGTGCTAAGTGAATTAGTACAAACTATGCACCTTTTTCCATTAGGGTTCATTGTATGGCTCATAGTTGCAATTTGACATTCAAGATCATGTCTTCCTTGGGAATTGTCAACAACATAAAGGATTTGTCACAAAGTTGTCATGTTTATTTTGCTCATAGCCTAAAAATGCACCTTGTGTTCACTAAACTTATTGATTTAATGGAAACAAAAGGGCTTAAGATGCTAAAAAACATGAAAACCCAATGGATATCCTTGTTGGATCTTTTGTGGAATTTTTTTTCAAAGTATAAGCCACTTCTAACCAAGACATTTCTAGACAACTCAAGCAACCAAACTACTAAGGTACCTTTCTTTACTTTGATTTGATTTGATTTTCTTGATTTTACTCTATTCAAGATTATTGGAAATGATCTTGATGATCCTATTCAACCTGATGTGATCATACTATTGTGATCAATTTTGAATCAAATTCTTACAAGTTTTAGTTTTGTAAATTTTTGTTGTTCTAATCAAGCTAATAAAAATTTCATTACAAGTTAATTTTTTGATATGATCATTTAGGACTAATCAATTTGCTACCCTGATCAATTTGTTACCCTAATCAATCTACTGCCCTAATTAATCAAAATTTGACGTAATAAATCTACTACCCTTTTAATCAATGTGATTAATCTTGTTATTATAATCAATATGGCCTTCATTTTGCAACATCTTGTTGTTCTTATTAAATTGATCAGGTTTTCATGTAAACTTTTATGGGTTTTGATTTTATAGAATCTTATTATTCTGATTGTAGTGATTAGAATTTAATGCCAATTCTTATTGGGTTTGGTTTTTATAAAGACTTATTATTTTGATCAAGTTGATCATGATTTTCAATATGATGTAAATTCTAATGTGATTTGCTCTAGTTCATGTGATTAATTTTGCAACTATAATTATTGTTCATCAAATTTATTATGTAGAGTTTGGTTCAATCACAAAGTCAGATCAATTTGGATATTGATCTTTGATTAATCTGATCAAATTTTGATGTTTTGATCCTAGAAGGTAAATTCTAATGTGATTTCACATCTTGTAGCTACTTAATCAATATGAAATTCATCTTCTCGAGTTTTGTTTTGCAAATGCTTAATCAATGGAAATTGATCTTGTTATTTGATCAAATTGGGTATTAATCTTAGATCAATCTAATCAAATTTTGATGTTATTATCCTAGTAGGTAAATTTTGATGTGACTTCACATCTTGCAGCTACTCTAATCAATATGAAATTGATCTTGCAAGGTTTGGTTTTACAAATGTGTAATCAATAGAAGTTCATATTGTTGTCTGATCAATTTGGGTATTAACTGGATCAATTTAATCAAATTTTGATGTTCTGATTGTAGTAGGTAAATTTTAATGTGACTTCACATCTTGTAGCTACTTTAATCACTATGAAATTAATCTTGTTGGATTTGGTTTTGTAGATGTCGAAGCAATGGAAATTGATCTTATTTTCTGATCAAATTAGGTATTGATCTTGGATCAATTTGAAATATTTTTGATGTTATGATCCTAGTAGGTAAATTTTGATTTGACTTCACATCTTGCAACTACTTTAATCAATATGAAATTGATCTTCTGGGGTTTGGTTTTGTAATTGTTTAATCAATGGAAGTTGATGTTGTTGTTTCATCAATTTGGATATTAATTTTGGATCAATCTGATGAAATTTTGATGCTCTGATTATTATTTTCAAATTTTAATGTGACTTCACATCTTGTAGCTATTATGATCAATATGAAATTGATCTTGTTATTTTGGTCAATGTAATCAAAATTTGATGTGATTTTTTGCTCTAATCAATGTGATTATTCTTGTTCTAATTAATATCAAATTGATCTTGGAAGGTCTAGTTTTGCAGAATGTGATAAATGGATATTGATCCTACTATTATGATCAATCAGATCATATTTTGATGTTTTGATCAATTTGATCAATCCACATTGATGTTGTTGTTCTAATCAATCTAATATTATATTTCATTTTTAGCTCCTATTAATTGAGTTCCTTATATTAATCATTTTGTTTTAATCTTGTTTGGTTGCAGGCAAATATCATCTTGCTTGTTGATCCCTACTGCATGTTAAACATGTGTTGCATCATTCTTTCGCTAGAGAACATTGACTCACTTGTGCAATTTGCACAACAACAAGACATTTTCATTTGTGATTTAGTTGTTATTGTAAAGATTTGCTAATGGCAGTTTTATACCTTGTACAATGATGGCCTTTCATTTTCTATTGATGAGTTTTTAGCATTTAAGGGTTTATTAGATTGCAACCATGAACACATCCTTGAAGTGGGTGACAAATTTGAACAACTTTAGTGAAACATTATTTTTTATTGTGAATAATGAGAAGATTTGGGCCATGCACATGGATCCAATTTCAAAACAATAGACAATTGTGACTCAAGATTCTTACCACATTTTGATTTCCAAGGTGAAGTCAAAATGTTCAGGTAAGTTCCTAGTTCCTAGTTCCTACTTTTGTGTTGTTTGAATGTACAAAAGCTTGATTTGTTGTGAATTATGGGGCTTCTTACACATTTAATTTTAAAAAAATTTGGTTTTGTTGGTCCATAGGTGCAACTACCCAATTGATCAATGAGCTGGATAACTACTTCCTTAAATGTGCATTGCTTGATGCCATGGGCATCATATATCCACATTACTGGTTACAACCTGGATGCAAGGCCATCTTTGTGAAACATTTGGAGGTGTTGAAGGTGTGGTATTATGAACCAAAGATCATGGGCAATGGTGAATCAAGATTTATACATTAGTACAAAAGTGGGGTGTAATTCACTATCTTAAATCACTATGGGATTTTAAAAGCGAAATAAATTCATTACACTTTAATGATTTCACCTTGGTTAAAATTATTTCACTATAATATCATTATGTAAACATCGTGTTTCATTACCAATTGACATAATTCATTATTATTATTTACTATGATAAATAGGTTTATTTTTATGTTTTTGTTTTAAATACCCTATGCTACTTTATGATATACCTTATATTATTTTATGTTATTTTAATTATTATAACATATATTTTAAGTTATTACAAGTTATTATAAGCTATTATAAATTATTGTACCTTAAACTATTATACGTTATTGTACCTTAAGGTATTTTAGTTAGCTTATTATAGGTTTTTTACTTTAAGTTAATATATGCTATTTCAAGTTATATTTTAGGTTATTCAAGGTCATTTTACTTTATGTTATTATAAATTATTTTATCCTAAATATATATAACAATTTATAATATAATATAATATAATGATCGAAGGTAAAATAACCTAGAATAACCAATAATAACCTATGAAAAATAATTTAAAATAACGTATAATAAAATAACTACCAATAACTTATGACAATATAGTCTGTAATATGGAACAATAACTTATAATATAGTAGTCACCAATAGTTGTAATATAATTTAGAATAACAAAAAAAACCACTAATAGCCACCAATAGAATAACCATCAATAACCATTAATAATATAACCACCAATGGCCTACAATAGAATATCCAACAATAGCCATTAATATAATAACTAGCAATAACCATTAATAATTACTAGTAATTTATGATAATTTAACCTAAAATAACCACCAATATACACCAATAGAATATCCACAATAACCATTAATAGCCTATGATAATTTAGCCTAAAATAACCACCAATAAAATAACTACTAATAGCCATTAATAGCCACCAATAGAATAACCATAAATAATTTATGGTAATATAACTTAGAATAACGAATAATAACATAATGTGAAATAACCTTAAATAGCCAAAAGTAACCAACAATAGTTTCACATAACCAAAAATAATTTACAATAGTAACATAAAATAACAAAAAATAATTTATAATAATCAAAGTAACTTAAAGTGAAATAACATAAAACAATGAAAAGTAGCCCTAAAACAGTTGAAAATAACATAACATAAGTAATATTATTATATTAGCAAAAATCTTGTCCATTTATTAAACATTTTTTTTTTCAAAATAATGGTCATTGAAATGTTATTGAATAGTGATATTAAAAAAAATGTTCAATAATTTTACACTTTCGAAAGGAAATAAATGTAATTATGTACATTATTGACAAAAAAATTAAATTAAACTTTAATAATTTCAATTGGACAATAATATTAATAAGATATGATAAAGCTTATGTTTTTGTAATGTTTAAAATAAAATATTTGATAAATAAAATACAATGTAACACATTATTACAACAAATGTGGTGGCTTGATGGTAGGGGTGTTTGCCTCCATCCTAGAGGTCAAGGGATCAAACTTCACAAATGGTGTGTTTGTGGTCAACAACGGTAAATTGACCAAATATTTTTTTATGTAATTCCCTATAGTAGGTGTTTACTTAGATTGATTACATGGTTTATGTACTTAGGCTAGGTTTTTAACCTAACATAAATAGTGACACCTGTCAATAATCCATAGGCTAAAAAACATGAAATTATCAATAATATTAAATATTAAATAATTTAAATTTAATTGATTTCCATGCTACCTAGTTTATTAACTAACAAGTGAAATGACTTGGTCAATTTTTATTTCATTTGAAAGTAACTTTGTTTCACTAGGTACTAGTGGACCAATTCATTATCCATAACAACTGATCCTTGTTCATTGGGGGGTTGATCAGTTTCACCATGGTAAAACTATTCAAATTCACTCAAAATATAGTGAAACTCAAAATGAACTAGGACGCATTTTGGTGTAATGATAATCCCTCCTTTGCTTAATCGTTGGTAGTTAAATGTTGAACATGGAATGTTCAAGCTTTGTATGAAAATCAATTCTAAGGCTGCCATGGAACCACCATTTGACCTCAATCCATTAACTCACATTCGGAGGACCATTAATACATCCTAGATTTTGACACATTCCTTCCTAAATATCTTAAGTTGGCAAAGATGGCCATTATTCATGTTCTAGGCAATGTAGAGGATGAACATTGTTTATCATCTTTAACATTTATGAAAAACAAGTTGCGAACTACGTTAAATCCGCATTTACCTCTAATGGTTGGCATGTATAGCCATAAATTGTATACTTTAAAAACTTTTCCATATGTTGTTGCATTTGATGTTTGGATTGGAGCAACAAATCACTATGGTGATATTGTGTAAATGATACTTATGTAAGCATGTTTTTTGGATTTTTTAAGGCAACCTAATTGCTAGCTCCTTCATACTTGGTTAATTTCTTGGAATATTGAAAATTAGATGATGTTTTTTCTGCTATTTGTAGCTCCCTTGTTTCCATCATCTTAGTAAGCCTAATGAAATTGTAACATTTCAGTGTTACATATATGGATTTCCAATGAATGAAACTCTTGGACAAAATTTTCTTGAAGAAGATTTTGATAGCTAGTTTGCTTCACATTCACAAGGCATTATAGCCATAAAGAGCACCTTCCCAAAGTTTCTAGTAGCCTAATGTCTATTTCCAAATTTGAGTTGTAGCTAGCAACAACATATTTCTATTTGCATTTCATTGCCACTAAACTTCACTGCAACACCAAGACCATTGTCTACATTGCACAACAAATGATTGCTAGTTAATTTCACATCTAATATAAAGATATAGCCACTTGGACTCTAGAGTCCATCACTCCTGTAGCCATGTGGGCACTTTCTGAAAAACGAAAAAAAAGGGCTGATGGATGATCACCACTTATTAGATTGCATAATGAAATTCCTAAAAAAGACATTGCTTGCTTGAAGTTAGGAAGTATTAGTAAATGTCTTTGAGGCGGGATTTTGTGAAGAGTAGTCAAAGTGACTACCATCCATGAAGATTTAGCTAAATTTGGCTACAAGCTAAATATGAAGTAAATTGTTTAAAAACATCTTACTATATTTTTGGCTACCTACTTGAATGATACATAGAAATTTGGCAAGTTTCCTTAAAATTTGGTTGAATTATGGCTATCGAAAATCTCAAAAACCACTCAACTTTAGCAGTTTTAATTTTTAATTTCACTTTTTGGCCATATATATATAGCCAGCAAATAAAAGCTGGTGTCACTATCAAGCACTAGAGGGAACCTATAACTTAGGGGAAGGCCTGCTCCCTATGGTTTCCTTAGGCATGTTGCCAAAGACTTCCTTAATGTTTTGATGGTATCTGAGACCCTCGGCTTGAAAATTAGGGTAGCCCCATCAGCACATGCCTTCTTCCCTAGTATAAAATGCTTTCCTTCATGCCATTTTTTTTACCCACAATATTTTGCCAAAATGTGAAATTCAAAATAAACTATTTGAGAATGAAGTGATTTTGGAGGGTTTCAAAAGCCAGAACTTAGAAGTTGGAAAAAAGATAGTGAAAATCACCATATTTTTATATTTGGTTTGCAACGTGTAGCCATAAATATAAAAGGTTGATTAAAGATTTGTACTTCATATCTAGTTTATAACTAGATTTGGCTAAATTTTCATAGGGATGATTTCCATTTTTCTACATTTTCCTATGGATGGTCATCACTTTAAGAAAACAATGGGAGTCCTACTCTACATGTATTAGGGAGTTTGCCAGGTATAGGCCATTGTGCTTGGTGCGGTACTCATGAGAAATTGGGGAGAGGCTCAATTTTTTGAACAGGCAACCAAACCGGCACACTCCATTATATAATGATTTTCATAGATTTACATCAATGCTCGTGGATTTACATGTTGAGCAAGTGAATTTTGCATAATGGTCTAGTAGGTGATAGGTCTTGGCACCTGCCCAAGTTAGGCCTGGTAGACACTAGACACCACAGGACCCCTCTGCTGTACCCTCCCTGTAAAAATGGGACTAAAAAGAGGCAGAAAATGTCACTGGATAACCATTACCTACTTGAATGGCAGAAGGTCTTGAAGGTCTCTTCAATTGAGAAACACAGTTCCTGTGTGCTGATGTGCTCTTAAAATCTGGAGAGTTGCTTTTCAGGTTTTGGTGTCCTAGTGACAAGGGGATAACCCTGTACATATATGTAAACAAGGATGGAAATCCATCCACACAAAGTACCAGCCATGTTTAAGCAAATGTAGAGAAACCAAGACAATCACAACAACAGTAGGAATGAAGTGGAAGACGTAGTGCTAAAAGGGCATCCTCTCTTACAAATCAGAGGATCCTAGAGGAACTTGTAGTCAAGTTAAAACAAACTAGATTGGTTGTATTTATAATGTCAGTAAATGCAATATAGAAACCTTGCATAGGGTAATAGGTGAAGTAGGCATATTGTAATAGGTGGAAGAGAGCAGTTCCATCGAAGGCTATAAGCAGCCTAGTTAATTTAGGCAATATATGTCAATTTAATGATGATTTGTGTAGTTCAAACTTTGGTGTAAACTATAAAAATTGTGTGAAATGCTATGGTACGATTCTACCAGGACAAAATCTCATTGAGGACAGAGGATGCTGCAAACAATAATTAAAAGGCACATTGTGAGCAGGTTGTTGACAACATCTAATTACTGGATGTGAAGAACATGTATGAAAACCCCGATGACCAGTTGTGAAGGTAATATAAGACAACACAGTTGAAAATAAATGTACCCACATGATTAACCACAAATCTGATGGTAGATTCAACATAAAGATTCCAACACATATGCAATTCAACATACTAACAACATATCCAAGGGACAACATGTGTACAACATAGATATGATGATCTGAAATTCAAATATCTGAAATATTCCATATGTATGCACCATATGTATGTCCCACATATGTCAACTAGCTCCGTGTTCATCCATTCTCCAACTTTTTCAGATTCAACTTCCTTGAGTTCATCCATTATCTCACTTCATTGGGTTCATCCATTGTCCCACAAATAAGTTCACCAATTGTCATACTTCTTGAGATTCATCCATTGTCCAATTTCCTTTCGAAATTAGGTCAATTTGTACTTTTTTGAGTTCACTCATTGTACATTTTTCAAACCATCCATTGTCCCATTTCCTTGAGGAAGTTGGCCCCAACTTCACCCAAATTCCTCAAGGCCAGAGTTGCACCAACTTCAATCCTCACTATGGCATCTCCACATTTCCTCAAGGAAGCATTATGAAATTCCCTCTGTTCATGGAGTCCAGGGAATTGGGCCATTTCCCAGTTCATCAATTGTCCCACTTTCAAAATCTCTCAAGTTCATCCATTGTCCCACTTCTCAAGGAAGTTGGTCTAACTTTCTCAAGTGTATCTGGATTGTCCCACATCTGGTCAAATCTTCTTGAGTTCATCCATTATCCCACTTCTCAGGGAAGTTACCACGTTTTAAGGTTCATAGTTCATCCGTGCATATATTTCTCAAGCTTCCAAATTTCTAAAGCATTTTCCACAACTTGCATGCAAAGAAACAGATTACTTATGAAAATAAATTCAATAATGAAATGATTTCCATCACATAGGAGCTTTAATACTCTCACTTAGACAATCAATCTCAAATCACATGACCATTATTCAAAGATTTTAAAGTTCAACGAGAACTTTATAGTTTGACCATAAAATATGGTACAAGTGAAAATTTTGAAGAAAACTTTCTTGTTGGCCTTTATTTGGGGTCATTGAAACTTGGGTAGTTTTTGTATTCAAGATTGAGCTACATTCAATTTGTTATTGGCCTTGCCTACCAAGGCAAGAATATTGTGTTTAGATTCATTATAGAATATAGTAGCTTAAGGGATTTTGGCCCCTATGTAATAGATCTATTTCTATATGAGGATTTTTTAAAGATGATATTTTGGCTTGTGTTGAAACTTGAGATTAGTCATAGGGTTATAATAGAGGATTTTTTGAAGATTATATTTTTGCATTTGAGTTTCCATAATTCTTCTTTTGCTTTAATATACTTTTTAATGTAAATGGCAAGGCCACAGTGTGACACACCCCTTGTTGCACATGTTTAGTTGGTTGCTAGTTTTTCAACTCTACTTCTGTGTACTGATGATTATCTGACACTAAATATTCCCATGGGAAGACCTTATTATCATGAAAAAATGGTTTTTGACTATGTAAACTCAGCTAGCATTAAAGGTCTCAATAATTTGCATTGATGGTTAATCTATAGATCTTTCCAAATGAATTTGGTACAATTATGGATAGTAATAAAATGAATGCATGGAATTCAAACCAACCTTGAAAATATAAAAATATTGGGTTGTTTCATATGGAAAGAAAATACCCACCTCAATGGGGTATAAATGGATGTTCAAGCATTTTGTAAAGGCCATAACCATTAGACTTTTTCTTTTATTTAGGATCCAATTCATACATTTGAAATATGATTAATTTATTATGGATACCCAAGGAAAGTTTGTGATGTTTGCCTAATAGGTAGTGAAAATGTTGGTGATTTCCTCAAAATATTCATATCTTAGTTTTAAAGAAAATGTCTGATCAGGTATTGGGCCTAATGTGTTTGCTCTGAAATGATTTTATAAAGCAATTATACACACCATTGTTAATCCTGTTGAGTATGGACAATTTCAAATATTCCAAAAGCTAGCCCAGAGTCACTTACTGTAGATTTGAAAGCAAAATTTCACCCAATGGGATGGAAAACATTTGGCTTTACATGTTATGTCAATAAGATGAAATGAAGTCCAAGAGTATTTAGGAACAAATATGGCAATGCATAACATTTTCTCATATGATGTCAATGTGCTTGGACTAATCAAATTCAACAAATAACAAATTGATCGAGCTTTTTATTGTAGGAAAAAATGTGTCAACCACTATTTCAATAAACATATTTGTTTTAATTGAATGTGCAAAATCACCTATTGTTTCCATACCATATTGATAATTGGCCACTTCCAATTTCTCAAAACAAATCTAAAAGTACATATGGATGACACAAGATTGAACAACATTATCCCAAAAAATACTTTTGGTTAGTATGAAGTTGCATGTGTCTATATATGAATCCATAATCAATGACAATGATTATATCGCTTCATCATTTAGTTGTGTATTATACATATTTTGGGACCAAAATATATATGCTTAGAACATTACATATTTGATGCATCATCATCATTTCCATTTTGAAATTTTATTGTCATTATTTTTTGTATGGATTAGTTTCATTATTGCAACAAAAATTCTTTCAACCTTGCATTAAAATTGGAGATTTTATGTTTACCTTTTGGTCCCAAAACATATATATTCATGTCATATTATTTTAATCAAACCAAGGAACCAAGAAATATTTGAAAACTCAACCAATGCATGGGAGTGAAACACAAAAGTCTTTATATAAGGTAATTTGAATATATGCACAATCTTTTTCCATTTGATAAACAATTTGCAAACCTTTCTTGATTGTGATTTTGCTTCTCACAATGAGTTGTTCTTTTGCTTGGATGTTTTGCACTTTAGTCATGTTACTCCCCAATTGTGTGGACATAGTAATTGTGTTTTGTGCTTTCATGTTTTGGGCTTCTTATTGCGTTTTAACATGGATATATCATGCCCTATTCTCTTTTCTGGTTTCAATCCCATGTTCTTCTTATGCATGGATGTGCGCACTTGAACTTTGATTTAATGTTGTTCTTTTGCCCATAACATAATGGTTTATGATTTGCACAATGGGCATGTAAATTTTGGACTATGGTTAGGTCAGGTAGACCCAAGAAGACCTGTCCATTGTGTAAGGGGACTAAAAAGAGGTAGAAAAGGCCACAATGAAAACCATGACCTACATATATGTTCCAATCACCTGCAGAAAAAACCAAGAACAATTTGTATCAAAATCCTGAACCCCTCTTCCTTCACACACCTTCTCTATGCATGCCCAGTATAGTAAAAATCTTGGTGGAGATTTCCTTCATTGTTTTGGGGGACCTCCCCTCCTGTAATCTCCCACACCAGGCTGACATGGGGAGGTTTCTTGTTACCCCCTCATACAGAACTTGGCTGCACACACCACTTTGAACATTTCTAAAATTCTTGCAATGTATTCTGCTCTTGCTCAAAGTTTGAAATAGCTCAGAATCATGGTAGTCTACACACACCCACTGTGCCTGTACATCCTGTTAATTAAGGACTACACATGGTGTTAGTTGTCAACTTCCTCTTGGCTCTTGAAAACATGTGGAATTTGTAACATGTTACAAGCCAGATTCACAGTAGAGTGTATTAGCAATCTATCTGAGAGTGGAGTCACGGTCTTACTCCCAGTCTGGTTCTGAAATGTAAGTTCAGCAAGCCTCAAGGGCTTGGCAACTGCTGTATGTGACCTTGTAACAACCGGTTTCGTGTATTCTAAAGAAAAATTGCCCAGTAAATATGAGGCCTTTGTTGTACTTGAAATTCAGCCAGGCAAGATGCCAACCCAATCTGCAAAACCAGCCACAGTAAGATAAACCACAAAGTTTGACAAACACCTCCCTTCCCTTTTTCCTCATTCCAATTCACAAAGCATCTGGCAAGTACAAAGCACGACTCCAATTCTTTGACCTCCTTGTCTGAGTGGATAGTTTGAACTTCTGCAAAACCAACTTTACATCAGCCTTTGAGCCCTCACAGCAAAATCTACCATGATCAATGTGGGTTCTAACAAACTCCTGATGAAAAGACTTGTTGTACCCTTCATATCACAAGTAGTGTAGCTTGCATCTCAAGTAGATTTTTAAACTTGATTGCTTGAAGCTAATCTCACCAGCATAAACATGACAAAGGATGACAAAGGGTGGCGCTTTGGAGAATAGAATGAAGTCATAGGAGTCAAAAGAACAACAGCAGAAAGAAAATAGGGAAACTATTGGTACAGGATGAAAATAAAACAGGTAAGAGATTTGTTGGGCCAAACAAACAGACCCTGAACTAGACAGTACTGAAGACTGCTTGGCATGCCCTTGTGGCTGTAGAAGATCCTAGCCCCAAATCCAACAGAAGTTGAACTACAGACCTCCTGAAGGTTTTCTTAATCCCAAGGAAATCTGAAAGCATTTCGTACAACAGTTGTATCTTCATTCCCCCTCTTTGGAAGCAAAGAGCTGAAAGAAGATTATATTCTGCAGACTCTGTATCTGCTGAAATGATTGACCAATGAAGTATGTCAACCAATGAGGAAAAACATTCATATCATAGAACACTGAATTATAGATCATGTGCAGAGCTTTTTTATTCTACTGATCAGCATTGAATACAATCAATCTTAGTGGTACCTAAATCAAGAAAATATAATCTGCAAAAAATATTTCCTATGTTTTGCCTACAAAATAACATCCTAATAATAAGTTTTCCCTATGTCAAAACATCCTGTGGACATCTAAAGGACAACAGTGCAATGCCACACTTGTCTAGGGTGTGCCTTGAGACCAATCTCTGCAAAAGGATGCACATCCAATGCCAATTGACACAAAAAGCTTCAGAAAAGGATGTGTCAGTCATGCCTGGAAACATATCATGCAGTGCAACAACCCTTTTTGTTACTGTTCAGTACTTCATTGCTATGATTGGGGAGGCTGATTTTTGTGCCTGAAGGCACTGCAGACTTCCCATTTGCTAAACTTTCATCAGCGAGGAGTGATTTCTTACTGACCAATCTGTACACTTCCGACAACACACTTAAGAAGGCAGACTCAACATTTGTTGAATCTAGAGCCGAGGTTTCAAGAAAAAACAACCCGTGTTTCTCTGCAAACTCCTTTGCTTCCTCTGTCAGAACCTGGCGTAAATTGCTCAGGTCTGACTTGTTTCCAACCAACATAATAGTAATGTTGGTGTCCGAATGTGACTTCAGCTCCTCAAGCCACCTTTGTGTATGTTCAAACGAGACTCGCTTGGTGATGTCATATACCAGCATGGCACCAACAGCACCTCTGTAGTATGCAGCTGTGACAGCCCTGTACCTACAACCAATCCAAAACAAAAACCAAAAGACATAAAAATTCCTTTCTTGAACACCTAGCTAATAGGCATACAAACAAATTGGCAACAAAGAGCACATGCAATCTTGCACAACAAACATCAAAGATCACATCAAACATTAATCATAAATCATCTGCCTGACATTACCCTAAACATACACACAAGCTCACCTCTTGACCTAAAGAGCTAATTTTGAATAAAACCCTAACAAGCCGCACTCCCCCAGAAATGCAGACTTGTAGGACTATCGGCTACCTGTTCTTCTCCTCAGGCCTTGGTTTAGACATGAATAGGTATCATGAATATCCCACAAAAAGATTGACATTGGTTACCATAGGAATCTGGATCATGAAAAAAGTACTGAACTGAGGAGGACTGCTAATAATTGCTAGAGATCAAGAGGTTCCACTCTTGCTTTGACTTTATTTTTTAAATACCTTTCTTGACCAGCAGTATCCCAGATCTGAGCTTTGATGGTCTTGTGATCAACAGTGACTGTGCGGGTCTGGAATTCCACTCCTATGGTTGCTTTCGACTCCAAGCAGAACTCATTTCTTGAGAATCTGGCGAGCAGCTGCGACTTCCCCACTGCTGAATCTCCAATCAGCACGATCTTGAACACATAGTCTATCGTATTCTCGTACTCGCCATACGCAGCCATCATCGGTAGTAGTGGAATCGTCGGTCTAAAAAGGCTCCCTAATCTTCGAAAAGCAGAAATTGAACCAATCCTAAAAGGGAAACTAAGAATTTTGTTGCAAAAATCAGAATCCAAGCTCCTTTCCCTGGAAAAAATCCTTTGAGCGCCGAGTAGGTTGGAAAACCAGAACCAAATCTCTCCGTTCGTGAGGTCGACGCACCAAAATAATTGCGCAAATTCCGCCGCGAATACGAAGGTGAAGACGTTACCCGCATCAGATCTCCTCCTCTCTTACCGTCAAAATAAAGAGACAGACCTGAACAAAAATACAAACAGATGGTAAATCTCCGGAAAGAGGACGATGACAACAACAGCAACAACGATCCTCTTTCTTTGGGTTCGTCTTCTACAGATCGGAGATGGATCTACAACAATTATCGTGCACATTCTTGCCCGTGCGACGACAATTGTCGCGCACACTCTTGCACGTCTTCGGACTCCCCAAGCCCAAGTTACGGTCCTCCTTTTAGGTTAGGGTTTAGCTTCGGAGCCCAGACAAATTTCATCACTTATTGTCCTTTTTTAGGTTAGGGTTTAGCTTCGGAGCCCAGACAAATTTCATCACTTATTCTCCTTTTTTAGGTTAGGGTTTAGCTTTGGAGCTCACGTAAATTTGACCTCTTATTGTCCTTGTTTTAGGGGAGGATTTAGCTTTGGAGCCCAAGCAAATTTTGATCTGTTCCTAACCTTGTTTTAGGTTAGGGTTAGTTTCAAAGCCTAGGAAAATTTGAACTCTTACTTTCCTTGTTTATGTTTACGGTTTAGCTTTGGACCTAAGCAAATTTGATCCCTTCTTGGTCCCTTCTTTATACTAGACAACAAAATGGGCCTCCAAAGCTCAATGCAAAGAGTCCTTAATGCTCAATTAATGGGCCCACCAAAAACACAAATATCCACATTCTTGAATGTCTTGGAATGCATAATTCCTTAGTACAATCTTTGTTTTAGAAAGTTTCCATTTTAGATTTTAGGTTTAGCTTAAAGTGGAAGCAAATTTGATCCTTCATTGGCCCCCCTTCCCCCTCAAGGCATCATTCATAGAATCCTTGATGTTCATTTGATCAAGCCTTGCTTTATTGATGGATGCAAAAGCACAAACACACACATTCTTGCATGTCTTGGGACTCCTAAGCTCAAAGTACGATCCTCATCTTAGGTTAGGGTTTTGAAAGCATAAGCATATTTGACCTTTTCTTATCACTTTTTGTACTTGACAATATAATGGGCCTCCAAAGCTTAATTTAAAAAACCCTAATGCTCATTTAACAAACCTTCAAAAATGGAAACACAAAGAGTCAAGACACACATAGTTGCATGTCTTGAATTTGTTAAGCCCAAAGTATGATCCTCATTTGATGTTAGAGTTTAGCTTTAAAGTTTAAGCAAATTTGATTTTTTCTTTGCCCTTTATTTGTAATAAAAAAATATCAAGCATCGAAGGCTCAATTCAAAGTATCCCTAAAGGTTCATATAACAAGCCCTTGGACATGGATGCAAAACATGAAAACAATAATTGTTGTGCACATTCTTTCACATCTTGGGATTCTTTAACCCAAGTTACATGATCCTTGTTTTAGGTTAGGATTTAATTTTGGAGTCAAGCTAATTTTATTTTTCCTTTACTCATTATTTATACTACAAAAAGAATGGGCCAACAAATGTTCAATTCAAAAAGTTGTTAAGGTTCATTTAAAGGACCCTCAAAGATGGATGGAAAAACACAAAGACAACAATTGTTGTACATAATCTTGCACATTTTGGAATTCCAAAACTTAGTTATGGTCTTATTTAAAGTTAAAGTTTAATTTTCAAGCCTAGGCAAATTTGATATATTATTATTTTTGTTTTAGGTCAATGTTTAGCATCAAAGCTTTAAGCATATTTGATCTTTTCTTGTAAGCAAATCTTGATTGTGATAAAACATAAAAATGTTACACAAAAGGAATATAAAAAGGTTATAAAACAATATCATATCTTAGATGAATGTTCAACAAACTAAAGGTAATGGGGTCTTGCCTTTATTTATACTCTTTTGGGTGCTTAATTTAAGGAAGTTTCCATAAAGGCTTTTAAATACAAGTGAATTACAAGTTAATTAAGAATGAATTAGGAATTAACTTTGAATTTATTATGAATTAACAATAAGTGAACTACAAGTTAACCAAAAGTGAATTGAAAATTAATTACAAGTGAACTAAGAATTAAATATGACTTATGGATAAACATCCTTTTAAATGGACTTCATTTGTCATCTGAAAATGGTGTTCATGACATTAAGCCCAAATGACAAACTTGAAATATAATGCAACCTAGGGGCATGTTCCCTCATATAAAATATCATTAATAAATAAATACAATTTAACATGTTCATTTGTGTTAAGGACACAAAAAACCACAAGAACAAAAACTACAAGAAAGACTTAAGTCTAATTTTCAATAAGGAACAAAACAAGATTTCATGATTCAAAAACAAAAACATAAGAATTAAAAACAAAAACATGAGATGTGTAAGACAACGTGAAGACGAATCTTTATTGTGTTAACATATATAAACATGAACATAAAAAGAACATGACAAGGCTATGGTGCAAAATTGTGCTTAAAATTAGTGTTTAACAGATTGAAGGAAACGAAAGGTCTTACATTTATTTATACCCAATTGGGGACCTAGCTCAAGAAAGCTTCCAAAGAGGTTTTTATGTGTGCATCAAGTAAAAGAGCTTCTTAAAAACCTTCTTAACTAAAAGTTGATTATGAGTTAACTAAAATTTAATTTGGATTTAATTAGGAGTCAATTGGGATTTAACTAAGAGTTAATTAGAACTTAACTAAGGGTTAACTAAGAGCTAATTTGAACTTAACTAAAAATTAACTGAAAATTAATTAAAAATCAACTATGAGTCAAATGCAAATGAACTAAAACTTAACATGGATTTAATTAAAATGGAATTGAAATTAAACTAAAAGTAAGATACATGTTTATTACAAGTCATGGATGAACATTCAAATGAATGAACTCCATGGCATTGGCATTCATGACAACTTGTGTAAAAGACCATAGGTATATGAAGACAAATTGAAAATAAAATGTAAAAAAGGGGCACATGTTATAACATTTAAAGGAGCATAGGTAGATCGGAAATCATAATAGAGTGCCATTGGTAAGCAAAAAATTATAACATAATTTTGGTGGTGGCTTCATATATATTTATATGTTAAAATAAATATTTGTTTGTTTATTTGGATGTGATTATGCCATAACCTTCTTAAACTCTCCCAAACCATGGGCCCCCCCCATCTTCCACTTTTGGTACCGCAAATAAACCTTTAACAATGTGGTGTGCATGTTTATTGTTTTAATTTTTGGACCAATGGAACAAAATTTATTGAATTTAAAGTGATTTTTTTTTCTAAAAATCAATTAATTTTTTCCCCCCGCCATCAATGATTAAAAACAAGATCAAAGGAACCAATAATGAATCCTAAAATAATTCTTGAATAGTCTTGATAGGTTGATGTACCAGCAACACAAGATTGGTTAAATAATGTCAAACAACAATGTTTAGATAATGTTAAATTACATTATTTCACAATGCCTTTTAAAAATTTAAAAAATCGGTCACAAGCATTGAAAAATGCTAAAAAAATTGATATTATTATTTTCAAACTTATCTAAATGTTAAATTGAAGCCAAAAACATTGTTATACAAATACAATGTGCACATTTTAAAATTAAAAAAAAATCTTAATTTGTTATGTTTGCAAACATGTTATATAAAAATTGGTTGAAATTTTGTTTTATGTGAAATTTTCCCAAAATGAAAAAATTACGAATAAAATACCTATGCTATTACAATATTATTTTTTTCCTTAAAAAATTTGACACATTTTTAATTAGGCTTTGGAGGGGGGGGGGGGGGGGGGCTAAATGCTAAAAAAAAAATAAAACCGTTTGATAAAAATTTTCCCGTTTGTTTTAAACGTTTTTCTGGAATTTTATTATTTCACCCACTTATACAAC